>Ga0172382_10008725_pt1 | contig 14033 bp, 12 predicted proteins | sample Leawel138RmetaG_FD_122245 | JGI IMG/M metagenome (GOLD analysis project Ga0172382, IMG submission 122245) | Leachate microbial communities from a municipal landfill in Southern Ontario, Canada - Leachate well 138R metaG | ecosystem: Engineered > Solid waste > Landfill > Unclassified | place...
CCCAATCTTCGTGGCCGACACCAACGTCAGCATAGCTGTCACGGAATTCATCTCTGCCACCACATTGGGGGTTGCCCCCGCTACATGAAAACACTCATTCAACAAACGCCGGGTTGAATAATGAGCAGGTAACAACACCAGATCCTCACCATGCAACTCGGCAATCCTTACCCGTTTTCTTTTTGCCAGTGCATGCTCTTTGGACACTACCAGCACCAGCGCGTCATTAAAAAGCGGCTCAAAACTCAAGCCTTCTTTCTCTCCGGGACGGTATGAAATACCGATATCCAGCGTTTGTGCCAGAAGACGGTTCGCGATTTCATCGCCAGACAACTCATCCACAATCACTTTTACCGTTGGGTGATCGTGAACAAACTTAATAATACAGGCGGGCAACAGCTGCTGGTTGGCCGTAGGCGTTGCACCCACCCGCACACTACCTTCAAGGGGTGCGGCATTCTCTTTAAGCGTGCCCAACCCCTTGTCAATTTCCGCCATGGCCCTGGCAGCATACACTAGGAACAACTCGCCAGCCTCTGATAAAACCACACGGCGTCCATTGCGATCAAATAATTTCTTGCCAACTTCCACTTCAAGTTGGTTAATTTGATGCGACAAAGTAGACTGCGTAATATGCAGTCGCTCCGCCGCACGCGTAAAGTTCAAAATATCCGCCAAAGCCAGAAAATATCGTAAATGCCTTAGTTCCATATCCAACCACACTCTTAACGATCGATGGCATCAATCATAACCAACTAAATTATTCATTTCCATCTTTCGTTCTTCTGCACTAATCTTGACCCCTATCTGCAATCATTCCAAAACAAGTTGCCCCTTTACACTTGCCGGATGCATTGCAAAAAACCAAAATCATTATTTTCAAAATTATTAAGGAAGAGACACTAATGACATTAAATAATAAATTTTTATCTCCATCGTTGAGCCATATTCTTGGCGCATCTTTGCTTGCCCTTAGCATCGCCTCACCCGCTGCACAGGCACAATCTACCGACTTCCCCACCAAATCAATCCGCATGATTGTGCCTTTTGGCCCGGGCACCACCACAGACACCATCGCCAGAATGATGGCCGACAAAATGAGCAACAACCTTGGGCAAACCATCATTATTGAAAACAAAGCCGGTGCAGGCGGCACAATTGGCGCTGCCCAAGTCGCCCGCAGCGAGCCTGACGGCTATACCATCCTGATGGGCACCGTGGGTACCCATGCCATTAACAACACCCTGTTCACCAACATCAACTACGACCCCATTGTTGATTTTGAACCCATTGCCTTCATGGGACAAACCCCAACCCTGCTGGTGGTTAAAAACGACTCTCCCTACCAATCGGTTAAAGACCTGGCCACGGGCAGCGCCAAAGCACCCGGCATTACCTTTGCCTCTGCGGGCAATGGCACCTCGGGGCACCTGGCCGGAGAATTGCTGAAAGAAAAAATAGGCGGTGAGATTATGCACATTCCTTACAAAGAAGGTGCCATGGCCCTATCAGACACCATGTCTGGCCAGGTGGATTTCATGTTCTACCACCCCTCGGCTGTTTTACCCCATATTGAATCAGGCAAACTGCGTGCGATTGGTTCATCCGGAGCCAACCGTAGCGTTGCCGCCCCCGATGTTCCTTCTATTGCCGAACAAACCGGTACCGATTATGACCTGGTGCCCTGGTTCATGCTGTATGCCTTATCCAAAACACCCGAACCCGTCATGGAAAAACTGAAAAGCTCCGCCACCCAGGCCCTGAATGACCCTGAGCTTATTGAAAGCCTGAAAAACCTGGGTTTGGAGCCAGGCGGTGAAAACACCCGTGACCTGAACCAGTTTGCCAAAACAGAAATTCAAAAATGGGCCGAAATTGTCAAGAACTCTGGCGCACAAGTTAACTGATTTTTTTATCAAACCTTTACTCAACCCGTGTGGCATAGCTACCCACACGGGCCTAGCAATAACCAAGACCAAAAACCATGCAAAACTTTATCTACACCGCACACCCCATTCGCGTCTGCTTTGGCAATGGCGTCTTGCACAACCTGGCTACAGAAGCAACTGCCCTGGGCCTGAAAAAAATCCATATACTCTGCACCCCCGGCCAAAGGCATTTGGCTAAAAAAGCGTCGCAATTGCTGGGGGAACGGGCCAGTGGCATTTACGACCAGGCAAAAATGCACGTGCCGGTTGACATTGTTGATGATGCCGTGAATGTAACCACCCTGGCCGGAGCGGATGGATATGTGGCGATTGGGGGCGGCTCTACCATTGGATTGGCCAAGGCCCTGGCCAACAAAACACACCTGCCCTTTATTGCCATTCCAACCACTTACTCAGGGTCTGAAATGACATCTGTTTATGGTATTACCCACGAGGGCCTGAAAACCACCGCCAAAGACCCTCATGTTTTACCCAAAACCGTTCTTTATGATCCCGAGCTTAGCCTTAAGCTGCCCTACGCCATTTCAGCCACCAGCGGCCTGAACGCCATTGCCCATGCGGCAGAAGGACTATACGCACAGGACATCAACCCGGTTAGCGCACTTATGGCTGAAGAAGGCATACGCGCCCTGGCCACCGGTTTGCGCCGGTTGCAACAATCCGCACAAGACTTGCAAGCAAGAAACGACTGTCTTTACGGAGCCTGGTTATGTGGCACGGTACTGGCCAATGCCGGCATGGCCTTGCACCATAAACTTTGCCACACCCTGGGTGGCAGTTTCAACCTGCCCCATGCAGACACCCATGCCATTATGCTGCCCCATTCCATTGCCTATAATGCCAGCGCAACGCCCGAAGCGATGATGCGCATTTCCCGCGCATTGGGCCGCCCTGAAGCATCCGCACCGGCCGCCCTGTTTGAGCTTTTGCAGGAGCTGCGAATTCCAAATTCATTAAAATCATTGGGATTACAAGAAGAAAACCTGGAGCAGGCCGCCAAACTGGCCGTGGCAAACGCCTACTGGAACCCCCGCCCGGTTGAACTTGACAGCATACGGCAACTGCTGGACAACGCTTTTCACGGGCGGCCTCCTGTTCAATAAACCCGGAATCCACTCACCCACAGCGACCGCTATCATGGCAGCTGCCAGCTAATAATGCAAAAAAGGATGGCCAATTCCATCCTTTTCTTGCATTTAAAAATTACAAACGAACCGCTTAAATCTTGCAGGCATCGCCGCAGTCGTCATCCGCTTCTGGCACGTTATCGTCCAACTGCTGAATACGCTCGGCATTTTTCTTTTCAATCTCATCAAAATCAATATTCTCAAACGCGGTATCAAAATCAAGATCAGTATCGCTACTCATGGCAGGTCTTCCAAAATGGTTAGGCAAGCTTTGATTTTAACGTTAAAACCGTTTTTGTTTCCAGGCGGGAGCGTGGTAACGAGTATACGAGTCTCGGAACCAGGTGTGTATTGCCGCGCTGCCTGATGGGATACCTAATCAAGAGCCTGAACCACTTTATTCTCAAACAGCTGTTTCGTCTCCATCTCGGAATATCCTAGCTCGGTTAATAACTCTACGCTGTTCTGGCCTATTTTTGGTGGGGCCGTGCGTATGTGAAGACGCTCACCTTCCAATGTAATAGGCAAAAGCGGCACTGCTGTTTCTTTACCATTCGGCAGCTCCATAACCTCAAGCCCCCCCGTTGTTTTTAAATGAATATCATCGAAAAGATCCTGTGGTTTGGAAATAGGAGCAAAAGGTAAACCTTGTTTTTCAAAAATAGCCGTTATCTCTTTAGCACTAAACCCAGCCAATCTCTCACGCAGGGTAGGCATCAACCAGGACCTTTGTTGAACTCGGTTATTATTGGATTTCAATCGGTCATCAGCCCGCAAATCCTTAAAACCAAAAGCATTACAAAAAAGATCCCATTGGGTATCACTGACCACACCAAGAAACACCTGTTCATCATCTTTCAAAGTAAAAACATCATAAATACCCCATGCGGAAATCCGCTCTGGCATTGGTTTTGCCGCATTTCCAGTAACCGCATATTGCATCATATGCTGAGCCACCAAAAACACGTTATTCTCAAACAGTGCGGATTGGACTTCCATCCCTTTACCGGTATGCGTGCGTTGCATAAGCGCGGCCATGGCACCTATTGCACCAAACAGGCCTCCCATAATGTCGTTAATACTGGAGCCGGCTCTTAAAGGATCTCCTGAACGACCGGTCATATAGGCAAGCCCCCCCATCATCTGTACCACCTCATCAAGAGCCGTACGATGGGCATAGGGACCGGGCAAAAACCCCTTATGACTCACATAAATCAAACTTTCGTTTTGACGACGTAAAGACTCATAATCCAGGCCAAGTTTTTGCATGGTTCCCGACTTGAAGTTCTCACTGACAATATCCGCCGTTGAGATCAATTTATACGCGATCTCAATACCCTCTGGACTTTGCAAATCAAGAGCAATACTTTTTTTATTTCGATTAAAAAGTGGGAAAAAACCCGCGCCTGACCCCATTAAATGTCGGGTGCTATCACCTTTAACCGGCTCTATCTTAATGACTTCAGCCCCCAAGTCAGCCAGCACCATTCCACATGTTGGCCCCATCACCATGTGGGTAAACTCAACAACCCTAACACCTTCCAAAGGCAGTTTTTTATCTTCAGACATTATTGCTCCTGTATTATTAATTATTGTTATTGAATGAACCCTTTAGGTAAACCAGCCTCAGGCGTCATTCCATAGATGGGCTCATTTGGCAAACCTTCCTGCAAAGCAACCCGTGCCTGCATTAATTTTTCATAATTGATATGGGTCTTTACATTCATCGCCTCAAACATAAACACCAGATCCTCGGTAACCACATTTCCTGAAGCCCCTGGCGCATACGGACACCCTCCCAACCCGCCCTGAGAAGAATCAAACGTCCTGACACCCTCTTCAAAAGCAGCCAGGCAATTTGCAATCCCGAGACCTCGGGTATTATGCATATGTGCCGCACCGGCCTTCTCACCAACTTCATCAAAAAGCCTTCTAAATAACCGGCGTACCTGTTTGGGATTTGCATAGCCAGTGGTATCGGACAGCCCGATATCATCAATACCGGCCTGAGCAGCCATGACTGAAAGACGAATAACATCGTCCTCATCCACTTTGCCCTGGAGCGTGCAACCAAAAGCGGTTGAAATACCCGCCTCTATGCTAATAGCCGGAAAATTGGCATCACGATAGGCAACAATTCGCTTTGCCTCTTCCATCATCTCCTCAGGTGTCTTGCGCACATTGGCTTGAGAATGTGCAACACTTGCAGAAATAGGCAAGGTGATTTTATGCACGCCCGCCTCAAAAGCCGTGACCGCGCCGCGTAAGTTCGGCACTAGGGCCATCACAGTCAGACCCGGATGCTGTAATGCATGCGCCACCACTTCGGCTGTATCAGCCAATTGTGGCAACAGCTTGCTGGGAACAAAAGAACCCACTTCAATTTCCCTGACTCCCGCATCATAAAGCGCCGAAATCCATTTAAGCTTGAATGCGGTTGGCATAATGGTCTTAATACTCTGCAATCCATCCCTTGGGCCTACTTCACTAATCAACACGGTATCGCCAGTATGATTTGACATGAATTTCTCTTTTATCTTGATTTATTTTGATTAAATTTCAGCTGTCAATACGTCGTAACGATACAGCCAGTCATACCTGTCAGCAATAGGGTTACTGCTCCACTCACGCTGCAGATAGGCCTCGGCACCCTCTTCAGTTTCCAGCTCAGCGCTGTGAAAACGTCCGGTATTGGCCGTTGCACCACGCACCATTTTGCTTGTCCGCTCAATCCTGGCGCTTTCATATTTTTCAAATGCCAATGGCAAATCATGGACATATTTATCCAGACACCTTGCCAGCACCACGCCATCTTCAATCGACTGAACGGCCCCCTGTGCGAGGAAAGGCAAGGTCGCATGTGCGGCATCTCCAACCAATGTCACCCTTCCTTGCGTCCATTGAGGTATCGGATCTCGTTGCATCAGCGCCCATTTAAACAACTGGGGTGATAAACGAATCATGGTTTGGACATCTTCATGCCAGCCTTTGAAGTCATTCAGGCATTCTTCCACCGTGCCTTGCGTGCTCCAGGATTCAACTTGCCAATCCTTGCGTTCAATGGTGCCCACAAAGTTCATAATCTCACCCCTGTGCAAGGGATAATTAACGGCATGACCGCCTGGACCAATCCAGGTTGAACCCACCATTTTTTGCAAATGTTCTGGCAGGTTCTTCATTGGAATCACACCGCGCCACGCAACCATCCCCGAAAAATTAGGATTGGTTGGCCCCCACAATTGATTACGAATGGCCGAGCGCACCCCGTCTGCCCCAATCAGCAAGTCGCCGCTTATTTCCTGACCATTTTCAAGTTTAAGCTTGATGGAATCCTTGTCTTGGGAAAAAGAATGCACTTTACTGTCAAGATGAATGGCGTTTGGTTTTATGGCCTCGACGCCGTCAACCAGGGCTTTGAGCAAGTCGGGACGATAAACCGTTAAATAGGGATAACCGTACTTTTCAACGGCGTCATCGCCAAGATCAAAAAGCAACCATGATTTTCCGGTATTCCACAACCGAAACTCTTTTTTTTCTGGATTACAAGAGTCTGCTTTAACGTTTTCATAAATGCCCAGCGCATCCAGGGCACGACTGCCATTAGGACTTATCTGGATCCCTGCACCCACTTCCCTGAGTTCTTTGGCCTGTTCATAAACTTCCACATCAAAGCCTTGCCTCAATAACGCCAATGCTGCCGACAAACCACCAATGCCACCACCAGCAATAATTACTTTTATATCTTTTTTCATAATTTTGTCCTATGAACTGAAGTCGGTTTACTGCTCAAACTTTACGCCAGAGTCTTTAACGATTTTGGCCCAGGTTTTTACATCGTTATTAAAGAATTGCGTGAACTCCTCAACCGAATAGGGATTTAGCGTCGCGCCACGAGCTTCAACATACTCTTTGTAATCAGGATCATTAAACGTATCGCCAATCACTGCATTCAATTTATCCAAAATCTCTTGAGGCGTGCCTTTTTTGGCAAATAAGCCGAACCAGGTTGAAACATTAAAATTATCAAGTCCCACCTCTTTAGCGGTAGGCACATCGGGCAACATAGGCGATCTTTTTTCCCCTGTCGTCAACAACCCGATCATTTTTCCAGCCTGGATATACGTTGCAAGATTCGCCAGATCAATGGCGATCACCTGACACTCATTCTGAAGCACCGCCATGACAGCAGGCGCAGCACCTTTGTAGCTAATGGTTTGCATCTTTACGCCTGTTTCCATGCCAAACAGCAGACTGGTCAGTAATGTTGACGTACCCCCCTCGGCAATATTCATTTTGCCTTCATTTTTCTTCCCATATGCGATGAATTCTTCCAGGTTTTTCGCCGGAACAGCCGGATTCATACCAATCACAAAAGGCAAAGCCATCAACTGTGCAATCGGCTGAATATCCGTATAGGGATCATAGTCAACTTTGCGAACACTTGGATTAATCGCCATGGCAGGCGTATCCACCATTAATGTGTAGCCATCCGCAGGGGCATCCCTAAGGGCCTTCAAGGCAATCAGGCCGAAAGCACCCGTTTTGTTTTCAACCACAACCGGCTGGTTTAAACGTTTTGACAACTGATCAGCAATTTTTCGACTGGTGGTATCCACGGCACTACCCGGTTGATAAGGCACCACAATTTTGATTGGCCTTTGCGGATAAGTTTCTGCGGCATACGTTGCACTAGCGCCTAAAGCGAAAACACCTAACACAACATTTCTTAATAGGTTTTTATATATTTTCATGTATGTCTCCAGATCAGTATTTAATTAATTTCTTCACGTAACAGATTCAAGCCGGCATAAACCGGGGCATCGGTTGCGCATACCATATAAGAAGGCTCCAACACCTCATGTTTGTAAGGCCTCCAGCCGGGCACCGCAATGACATCGCCCTTTTTCCACTCGAAAACCTGGTCATCCACATACGTTTTTCCTGACCCTTCAAGAACGGTGAAAATCTGATTGGCGGTTGTCCGTTTCCGGGCAGAGGTAAAACCAGCTCCAAACTGCTGCACAAATAACGCAATCGACACCATCGCGGGGTTGCCCAGTTGCACTTCGCGCTCTGCCATAGGGTGACCACTTTCGCTGGCCGCCTCAAGATTTTTCAGGGTGTTTTCCCAGCGGAATGCAATCGGCGACTCTTCCGCATTCACAAACTCGCCCTCGACACGGTTGGGATGACGCTCAAAAAACATGGGCTCAAGTAAATGCACCAGCGGAACATCTAAAATATCCACCCAATAACAATCTTCATTCCCCACATTCTCATGCGAGTGCCACATCATGCTGGGTGTCAGTAAAACATCACCTGGGCGCATTTCAACCCGCGTACCCTCTACCGTTGTATAGCTGCCGTGACCCTCCAGGATAATCCTGAGCGCATTGGGGGTATGCCTGTGAGAAGCGGCGGTTTCGCCCGGTTTGATCATTTGATAAGCCGCAACCATGGTCCGGACGGTAGAATAAATATTGCCTTCCATGGGATTGGTCATGGTTAAGTTGCGACGCTCTGCAAACTCTGTACTCACCAAATGACCTGCCGCATCAAGAATGGGCTTCACTGAGTCGTAAGTCCACATAAAAGGATGCATGGTTTTTCTGGGCTCTGGCCATAATGATGGCGTGCGACGATGCCACCCCCCCTCTACGCTTAAGCCATCAAATGCCTCATAAAGCTTTTCTAATGTGTCTATTTGATTTTTCATGATTATTTCTGCTTGATAATATTTGGTGTGTAATCTTTTTCAAAAATAAAGGTGCGGCCACCCTCGCCTTGTATCACGGGGATATTCATCTCACCCAAGTCATCAATGGCAATGCGTATTGTGTCTCCGGCTTTGACCTGGCCCACGCCTGCCGGGGTGCCTGTTGCGATGATATCGCCCGGATACAGGGTCATGACAGCAGATGCCATTTCAATCATGCCCGGGATATCCAACACCAGATCCCGTGTATTGGCATGCTGGCGTAACTCACCATTGACCCACAGTTTCATTTCAAGATTACAGGGATCGCTCACCTCATCGGCGGTTGTAATCCATGGACCAACGGGACAAAAAGTATCATAGGCCTTTCGTGCTACACGCTCTTCGCGCCCCCGAACAACCATATCCAGCAGGCATGCATAACCAAAAATATGGTCTTTCCAGTTTTCAGCAGGAATATCCTTTCCGCCCTTGCCGATAACGATACCCAACTCGCACTCGTGATGCACTTCTCTATTATTCACATTGGGAAGTACAACAGGCTCTCCGGCTCCAGACAAGGAAGAGTTGGGTTTCAAGAAAAATCCTTGATGGGTCGCCCGATAATCAGCCTGCATTTCCTGACCGTGGTCATGGTAATTAACAGGGAAAGCAATCACTTTATTTGGCCAGGGAATTGGCGTAACCAGTTTGATGTCATCAAGACTGTATCGCGGGGCATTTTTAAGCGCCTCTTCGATCACCGGCTGATACTTTTCAATATTTGCAATGACGCGCAACAAGCCCATTGATGGCCACTCTGCCGTGTCGACCTCCAAGACCTTGGTAAGGTCAGCCACTTCATTGCCAAGCACCAGACCAATACGCCCCTCATTAAACCTAGCCAATTTCATTACCCATCTCCAAAAAATCAGTATTTATATTTAAATTCTATCTTATAGAATTTGATTCCGCATAATAGAATTATTGCTTTTTTTCACATTAAAGTCAACACTTTAAGATTTTTTTAGCCCAAAAAAAACCAGACTTTTGTCTGGCTATATCATATTTAAACGAATGCCATCCATTTATTTTTTTACATAACCCAGTTTTCGACTTAAAGTCAGGGCCGCCTGTAAAACATCTTCTTTAAAAGAAGGCACCAGCCTGCTGGAGGGCATCGTTAATGTAATGGCCCCAACCAGCTCGTTGTTGGCATTGAATACTGCGGCAGAAACACCCGCCAAGTCCGGCACCCTGTCACCATCGAGCACAATCACGCTTTCTTTACGAATTTGCTCATAAATCTCACCCACAGCACCACTAAAGGCCTGCAGAACTCGCCCCCCCGACCCTTTATCCAGGGGCAAAATATCACCAACGCTTGTTTGATAGCTGATGGGCAAGGGTGAATTAATACGATGCAAACACAAGCGTCCCTTGCCACTAATGACATGATACGAGGCACTTTCCTTTGTTTTTTCCACCAATGCCTTAAGCACGGGAACAATCACATCAGCCTGTGAGAATGACGCGTTGTAGACCCCGTATAACTGTGCAACCGTCTCTCCAAGTCCATACCGTCCCTGCGCAGTTCTGCGGACCAGACCATAATGCTCAAGAGAAGCCAGAAGCCTTAAAATGGTACTTTTGTACATTTTTGTACGTTCGGCAAGTTCCATCAAAGACAGATACTCATCGTCCTTCTTAAAAGAAATCAACAAGGATAATGCCCTGTCAACAGCGGCCACACCGCCCGCCGAGGGATTATTATCAGCCATTGATAACGTTGATGATTTTTTAGGCATAACATACGTCCGCAACCAAGTAAAACCTCATTTTCACTACTCCTTCCAAGCTATAACCGAATATTAATTTCCAGATGATCCATCATCATTTTCATGAATCGTTGACCAGTGAATGCACCTGACACCTTAATGTTGCCCGGCACTTAACTTCTTAAGAATGTCTTCAAGCAGCGTCATTTCTTGCGCCGATACCGACTTAAAAAACTCCTTCTCCAGATTGCCCACTTCTTGTTCACACTGGCGCAGCAATACACGCCCCTCCACCGTCGTCTCGATCAGTAACACGCGCTTATTACCTGGATCTTCCCTTCGAAGAATCCAGTCTTTTCGCTCCAGATATTTAATGAACTCACCCATTGATTGAGCCGTAATCCTTACAAGCCGTGATAACTCAGCCGATGAGATGGGCTCGTGGTGGCTAATAAGACTTAATATCATGTACTGACCTGCGGTAACCCCCAGGGGATTCAAGGTACTCTCTAACTGCAGTCTAACAAGCTGTTCCAGTTGATGAATGTAAAAAAAAGGTCTGCGTTTACTCGACATCTAATCCTTCCGGTGGCAGTTTCAAAACCGAGGGAACTCCCTGCTGGATTCGCTGACATAATGCGTAAACCAAGGGTAATTCATACTCAATCCAAAAACAAGCCAGTATAACTTTCCTTTTCTCAAAAGGTGTCAATTCAGCGCTCTTGGCTTTTTCATGCAGCAATTGATGAATTCCAAGCCAGCTCCATGCAACAACAATAATACCAAAGGCATGCAAAAGGTCATAGGCAACGGCCAAATGCGGCAATACGCCTGAATTTTGTTGGCTTTCTTGTCTAATAGCCTCTACCGTACGGTGCAACAAAGCCAGTGCTTCAGCATAACGTCCAACCAAGCTTTGATCGCTCCCCCCAGACACACGATCCTGGTCCACGCCGGTTTGGATCGTGTTAAAAAAATGATCGAACGCTCTCCAATCATTGTCTGGCAACTTCCTGAGCAACAAATCAATAGCCTGAATACCGTTGGCGCCCTCATAAATTTTTCCAATGCGAGCATTCCTGACCACCTGCTCAATACCATAATCCTTGGTATAGCCGTGTCCGCCAAACACCTGCAGACAATCACTCGCACAATCAAACCCCTTATCGGTGAAATATGCCTTCATCACCGGAGTAAGCACATCAACCATATCCTTCAAACGCAGTTTTTCTTCCGCACTTATCTTGCCTGACTCAGCCTGAGCCTGCCAGACTGCCACACGCAAAGCAGTCGCTCTGGCACCCTCAGCAAAAGCCTGGGCCCCCATAATATGACGGCGAATATCCGGGTGGTTGATAATGGGATCCGCCGGGGCATCCGACGGGAAGATGGGGGTCTTGCCTGACCTGCGCTCCTTGGCATAAAACAGGGCATTTTGCGCCGAGATCTCGGCATAACCCACCCCGGACAACGCCGTACTCAAACGCGCATAATTCATCATGAGAAACATGGGCAACATGGAGTTACGCTTCACGCCCCCGGAAGTACTGCCAATATGCCATGCCTGTGCCCCATCAAAGTTCAGCACACAGGTGGCACTACCCTCAATCCCCATCTTATGTTCAATTGAACTGACATGACAGGCATTTTTCTCAAGAAGCTCCCCCGTTTGCAGATCTATCTTGTGCTTGGACACCATAAACACATTCACCTCATCCAGACGGGCTCCCACCTTGCCATCTGCATCCGGTATTTTTGCCAGGACGAGATGGATGATATTGTCAGTCAGATCATGATCCCCCCCTGAAATAAATATTTTGCTGCCATGGATAGCGTAACTGCCATCCGGCTGCGGTACCGCCGTGGTCCGGATTTGTTTAAGATCGGTGCCGCAATGACTTTCCGTCAGGCACATCGTCGCCGTCCACTGACCCGTGGCCAGATTGGGCACAACATGCGTCCTGATCCACTCGGGTGCCAGTGAGTTCAGCATCCGCGCGGCCGACAGGCAAAAGCTGCCGTACATGGCAAGGGAGTGTGCCGTCGTAATACGCATTTCACCAATAATCGAAGCCATAATGGACGGCAAGCCTGCACCACCCAGTTCCTCGGGCATGCTTAATTGCAACCAACCGGACGCACAGTACTGCTTCCAGGCCTCTTTATAACCGGGTGGCGTCAGCACCTTGCCATCAACAAGATGCGCGCCATGACGATCTCCTGCGATGCCTACCGGGAACAGCACCTCCTCATGAAACCGGGCTGCAGGATAAAGAATCTCCTGGCAGAACTCAGGCGTCAGGTTTTCGAATCCCTCTACCCCCTTAAGCTCCTGTACCTTCAGCAAATCGTTCAAAATGAATAAAAAGTCTTTTGTAGGTGCTTTGTAAACCAGCATGGCGCATTCCTTGTATTATTGATTAAGAGCCAATTCTTTAAGTAAACGGGCAGGCTGGAAAGACTCGCCATAACGTTGCTCAAGCTCAACAAGCTTATGGTAAATTTTTGCGTAACCCTGCTGCCTGGCAAAATACATCGGCCCCCCCTTCCATGACGGCCAGCCATATCCGTATTGCCATACCATATCAATATCGCTCTCACGCTCAACAATACCTTCCTCCTGCAACTTGATGCCCTCATTAATCATCGGGAAAACAAGACGCTGAATAATTTCCTCATCGCCAATGTGACGTCGGGGAATCTGCGCCTGTGCCGAGACGGCTTCAAGCATGTTTTTTACCTCTTGAGAGGGAACGGGCGCGCGCTTGCCCGGCACATAATCGTAATACCCTTTCCCCGCCTGCTTGCCTATTCGCCCCGTTTCGTAAAGCCGGTCAATAATCAGATCCTTCTCGCCACTTTCCTGCCTGCGCATATAATTAACGGCAATACCCCCTGCCATATCCTGCAATTCGAAAGTCCCCATGGGCAAACCAAAAGCACGTAATACCCTGTCAATTTGCTGCGGCAATGCGCCTTCCAGTAACAATTGGCCAGCCTGTCGCTCTCGCGCCATCATAAGACGGTTACCCACAAACCCCTTGCAAATACCCACCACCACCGGGATCTTGCCAAGACGGTTTGAAAGTACTTTGGCCAGATTGATGGCGTGCGTACTGGTACGCGGCCCTTTAATGACTTCAATTAAACGCATTACATGCGCCGGGTTAAAAAAGTGCAGGCCAAGCACACGCTCGGGGCAACGCGTTACCGATGCAATTTGGTCAATATCCAGCGTAGAAGTATTGCTGCACAATATCGCATGCGGTGGGGCATATTGATCTATTTGCGCAAAGATGGATTTTTTCAATTCCATCTGTTCCCATACCGCTTCAATCACGGCATCGGCCGCGCTAATGTCGGAAATATCAAGGGTAGCGCGTATGCGTGCTGAACGCTTCTGCGCTTCATCCTGGCTAATTCTGGCTTTATCAACCAATTTTTGCAGCTCGTCATTAATGGCTTTGTGTGCCGCATCAAGCGC
>Ga0172382_10008726_pt1 | contig 14032 bp, 11 predicted proteins | sample Leawel138RmetaG_FD_122245 | JGI IMG/M metagenome (GOLD analysis project Ga0172382, IMG submission 122245) | Leachate microbial communities from a municipal landfill in Southern Ontario, Canada - Leachate well 138R metaG | ecosystem: Engineered > Solid waste > Landfill > Unclassified | place...
CATGACGATGGTCTCGATCCCGTTCGACTTGTAGTAATCGTAGATGCGCCGCACCGAGGCCACGCCGGGGTCGGTCTCGGGGGTATAGGTCTCGCCGGTGGCCTTGCCGAACCAGTCGGTGATCCGGCCCACGAAGGGCGAGATGAGAAAGGCGCCGGCCTCGGCGCTGGCCACCGCCTGCGCCATGGAAAAGAGCAGGGTCATGTTGCAGCGCACGCCCTCGGCCTCGAGGATGCGCGCGGCCTCGATCCCCTCCCATGTCGAGGCGAGCTTCACCAGAATCCGTTCCGGCCCGACCCCGCGCTCTCCGAACGCCGCGACCAGCGCCCGCGCCTTGGCCACCGAGCCGTCGCGGTCGAAGGACAGCCTTGCATCGACCTCGGTCGAGACATAGCCCGGCACGATCCCGGCCAGTTCGGCGCCGACCATCACCGTCAGGTCCTGCGCGATCGCCGCCACCGGATTGTCGCGGCCGCGGCCGGCCTCGATCGCCCTGGCGACCTGCGCCTCGAAAACCGGCATCTGCACGGCCTTGAGCACGATCGAGGGATTGGTGGTGCAATCCTCGGGGCGCAGGGCGCGCACCGCCTCGATATCGCCGGTATCGCCCACCACCACCGTCATGGAGCGCAACTGCTCGAGCTTGCTGGCCATCTCACCCTCCGTCATCGCCTGTCCCGGAATATGGCCACTGGCCGGGGAATGCCAAGCCCGCCGGGCAACCGGACGAACGAAAACGGCATCGTCATTGCGGGCGAAGCGCAACCATCCGTGGCCTGGGCACAAGGATCGCCACGGCGGCCGCGCCGCCTTCACGGGTGACGGGCCGGCCAAGCCCTCGCTTGCCCCGCGCCCCGGCATTTGCGACAACCCGGCAGCCCCCGCGGAGCACGAGATGCGCACGATCCTTGTCCTGAACGGCCCGAACCTGAACCTGCTCGGCCTGCGCCAGCCCGAGATCTACGGGCACGAGACGCTGGCCGATGTCGAATCCCTGTGCCGCGCCACGGCGGGCGATCTGGGGCTTGCGGTCGATTTCCTCCAGACCAACCACGAGGGCGCGATGCTCGACCGCATCCATGCCGCGCGTGGGGAAGCGGCCGGGATCGTCATCAACCCCGGCGGCTGGAGCCATACCTCGGTTGCGCTGCTCGATGCGCTCAACGCCTTCGAGGCGCCGGTGGTCGAGGTGCATATCTCGAACATCCACAAGCGCGAATCGTTCCGGCACCACTCCTGGATCTCGGGCCGGGCCGAGGCGGTGATCGCCGGCTGCGGGGTGCAGGGCTATGCGCTGGCGCTCATGCATCTGGCCGCGCGGCTGAAGGCATGAAGCTGCTGGTCACCGGCGGCGCGGGCTTCATCGGCTCGGCCGTGGTGCGCCACGCGCTGCGCGACGGGCATGAGGTGGTGAATCTCGACGCGCTTACCTATGCGGCCAATCTTGCCAATCTCGCCGAAGTTGCCGGCGCGCCGGGCTATGCCTTCGTCCATGCCGACCTGCGCGACCGGCCGGCGCTCGATGCGGCGCTGGCGGCACACCGGCCCGACGCGATCATGCATCTGGCCGCCGAAAGCCATGTCGACCGTTCCATCGACGGGCCGGCGGATTTCATCGCCACCAATGTGACCGGCACCTTCAACCTGCTCGAGGCCGCGCGCGGCTGGTGGGACGCGCAGGGGCGGCCCGACGGGTTCCGCTTCCACCATGTCTCGACCGACGAGGTGTTCGGCCATCTCGGCCCCGGTGATCCGCGTTTCACGGAAACCACCCCCTACGCGCCGCGCAGCCCCTATTCGGCCTCCAAGGCGGCGGCCGACCATCTGGTGCGGGCGTGGCACGAAACCTGGGGCCTGCCGGTGGTGCTGTCGAACTGCTCGAACAACTACGGGCCGTTCCACTTTCCCGAAAAGCTGATCCCGGTCATCATCCTTGCCGCCCTGCACGGGCAGCCGATCCCGATCTACGGGCGGGGGCGGAACGTGCGCGACTGGCTGTATGTCGAGGACCATGCCGAGGCGCTGCTGCTGGTGCTGGCGCGCGGGCGGACGGGCGAGAGCTACAATATCGGCGGCGAGGCCGAGGCCGAGAATATCGACATCGCCCGCCGCATCTGCGCGCTGATGGACGAGCTGCACCCCGCAGGCGCGCCGCATGACCGGCTCATCACCTTCGTGCCCGACCGTCCCGGCCATGACCTGCGCTATGCGATCGAGCCGGCGCGGATGCGCGAGGAGCTGGGCTGGCGGCCCTCGGTGACGCTGGACGAGGGGCTGCGGCGCACCGTGACCTGGTATCTGGCGCATGAGGACTGGTGGCGCCCGCTGCTGTCGCGGCCCGGGGTCGGGCAGCGGCTGGGGGTCGCGGGGTGAGCCTCATCGTCATCGGCCGCAGCGGGCAACTGGCCCGGGCGCTGGCGCGGCTGGCGCCCGAGGCCCGGTTTCTGGGCCGCGAGGACGCGGACCTGGCCGATCCGGCGGCGGCGGTGGCGGCGCTGGTGCCGCATCTGGCGGGCGCCGGGGCCGTCATCAACGCCGCCGCCTTCACCGCCGTGGACCGGGCCGAGGCCGAGGAGGCCCTTGCCCATACCGTCAATGCCGAAAGCCCCGGCGCCATGGCGCGGGTGGCGGCCGCGGCGGGGGTGCCGTTCGTGCATGTCTCGACGGATTATGTTTTCGACGGCACCGGCGATGCGCCATGGCGGCCCGGGGATGCGCCCGCGCCGCTCAACGCCTATGGCCGCACGAAACTCGCGGGCGAGCAGGCGGTGCGCGCGGCGGGCGGGGTGCATGCGGTGCTGCGCACGTCATGGGTATTCTCGGGCCGGGGGGCGGATTTCGTCGGCGCCATGCTGCGGCTCGGGGCCGGGCGCCCGCGGCTGCGGGTGGTGGCCGACCAGATCGGCGGCCCGACTCCGGCGGCGGACCTTGCCCATGCCTGCCTGACCGTCGCCCGCGCCCTTGCCCGCGACCCGGCCCTGTCCGGCGTCTACCACTATGCCGGCGCCCCGGACATCAGCCGCGCCGGCTTTGCCCGCGCGATCCTCGCTGCCGCCGGCATGGGCACGCAGGTCGAGGACATTCCGACCACCGCCTATCCGACGCCCGCGCAGCGGCCGCTCAACTCGTGCCTAGACTGCTCATCGACCACCGCAGCCTTCGGGCTGGCCCGCCCCGACTGGCGGGCCGGGCTGCGCGATGCGCTGGCGCAGAAGGGGGCGGCCTGATGGAGATACGCGAGACCCCGCTGCCCGGCCTGCTGATCCTCGAGCCGCGCCGCTTCACCGACGCCCGCGGCTGGTTCTGCGAGACCTGGAACCGCGCGACCCTGCGCGGCCACGGCATCGACCTCGACTTCGTGCAGGACAACCATTCCTTCAGCCACGCCCCCGGCACGGTCCGCGGCCTGCATTATCAGGCCCCGCCCCATGCGCAGGCCAAGCTGGTGCGCTGCACCGGCGGCGTGATCCTCGACGTGGCGGTGGACGCCCGACCCGGCTCGGCCACGTTCGGGCGCTGGTTCGGGGTCGGGCTTTCGGCGGAGAACGGGCTGCAACTGCTGATCCCCGCGGGCTTCCTGCACGGTTTCGTCACCCGCAGCGCCGGGGCCGAAGTGGCCTACAAATGCACCGCCGCCTATGCGCCCGATGCCGACGGCGCGGTGCGGTTCGACGACCCGGACCTGGGTATCGACTGGGGCATCGCGCCCCGGGATGCGATCCTGTCCGACAAGGACCGCGCCGCGCCGCTGTGGCGCGACTGGGCAAACCCATTCGGCACGGAGTCGCCATGACGCGCAAGGGCATCATCCTCGCCGGCGGTTCGGGCACCCGGCTGTGGCCGGTCACGCTGGGCCTCTCGAAGCAGTTGCTGCCGATCTACGACAAGCCGATGGTCTACTATCCGCTCTCGGTGCTGATGCTGGCCGGGCTGCGCGAGATCGCGGTCATCACCACCCCGCAGGACCAGGAACAGTTCCGCCGCAGCCTCGGCGACGGCAGCCAGTGGGGCATCGCCCTGCACTATATCGCCCAGCCGTCGCCCGACGGGCTGGCGCAGGCCTATCTGCTGGCCGAGGAGTTCCTTGCCGGCGCGCCTTCCGCGATGATCCTCGGCGACAACCTGTTCTTCGGCCACGGCCTGCCGGAAATGCTGGCGCAGGCGGATGCGCGGGCCGGGGGCGGCACGGTGTTCGGCTACCGGGTCGCCGACCCGGAACGCTACGGGGTGGTCGGCTTCGATGCCGAAGGCCGGGTGCGCGAGATCGTGGAAAAACCCGCGGTGCCGCCCTCGAACCATGCCGTGACCGGGCTCTATTTCCTCGACGGCAGCGCGCCCGCGCGGGCGCGCGCGGTGCGGCCCTCGGCGCGGGGCGAGCTCGAGATCACCTCGCTGCTGGAAAGCTACCTGCGCGACGGGCTGCTGACCGTGCAGCGCATGGGGCGCGGCTTTGCGTGGCTGGACACCGGGACGCATGCGAGCCTGCTCGAGGCCGGGAACTTCGTCCAGACCCTCCAGAACCGGCAGGGGTTGCAGACCGGCAGCCCCGACGAGGTGGCCTGGCGGCAGGGCTGGATCGACGCCGCCGCGCTGCTCGAACGGGCGCGGCTGTTCGGGAAGAATGCCTACGGGCGCTACCTCGCCGCGCTGCCCGACAGCGGCGAGTGATTCGCCGCCGCGCCGGGCGCCCCGGGGCACCCGTGCGATTTCGCGGACAATCCCGCGGTTCCGGCGACTTTGACGACACTCCGGCACACTCGCAAAGGTTGAGCCGGAGGTTTCGCCACAGCTTTGCCACGAAAGAACATCTTTGCCGCGGCGCCGCCACATTCCCGCCACGCTTGCCCCGGGCCCGCCACAAAGTGCCCCGCCAGCGCCACGAAGCCGGATTCCGGCGGGAATCGTTGCGTTCGGGGCAACACTCCCTGCGGTTGAGGGCAGATTACCACCATACACGCAGACAATGAGCGGCCCGGATCGGGCGAATCCGGGCGCGCGGCGGTCGGATGGCCCCGCCGCGGCGGCCCGGAACCCGGCGCCAGCTTTCCTTTGACTCGCAGCCTGTCCAAAGGGCTATGTTCATCCCGCCCGGATGATTTCGCTAAGGCAGCGGCGCGGGCCAGGCGGTGGGGACTGCCGCGAGCCTTGGGCGCCGGACCCGGATCCGGCACGGCCATCCTCCCGGATGGCCGGCAACCGAAAACGACGGGTCGACCATGACCACGGCGGGCAATGCAGGCCCGGCGGCGGGCGGCTCCGTGAAAGCGATACCCTGGGGGGGTGACGTGACCTATCATTTCCGCGGCTGTGAGCCCGCACCCTTGCCGATGGCCGGCAACCCCGCCGGCCGGCATGAACCCGACGGCCCCTATGCGCGCATCTTCAAGCGCCTGTTCGACATCGTCCTGGTCCTGATCGCGGCGCCGGCGGTGCTGGCGGTCGTGCTGCCGCTGGTGCTGGTGATCGCCCTGCAGGGCGGCTCGCCCTTCTATGTGCAGGAGCGCGTCGGGCGCGGCGGGCGCATCTTCCGCATGTGGAAGCTGCGCACCATGGTCCCCGATGCCGAGGCGCGGCTGGCGGCCCATCTCGCCGCCGATCCGGCGGCGCGGGCCGAATGGGAGAAGTTCCAGAAGCTCCACGACGATCCCCGCGTCACCCCGCTCGGCGCCTTCCTGCGCCGCTCGTCGATCGACGAGCTGCCGCAGCTGTGGAACGTGCTCAAGGGCGAGATGTCGATCGTCGGCCCCCGGCCCTTCATGCCGTCGCAGACCGCGATCTATCCGGGCAGCGAATACTACCGCCTCGCCCCCGGCCTCACCGGCATGTGGCAGGTCTCGAGCCGCAACGAGGCGAGCTTCGCCCAGCGCGCGCAGTTCGACCGGCTCTATTTCCACGACCTGTCGCTGCGCACCGACCTTGCGCTGATCCTGCGCACCGTGGGCGTGGTCCTGCGCCCGACCGGCGGCTGAGCGCGCCGGCCCCCCGATCCGGGGGGCTTCGGGGGGCCATGTTTCCGCCGGAAAAAGCCGCTATAAGCCCCGGGACGGCCGGGCGATGCGCGCGCGGCCCCGACCGGGGCGGCGCCGCCCCGCCACAGGGAGAGGCCAGGTGCCCAACCTCCTCGCCAATGCGGCGCTCGTGCTGTGGCCGCTGGTCACCGCGGCGCTGTTCCTGCGCCTCGCGCCGGGGCGGGCGCTGGTGGTGGCGCTGCTGGCGGGCTACCTGCTGCTGCCGCCGGCGCCGGCCGTGCTCGACCTGCCGCTGCTGCCGGCGCTGGGCAAGGACGAGATCGCGGCCCTTTCGGCCTTTGCCGCCGCGCTGGCGATCTGCCGGCCCGGCCGGGCGCTCCTGCCCGCAAGCCCGCTGGCGCGCGCGCTGCTCGCGCTCTACGTCCTGTCGCCGCTCGGCAGCACCCTGACCAATCCCGAGCCGCTGGTGTTCGGGCCGCTGGTCCTGCCCGGCCTCGGCTGGCGCGAGGCCGGCGGCGCGATGATCCTGCAGGCGATCTCGGTCATGCCGTTCCTGCTGGCGCGGCATCTGCTGGTGCGACCCGACGACCGGCGCGACCTGATCCTCGCGCTGCTGGCCGGCGGGCTGTTCTACTCGTTGCCGGTTCTTGTCGAAATCCGGCTTTCGCCGCAGTTCAACCTGTGGATCTACGGCTATTTCCAGCATCTTTTCGACCAGATGATGCGCTCGGGCGGGTTCCGGCCGATCGTGTTCCTCTACCATGCGCTCTGGGTGTCGTTCTTCCTGATGACGGCGCTGGTCGCCGCGGCCGCGGTGGCGCGCACCGCCACCGGACGGGCGAAGGTCGCGGCCTGGCTGGCGGTGCTGTGGCTGGCGCTGGTGCTGGTGCTGGGCAAGTCCTACGCCTCGATGTTCTATGCCGCGGCGCTGGTGCCGGCGGTGCTGCTTCTGTCGCCGCGGATGCAGCTGCATCTCGCGGCGCTGCTCGCGGTGGTGGCGCTGGCCTATCCGCTCGCCCGGACCGCGGACCTGGTGCCGACCGACACGATCGTGGCGCTGGCCGGCGACCTGGGCCCCGACCGCGCCCATACGCTGCAATTCCGCTTCGACAACGAGACCGCGCTGGCCCGCCGCGCCTGGGAGAAGCCGGTGTTCGGCTGGGGGCAATGGGGGCGCAACCATCTCTATTCCCATGCCGACGGGCAGGTTCTTACCGTCACCGACGGGCGCTGGGTGGTGGTGCTGGGGATGCTGGGCCTTGCCGGCCTTGTCGCCGAGTTCGGGCTGCTGGCGCTGCCGCTGCTTGCCGCATGGCGACGGCGCGCCGCGCTCGGGCAGGGCGAGGGCGCGGTCTGGACCGGGGCGCTGGCGCTCATCCTCGGGGTCAACATGTTCGACCTGCTGCCGAACGCCACGCTCACGCCGCTCACCTGGCTGGCCGCCGGGGCGGTGCTGGCGGCGCTCGAGCCGCATGAAATCAGGCTGCCGGCCCCGCGGGTGCCGGTCGCGACGGTGCTGTGATGGTGCAACGGCGGCGCATCCTCGTCATTGCCGAGCAGGCGAACCCCGAATGGGTGAGCGTGCCGCTGATCGGCTGGTCGCTGGCCCGGGCGCTGGCGGCGGTGGCCGAGGTCCATCTCGTCACCCACAGCCGCAACCGCGCCGCGATCCTGCGCGCCGGCCTGCGCGAGGACCGGGATTTCACCGCCGTGGATTCCGATGCCGTGGCCGCGCCGCTCTGGCGGCTGGCCGAGCGGCTGCGCGGCGGCGAGGGCAAGGGGTTCACCATCCTTCAGGCGGCGGGCGCCTTGTCCTACCCGTGGTTCGAGCGGCTGGTCTGGCGCCGGCTCGGGGCCCGGATCCGCGCCGGGGAATGGGATCTGGTCCACCGCATCACCCCGCTCTCGCCCACCGCGAGCGGGCCGCTTGCCGCGCTGTGCCACCGCGCCGGGGTGCCGTTCGTGATCGGGCCGCTGAACGGCGGCGTGCCCTGGCCCGCGGCCTTTGCCGGGGCCCGGCGGCAGGAGCGCGAATGGCTGGTGCCGCTGCGCGGGCTCTACCGGCTGATGCCGGGGCGGCGGCGGATGCTGGCGCGCACCGCGGCGATCCTGGCCGGCAGCCGGCATACGCAATCGGAACTGCCGGCGGCGCTGCGCGACCGGGTGTTCTGGCTGCCCGAGAACGCGGTCGATCCGGCCCGCTTCCCGCCCCGCCCGTCGCCCGGCGGGACCGAGGTGCTGCGCGCCTGTTTCATCGGCCGCATGGTGCCCTACAAGGGCCCCGACATGCTGATCGAGGCCGCGGCCCCGCTCATCGCCGCCGGACGCATGCAGCTCGAGATGATCGGCGACGGGCCGCTGCTGCCGGCGCTGCGCGAGCAGGCCGCCGGGCTGGGCCTCGGGGCCGGCCTGGTGTTCCACGGCTGGGTCGCGCATGAGCGGGTGCAGGAGGTGGCCGGGGCGTGCACGGTGCTCGCCTTCCCCTCGATCCGCGAATTCGGCGGCGGCGTGGTGCTCGAGGCGATGGCGATGGGCCTGGCTCCGGTGGTGGTCGACTATGCCGGCCCGGGCGAGCTGGTGGACGACGCCACCGGCTGGAAGATCGCCCCGGGCGACCGGCCCGCCATCGTCGCGGACCTGCGCGCCACCCTTGCCCGGCTGGCGGATGATCCGGCCGCGGTCGCGGCGCGCGGGGCGGCGGCACGGGCGCGGGTGCTGCGGCATTTCACCTGGGAGCGGAAGGCCGCGCAGCTATTGCAGGTCCACGACTGGGTGCTGGGCCGGGGCCCGCATCCCGACCTGTTCGACCGGGAGAAGGAGGAGGCGGCATGATCCTGCGCCTGTGGCTGATCCTTGCGCTCGCGCTTGCCGCCGCGCCGCTGCGGGCCGAGCGCGGGGTGCAGGCGTTCGTCTTCGGCAACAGCCTGATCTGGCATGCCGAGGGCGGTGACGAAAGCGCCATGCCCTACTGGCTGGCGCGCATGGCGGCGGCGGCCGGGGTGCCGCTGGCGATGGACGGCACCTGGGGTTTTCCGGCCGATTTCGCCCGGGCGCTGCCGCCTTCGTCCGACTGGCATATCGACGGGGTGGCGCGGCTGATGTCCGGCAACCCGCGTTCGTTCCGCATGGCCGGGTTCGAGAGCGTGATCCTCGCGCCGCCGAACTTCGTCCAGCATCTCCCGCCCGGGCAGGAACTGCCCGACGGCGCCACGGTCGAACTGGTCCGGCGCAGCTTCGACTGGGCCGGGCGGCAGGGGGTGCGGCGCTTCCTGCTCTATCAGGGCTGGGCCGACATGGACGGCCTCGGCCGCTTTCCCCCCGATGCCCGGGCCTGGGGGCGCTGGCGGGACTGGACGCTGGGCCCCTATGACGACTGGTATCGCGACCTTGCCGGCCAGTTGCGCGCGGCGCTGCCCGGGGCCCGGATCGAGGTGATCCCGGTGGCGCGGGTGATGGCCGAACTGGCCGAGGGGCCGCTCGCGGCACTGGGCCCGGCCGATCTTTACGTCGACGACGCGCCGCACGGGACGCCGGACGCCTATCTGCTGGCGGCGATGGTCACCTGGTCGGCGCTGACCGGCAGCGCCGCCCCCGAAATCGCGCTGCCCGACAGCATCGCCGCGCCGCTGCGCGGGGACTACCCCGCCATCGCCGAGGCGATCCTGCTGCACACCGCCGGCGCGGTGGCACCCGAGGGCGCGCGTCTGACCCCGCCCGCGACCGGCTTTGCCGACCCCTCGCTCGGCTACGGGCTGGCCGGGATTTCCGACTGGTCGAGCGAGATGCCGTTCCTCGACCTGATGAAGACCGCGCGGCCGTGGATCGGCCATCTGCCCGGCCAGTGGGGCGGGGTGGACAACGACGCCCTGCGGGCCGGCGGGTTCCTGTCGCCCGAAGGCTGGCCGCTCGCCATCCCCGAGGGGGTCGAGGCGCTGGAGAGCTTCGTCCTCACCGACCTGCCCGCCGATGCCGATGCCACCGCCGGGCGCTATGTGGTCCGCTGGCGCGGCGAGGGCGCGCTCGTCCTCGGCGGGCGGGCGCGCGACATCGAGACCGGCACCCATGAACTGCGCTTCTCCTTCACCCCGGGCGAGGGGCCGGTGGCGCTGCGGCTGACCGCGATCGACCCGGCCGACCCGATCCGCGACATCACCATGATCCGCGAGGACCGGCTCGACCTCGCCCGCGCCGGGCTGCTGTTCGAGCCCGGCTTCCTCGCCGTGGTGCAGGAGGCGCGCATGGTGCGCTTCATGGACTGGATGGCGACCAACGGCTCGGACCAGGTGACATGGGACGACCGCCCCCGCCCCGACGACGCAAGCTGGGCCGGGCGCGGGGTGCCGGTCGAGGTGATGGTCGAGCTTGCCAACCGCATCGGCGCCGATCCGTGGTTCACCCTGCCGCATATGGCCGATGACGATTATGCCCGCCGCTTCGCGCAATATGTCCACGACCACCTGCGCCCCGGGCTGCGCGCCCATGCCGAATGGTCGAACGAGGTCTGGAACTTCACCTTCGCGCAGGCGCACTGGGCCGGCGAACAGGCCCGCGCCCGCTGGGGCGATGCGGCGGACGGGGACGGCTGGATGCAGTTCGCCGGCACCCGCGCCGCCGAGCTGGCCGATATCTGGGCCGGGGTCTTTGCCGACGATCCCGGCCGGCTGGTGCGGGTGGTGGCCACCCATACCGGCTGGCCCGGGCTCGAGACCGCGCTGCTCGACGCGCCGCTGCGGCAGGCCGAAGGGCTGCCGGCCCCGGCGGATTCGTTCGACGCCTATGCGATCAGCGGCTATTTCGGCCACGAGATCGGGCGCGAGGATTTCGCCCCGACCCTGCGCGGCTGGATCGCCGACGGCAGCGCCGCCGCGCGGGTGACGCATATGCTGCGCGAGGGCTCGGTGCACGAGCTGCTCGCCGGGCTCTGGCCCCATCACGCCGCGGTCGCGGCCGCGCGCGGGCTCGAGCTGCTGATGTATGAGGGCGGCAGCCATCTGGTCGGCGAGGGCGCGGCCGGCGAGGATGCGGATATCACCGCCTTCCTGAACGCCTACAGCTACGGCCCCGGGATGGCCGGGATCTACGCGGAGCTTCTTTCCGCGTGGCGGGACCTGGCGCAGGACCAGCCCGCCGGGCCGTTCAACGCCTTCGTGGACATCGCCCCGCCCTCGCGCTGGGGCTCGTGGGGGGCGCGGCGCCATCCGGGCGACGTGAACCCGCGCTGGGCGACCCTTGCCGCCTGGGGCAGCCTGCCGTGGGGCGATGCGCGCGACGGCGCCTTCCGCCACGGGGTGCTGCGCCGCGCAGGCGACGGCGGCGGCACGATCGAGGGCACGGCCGGGGCCGATGTGCTGATCGGCGGCGCGGGCGACGACCTCATCCTCGGCGCCGGCGGCAACGACCTGATCGCCGGCGGCGGCGGGCGCGACCGGGTGGTGCTGCCGGGACGGGCCGCCGACTGGGCGCCGGCCCGGGGCGAGGACGGGGTGCTGTGGATGACCGGGCCGCAGGCGGAGGTGCGCATGGTCGATATCGAGGAAATCACCTTCAGCGACGAGCCGGGCGCGGTGCTGGCGGTCACGGATCCCCGGTAGGCAGGTCATGCGCCTCCACCGGCAGGAACCCGATCTCGCGCATCAGATGCACGGCCCCCTCGCCGGCGTCGAACCCGGCCTCGATCCGCGCCCGGGCAAGGATCGACAGCCGCCGCGCGAGTTCGGGATCATCGGCGATGCGCAGCACCGCGCGGGCCAGAGCCTCGGGCGCCCGCGGCTGCACCAGCAGCGCCTCGCGCCCGTCGCCGGCCAGTTCGCGCACCCCGCCCGCGGCGGTGGCGACCGCGGGCAGGCCGCAGGCCATCGCCTCCATCAGCGCGGTGCCCAGCGGCTCCTGCCACGAGGGCAGGACGAAGACATGCGCGGCCAGCAGGCCCGCGCGCACCTGCGCCGCATCGAGGGCGCCGGGCAGCGCGACATGATCGCCGAGCCGCAGCTCGGCGATCCGCGCCGCCAGCCGCGCGCGCTCGCCGGGGGCGGCCGCGGCCTCGGCGCCGGCGATGGTCAGCTGCAGCGCCCGGCCGCGGTCGAGGATCAGCCGCGCGGCCCGGAGCAGGTCGTCGAACCCCTTGCCGGGCGCGAGCGCGCCGCAGGCGAAGAGCCGCAATGCCTCGCCCGGGCGCGCCGGCGCATAGGGCGCATCGCGGCGGAAGAAGGCGGTGTCGATGCCGGTCGGCCGCACGGTCAGGCGGTGCGGCAGGTCCTCGCGCAGGACGAAGCGGATCTCGTTGAGCAGGCGCATGGTCGCGACCGTGGCGAAGCGGGCGCCCTGCCACTTGAGGTTCTGGCCCGGCCCGCCCTCGGACAGCGGCCCGGCGAGGTGGAGCGAATAGCCGGGACCGCCGAGCCTCTGCGCCAGCGCCGCGACCAGCGCCGCCTCGCCGGCGCCCTGCACATGGACATGGCGGAACCCCTCGTGCCGGGCGATGGCCGCCAGCCGCGCCGCCGGGGCAAGCGCGGCGAGGACGTCGCGCGCCAGCCCGCGCTCGCCCGCCAGCGCCCGCAGCGGCAGCGCCGGCAGGCCGCGCAGGAACGGCAGGCCGGCGCCGCCGAGATAGCGGGTCCGCGCCTGCGCCGCCCGGCCCCAGTCATGCGGCATCCGCTCCGGCGCCGGCGGGCGGGTCGAGAGCAGGACCACCTCGACCCCGCGCTCCTCGAGCGCGGCGATCTCGGACCATGCGGAGGTCTGGGTCTGGCCGGGGAAACGGGGCAGGAGATAGCCGAGCCGGGGCCGGGAGGACATGAAACGGGCTTGCCTTTGCCACATGCGCGCGGAACAGGGGCAGGATGACGGGTTTTCGCAGCGCAGTCAAAGGGCGGACGGCGGGGGAGAGGCTGCGGGCCCGCCCGGTTCCGGTGCTGCGCCCGGACCCGGCGCCCCGGGGGCGCTTCGCCCCCCGGACCCCCCGAGGATATTTGTGGAAAGATGAAAGCCCGCCCGCGGCAGCGGCTCCGGCCGGGGGCGCGCCGCTTCGGGGCCGGGCCGCGGTGCCGGCGCCGGACCGGGACGGCCCGGGGGCGGAGGCGCGGGCCGGGGGCGGGCTGGCCGTCCTCATCCCGGCCGCCAACGAGGAAGGGCAGATCGGCGCCTGTCTGGCGGCGCTCGCGGGTGCGGACCCGCCCGGGGTTCCGGTCGCGGTGATCGTGGTCGCCAACGGCTGCCGCGACGCCACCGCGCAGGTGGCGCGGGAGGCCGGCGCCGCGCTCGCCGCGCGCGGCTGGGCGCTGCGGGTGATCGAACTGGCCGCGGGCGGCAAGACCCTTGCCCTGAACGCGGGCGATGCGGCGGCGGCGGATGCGGGGCTGCGGCTCTATCTCGATGCCGATGTGACGCTGGCGCCGGATTTCCTTGCGGCGCTGGTGCCGGTGCTGGCGCGGCCGGAGCCGGCCTTCGCCTCGGGCCGGGTGCGGATCACCGGCCGGGGGCGGGTCGCCCGGGCCTATGCGCGCTTCTGGGCGCGGGTGCCGTTCATGGCGCGGGGGGTGCCGGGCTGCGGGGCCTTCGCGGTGAACCGCGCCGGGCGCGCACGCTGGGGCGCGTGGCCGGAGATCATCTCGGACGACACCTTCGCGCGCTTGCAGTTCCGCCCCGGGGAACGCCATCCGGTCGCCGCCGGCTACGACTGGCCGGTGGCCGAGGGCTTCGCGGCGCTGGTGCGGGTCCGCCGCCGGCAGGACCGCGGCGTGGCCGAGATCGCGGCGCGCTTCCCGGCGCTTCTTGCCAATGACGACAAGGCCCGGCCCGGCGCGGGCGGCGCGCTGCGGCTGGCGCTGGCCGATCCGGCCGGATTCGCGGTCTATGCCGGGGTCGCGGCGGCGGTGCGGCTGCGGCGCGGCAGCAGCGGCTGGAGCCGGGGGCGATGACCGGCGCGCCGGGACAGATGCTGCGCGGCGAAGGGCTGGTGGCGCGCGCCCTGCGCGCCGCCACCATCACCGGCGGCGGCTTCGTGGCCCAGCAGGGGATCCGCCTCGCCTCGAACCTGATCCTGACCCGGCTGCTGTTTCCCGAGG
>Ga0172382_10008728_pt1 | contig 14031 bp, 9 predicted proteins | sample Leawel138RmetaG_FD_122245 | JGI IMG/M metagenome (GOLD analysis project Ga0172382, IMG submission 122245) | Leachate microbial communities from a municipal landfill in Southern Ontario, Canada - Leachate well 138R metaG | ecosystem: Engineered > Solid waste > Landfill > Unclassified | place...
AGGAATGAAAGACGGCGATTTCGGCAAACCTATTATTGCCGTAGTCAACTCGTTTACCCAGTTTGTGCCAGGGCATGTGCACCTGAAAGATATGGGGCAGCTGGTGGCGCGTGAAATCGAGGCGGCCGGTGGTGTTGCCAAAGAATTTAATACCATTGCGGTCGATGACGGTATCGCCATGGGACATGGCGGCATGCTGTACTCCCTGCCATCGCGTGAACTGATTGCCGATTCTGTTGAATACATGGTCAATGCGCACTGTGCCGATGCCATGGTTTGTATTTCCAACTGCGATAAAATCACCCCCGGGATGTTAATGGCCGCCATGCGCCTGAATATCCCGGTTGTATTTGTATCGGGTGGTCCCATGGAAGCGGGTAAAATCCTGGCACCGGGTACCGGTAAAGTCATTGCCAAGCTTGATCTGGTTGATGCCATGATCAAGGCGGGTGACCCAACCGTATCCGATGCGGAAACCGAAGAAACCGAGCGCAGCGCCTGTCCAACCTGCGGTTCATGTTCAGGCATGTTTACTGCCAACTCCATGAACTGCCTGACCGAAGTGCTGGGTCTGTCCCTGCCGGGTAATGGTTCCCTGGTAGCGACCCATGCCAAACGCAAATCCTTGTTCCTGCGTGCAGGCCGCCTGATTGTTGATCTTTGCAAACGCTATTATGAGCAGGATGATGCGTCTGTCCTGCCACGCAATATTGCCACTAAAACTTCCTATGAAAATGCCATGGTGCTGGACGTTTCCATGGGGGGGTCTACCAATACCGTGCTGCATTTGCTGGCAGCCGCCCAGGAAGCCGGTGTCGATTTCAACATGAATGATATCGACCGCATTTCCCGTCAGGTACCTTGCCTGTGTAAAGTGGCACCGGCAACCAGCGAATATCACATGGAAGATGTGCATCGTGCCGGTGGCGTGATGGCAATTCTGGGTGAACTGGCCCGTGCCGGTAAACTGAATCTTGATGCCGGTAACGTTCATAGTGGCACGCTGGGTAAAGCCATTGAACAATGGGATGTCAACAGCGGTCATGCCACTGAAGAAGTGAAAGAGTTTTACATGGCATCACCGGGCGGTATTCCTACCCAGGTGGCGTTCAGCCAGGACCGTCAGTACCTCAGCCTGGACGTTGATCGTGCCAGGGGTTGTATCCGCAACCATGAACATGCCTATTCAGAAGATGGTGGCCTGGCGGTACTGTATGGCAACCTGGCCACTAACGGTTGTATCGTTAAAACCGCCGGGGTAGATGAAAGTATCTTGAAATTTACCGGCAAGGCCGTCATTTATGAAAGCCAGGAAGAGGCGACAGCCGGTATTCTGGGTGATGATGTCAAAGAAGGTGATGTGGTCATCATCCGTTACGAGGGCCCTAAAGGTGGCCCAGGCATGCAGGAAATGCTGTATCCAACCTCTTACCTGAAATCCAAAGGTCTGGGTGCCAAGGCTGCCTTGCTGACAGATGGCCGCTTTTCTGGTGGTTCGTCCGGTTTGGTAATTGGCCATGCTTCTCCTGAAGCGGCCGAAGGCGGCAATATCGGCCTGGTCCAGCAAGGTGACCGTATCGAGATTGATATTCCAAACCGTACCATTCACCTGGCCATTTCCGATGAAGAACTGGCGCATCGCCGCGCTGCCATGGAAGCCAAGGGCGACCGTGCATGGCAACCTGAAAACCGTGAACGTTATGTTTCACAGGCGTTGCAGGCGTATGCGGCCATGGCAACATCGGCCGATCGTGGTGCCGTACGTGATGTCAGCCAGTTAAAGCGTCGTTAATCTGCGTTAGCTCCCACGCTCCTGCGTGGGAGCCTCCTGCCAAGTGGCTTAGCCTGAATTTCGCAGGCCGGTGGCAATTCCGTTAATGGTCAGGTGAATGGTGCGCTGGCTGCGGGCACTGGCAAACTTACTGACCTTGACCTTGCTTTTCTCATACTTGCGCTGCCGGCGAATAACTTCAACTTGCAAGTAATTCAGCGGATCGATATAAGCAAAGCGCTCTTGCAGGGCGGCAACCAGTTCGGGGTTGTCGGCCAACAGCTTGCGGCCGGTAATTTTCTTGAGCATGGCCAGGGTTTTGGCGTGTTCGGTTTCAATCATGCCGAAGATTTTTTCCCGGGTTGATTTTTGCGTGACCAGAGAACTGTATTGCTTGCCAATGTTCAAATCTGATTTTGCCAGTACCATTTCCATATTGGACAGCATGGTGCGGAAGAAGGGCCAATGCTGGTCCATTTTTTGCAATTGCTTCAAGCGGTCCCCAGCGGTGGCGGGCGCGCCGGGTGTTCCTTCTTTCAGGTAAGTTTCTATTGCGGTGCCTACGCCATACCAGCCGGGAATCATCAGGCGGCATTGTGCCCATGAAAAACTCCAGGGAATGGCACGCAGGTCTTCAATGCGTTGGCCACTTTTGCGTGATGCCGGGCGTGAGCCAATATTCAGACCGGCAATTTCATGAATGGGGGTGGCGGCAAAGAAGTATTCATTGAATTCCTGGGTGCCGTATACCAGCTGGCGGTAGGCGTCTTCGGCAATGGTGGATATGTTGTCCATCACATGAGCGAACTTTTCCATATGCTTGTCTTTGGCACCGGTACTGGCCGAGACGCTGGCCTCCAAGGTGGCGGAAACCAGCAATTCAAGATGCCAGCCACCAATATCGGCATTCTTGTATTTGCTTTGAATGACTTCACCCTGTTCAGTCAGGCGGATTTGGCCTGCAACGGTGCCGGGAGCCTGTGCCAGGATGGCATCAAAGCTGGAACCGCCACCGCGTCCTACTGAACCGCCACGACCGTGGAACAGGCGCAGGCGGATATCGTGTTTTTTAAAAACCCGAACCAGTTCCCGCTCGGTTTTGTACAAAGCCCAGTTGGACGTCAGGTAACCCCCGTCCTTGTTGCTGTCGGAGTAACCCAGCATGACCTCCTGAATGCCGTTCTGGGCGTGCTGTATGCGGTTTTTCACCGTTGGCAGGCTAAGCCAGCGATCCATGATGTCGCCACCGGCCTGAAGATCGGGAATGGTTTCAAACAGGGGCACCACAATCAGACCGTCATCTTCTGACAGGGGTAGCAGTTCTCCGTTTTCATCGCGCTCCTGGGTGATCAGGCCGGTTTCCTGTTGTAATACCAGGACCTCTAGCATGTCGCTCAGTGTTTCAGTGTGGGAAACAATGTATTGCTGGATGGTTTGTTTGCCGTAGCGCTTGCAGACAAAGGCGGCGGCATGCAGGATGTTCAGTTCCTTGGTGGTTTCTTCACTGTAACCTTGCCAGGGAGATACCAGTGGGCGGCTTTGATTGAGTTCATCCAGCAGCAATGCGACCTTTTCTTCTTCGCTGAAACTGGCGTAGTCAACCGGTTTGCCATTGAAGGTAATAGCAGCGCGTCGGTATAGTTCGGTAAGGATTCTTTCGTGAACATCCGAGCTTTGCCGCAGGTCAAGGGTCGCCAGATGAAAACCGAAAACGCGAACGGCCTGCAAAAGCTTGTCCAGGTGCAAGGCAACCACAGCGCTTGCCTGGTTTTGTTTGAGGGAGTCAATAATGATTTCAAGATCGCTGGCAAAGGCGGCAGGGGTGGTGTAGGGCTCTGCCACATGGGTGCTGCGAATCACAATACGCTGGTCGGTAAGCTGTCGTGCCGTGGCGGCCAGGCGGGCATAAACGTAAATCAGTGCACGGCGATAGGGTTCATCTTGCCGGTGTTTGGACTGGTCGGGGCTAAGGTCTGATAGCGCTTGCAGGGCTTCGGTTACATGGGTAAGCGAGGTGCTAAGCGAAAGCTCGGAGCCCAACAGGTGGACTTCGTTTAAGTAATACTCAAAAATGGTGGTGGACTGGCGCAGAACAGCGTGTTTAAGGGTGTCGCCATCCACGAACGGGTTGCCATCACGGTCTCCGCCAATCCAGGAACCCATTTTAAGGAAGGCGGGCAGGGAAGGCGTTTCGGTTGTTCCGTCTTCTGACAGCGCTTTCAGATAATGATTGAGGCGGGTGTATAGCTTGGGGATGGCTGGCAGGAAGGTATTGTTGAAATAGGCGATGGCATTTTCAATTTCATCATCAACCATTAGCTTGTTAAAGCGCAGCATGCGGGTCAGCCACAGCGTTTTGATATGGCCCGCCAGTTCGGTTTCCAGTTCGGCCTGTTCGTATTCGGTCAGCGGGTTGTCGTAAAGGGCCAGGCAACGCGCAATCTCGCGGTGCAGGTCTAGCGTGCTTTTGCGCTGGACTTCGGTAGGGTGGGCAGTCAGGACAGGCACAATACTGGCCTGTGTGAAGAATTCCCGGATGGTATCCAGTGATACACCCTGTTCTTTGAGCTTTAGCAGTGTATGTTTGAAACTGCCGCGCAATTCATTACTGTTTTCCAGCAGAATGCGGCGGTGGCGCTTGTTCTGGTCTCGATCTTCAGCCAGGTTGGCCAAGTGCAGGAAGTAACTGAAAGCCCGGGAAAGGGTGTTGGCCTCGTCATCAGACAGCGTCGTGATTTTATTCTGTAATACTTTGCTGTCATTGATATTGCCTTCCCGGCGAAAACTGACGGCCGAACGCCGCACGGTTTCAATCACATCAAAAATGGGCTTGCCTTCGGATTCATGAATGCTTTGGCCAAGAATTCTTCCCAGCAAACGAATGTCTTGCTGTTGCTCGCTCTTTGTCTTCTTCACACTTTGTCTCTATGTTTTCATTGATTAGGGGAAAACCAATTGTAGAGGCAAATGTCAGAAAGGGTAATTGAAAATTTTGAAAGACAGGCTTTTGTTGATTAATGACAAAATAATTTAACGCTGTTCCGCCGCAATCGCCTCGGCCCTGATCTCTTCCGTCAGGCGTGCTTTCAGTTCCATGAACTCGGGCGTTGTCTTGACGGTATAGTGACGGGGGTGGGGCAGGTTAACCTTAATTTCGGTCTTGATACGGCCGGGGCGGGCACTGAAAACGGCAATCCGGTTGGCCATGAAAATGGATTCATCAATATCATGGGTCACAAACAGGACGGTCTTTTGAGCCGATTCCCAAATGCCCAGTAACAGCTCTTGCATGAGCAGACGAGTCTGGTTATCAAGGGCACCAAACGGTTCGTCCAGTAGCAAAATCTTGGGGTCATTGGCCAGGGCGCGGGCAATCGCCGTGCGTTGTTGCATGCCCCCTGACAGCTGTTTGGGGAAGTGCTGTTCAAAGCCTTTCAGGCCAACTCGGTGAATGAAGTAAGCGCTGCGTTCCTTTTGTTCAGGGGCGGACATGCCTTTTTCACGCAGGCCAAAACAGATGTTTTGCTCTACCGTGAGCCACGGAAACAGGGTGTAGCTTTGAAACACCATGCCACGGTCGGCACCGGGGCCGATAATGCGCTTGCCATCCAGAAGTACCTGGCCGGTGGTGGGGTGGTCGAGCCCCGCAATAATGCGCAGCATGGTTGATTTGCCACAGCCCGAAGGGCCCAGGATAGTGACAAAATCATTTTCATTAACGTTGAAATTGATCGGGGTCAGGGCTTGGGTTTGCGTGCCTTTTTTGCCCGGAAAGACGCGGCTGACGTTTTGTATTTCCAGCTGGCTCATTACAGGTTGCTCCAGGCAAATAAACGGCGGTTAACCGCCTTGAAGGCAAAGTCGGAAATCAGGCCGATAATGCCAATGGTGATAATGCCAAAAATAATCTGGCCGGTATTTAACAGGGATTGGCTATTGGTAATCATGTGGCCGATACCGGAAGAGGCACCAATCAATTCTGCCACAATTACATAAGTCCAGGCCCAGCCCAGCACCAGTCGCAGGACTTCAGCAATTTCAGGCGCGGAAGCGGGCAGAATGACACGATGTACAATGCCCTTGTTACGGGCACCCAGCGTATAGGCCGCTTCCACCAGATCTTTACGGGCATTGCCCACAATCACGGAAACCATCAAGGTAATTTGAAATACGGAACCAATAAAAATAACCAGTATTTTTTGGGTTTCATCTACCCCGACCCAAAGAATCAGCAAGGGAATAAATGCCGAGGCCGGTAAATAGCGGCAGAAAGAAACAAACGGTTCCATAAAAGCTTCTACAAACTTGAAGGTTCCCATGGCAATGCCCAATGGAACGGCAATAACACAGGCTAATATGAAACCAACCAGCACACGCATGACGGTCATGCCAATATCATGAATGAAATTGTATTCCGTGAAAAGCAGATATCCTTCTTCAAGCATTGTGAGTGGGCTGGCCAGAAAGGTGGGGGAAACAAACCCACCCAAGGTGAAAATGGCCCAGACGGCGATGAATACAATGAAAAAGAGTAGCCCAAGGACCCATTTGAAACGTGGGTGAACGGGCTGCAACGGCCTGAATTCAAAAATTTTGTGTTGTGTCGGTTTCATTACTGCGTTATTTATGACGGCATTATTTAATTAACATAGCTCGCATCGAACAGGGCGTTCAGGTCAGCTGGCGCCTTGCGGATGACTTTAGTGTCAAGCAGGATTTCAATGGCTTCTTTCGTGAAAGGAATCATTTCCTTGTCGAAGTAGTTGCGACTGTCTTCCTTGGTTTGCCAGGTCAGGAATGAAGCGGATTTTTCGAACTGTTCTGCAGACTGTTTTACTTCAGCCCCCATGATGGTATAAGCTTCCTGCGGATTGTTTTTAATCATTTCCAGTGCATCGGAATAGGCGGCAACCAGGGCATGACCGGCTTTGGGGTTGTCTTTGAGCCATTCGGGTTTGCAGCCCACGAAGTCGATAATAGCGGGGTACTCAACGGTTGTCGCCAGGATTTTTCCGCCTTTTTCGTTTTCACGAACGGTGGAAAGATAGGGCTCGTAGCTCATGGCCACATCAACCTGGCCGGCATTGAACGCCTGGGCGGCAGCCTGTGGAGACAGGGTGTTGGTTTTGATCTCTGACATTTTGATGCCATTTTTATGCATCATGTAAGACAGCAGGAAGTAAGGCGAGGCACCGGCTGTTTCCACGGCAATGGTTTTGCCTTTCAGCTCCTTGATGTCATTAACGTCATTGCGAACAGCGATGCCATCGGCACCATGGGAAACATCCAGCATGAATATTTGTGTCACGGGGACATTGTTTGCATTCCATGCGATGAAGCTGTCGATCGTGGTCGCTACGCATTGCAGTGAGCCGGAGGCGTATGCCAGCAGACGGTCTTTAACGGGCAAAAATTTGATATCGACATCTAAACCGTGTGCTTTGAAAAAGCCGGCTTTTTGTGCCAGGGTCAGTGGTGCGAATCCGGTCCAGCCGGACATGCCGATAGCCAGTTTGGTGGTGTCCTGGGCAGAGGCGGTGGCCGATGCGGCAGCAAAACACAGGCTCAGGCTGGCAAACAATGCTTTTTTCATTAAAGACATGATCTTTCCTTGAAGGTAACAGTAGGTGCGTTTTGGGGCGGTTACTTAAATAGTAGGCAAGCCAAGATTTTATGACAAATTCGTGTATGTACGATTGATTCCCATAGTATTTAGTTAATTAGTTTTGAAAGCTTATTGTTTTTTTGTTACCAGATAATAATCTGGACAGATTGCCGCCGCCTACGTATAATTTTTGGTTCAATCAGGGGTACTGGGCTGTCAAGCCCGGTTGAGAGAGACCCTTTGTACCAGTACGGATAATGCCGAGGCTGGGAGTTCAACATTCGAATCCGTCGAAAGTCATTCCCTATTCGGCTCCAATTTTTACTTTGGAGCACACATGAGCAGTAAACCCATCTTTACCGCCGCAACCGCACACGTTGACAATGCGGCCATCCAGTCATTACCACGTTCACGCAAAATCCATGAGCAGGGCTCACGCCCGGACATTCGCGTGCCTTTCCGGGAAATCTCGCAAGACGACACGCCCACCATGTTTGGCGGAGAAAAGAACCCGCCGCTAACCGTTTATGATACCAGCGGCCCTTATACCGACCCCACCGTGCAGATTGATATTCGCAAGGGTTTGCCTGCATTGCGCAAGGCCTGGATTGAAGAGCGCAACGATACTGAAGTTTTGGGTGGCCCCACTAGCGAATATGGACAGCAACGCCTGCAAGATCCGCAACTGTCCGCCATGCGTTTTGAGTTGCAGCGTTCGCCACGGCGGGCCAAGGCAGGTCGGAACGTGTCGCAAATGTACTATGCGCGAAAAGGCATCGTGACACCTGAAATGGAATTTGTGTCGATTCGCGAAAACATGCGGGTGGAACAATATCTGGACAGCTTGCGTCAAAGTGGTCCCGACGGAGAGAAACTGGCCACACGCATCAGTCGCCAGCATCCGGGCCAGTCGTTTGGGGCTTCTATTCCCCAGCGCATTACGCCCGAATTTGTCAGGGATGAAATTGCCCGTGGCCGTGCCATTATTCCGGCCAATATCAACCACCCTGAAATTGAACCCATGGCGATTGGCCGCAACTTCCTGGTCAAGATCAATGCCAATATCGGCAACTCGGCCTTGGGGTCGGGCATTCACGAAGAAGTGGAGAAAATGACCTGGGCCATTCGCTGGGGGGGCGATACCGTGATGGATTTGTCTACAGGCAAGAATATTCATGAAACCCGCGAGTGGATCATCCGCAACTCGCCCGTACCGATTGGCACCGTGCCCATTTATCAGGCACTGGAAAAAGTGGATGGCAAGGCCGAAGAACTGAGCTGGGAAATTTTCCGGGACACCTTGATTGAACAGGCCGAGCAGGGGGTTGATTACTTCACCATTCATGCCGGCGTTCGCTTGCCATTCATTCCCATGACCGCCAACCGGATGACGGGTATTGTGTCACGGGGTGGTTCCATCATGGCTAAATGGTGTCTGGCGCATCACAGGGAAAGCTTCCTGTACGAGCATTTTGAAGATATTTGCGACATCATGAAAGCGTACGATGTGAGCTTCTCGCTGGGTGATGGTTTGCGCCCGGGATCGGGCTACGATGCCAATGACGAGGCCCAGTTTGCCGAGCTGAAAACCCTGGGTGAATTAACCCAGGTGGCCTGGAAGCACGATGTGCAGGTTATGATTGAAGGCCCCGGCCATGTGCCCATGCACCTGATCAAGGAAAACATGGACATGCAACTGGCGCATTGTGGCGAAGCCCCGTTTTACACGCTGGGCCCACTCACCACCGATATTGCCCCCGGCTACGACCACATCACTTCAGGTATTGGTGCTGCCTTAATTGGCTGGTACGGCACCGCCATGTTGTGCTACGTGACACCCAAAGAACACTTGGGTCTGCCCAACAAGAAAGACGTGAAAGACGGCATTATTACCTACAAAATTGCCGCCCACGCGGCGGACTTGGCCAAGGGACATCCGGGTTCAGCCATTCGGGATAATGCCCTGTCCAAGGCGCGCTTTGAGTTCCGCTGGGACGACCAGTTCAACCTGGGATTAGACCCGGATACGGCCAAGGATTTTCATGACGAAACCCTGCCCAAAGATTCCATGAAAGTGGCGCACTTCTGTTCCATGTGCGGACCGCATTTTTGCAGCATGAAAATTACCCAGGATGTACGCGAGTATGCCGAGCAGTTGGGGGTTAGCGACAAGGATGCCCTGCAAAAAGGCATGCAAGAAAAATCCATCGAGTTTGTGAAAAAGGGCGCCGAGATTTATCACCAGGCGTAAGTGGGGGGACGCCTACTCACCAAACCATTTCAAATTTGAATGAAGCCCGGCCGTTTCACCCACTACAATAAGGGCAGGGGCTTGTGCCTGTTTGGCCAGCTCAGGCAGTTGTGCCAGGGTGCCGGTATGAACCTGCTGGTTCTTGCGGGTACCATGGCTGATAATGGCAATGGGTGTGTTTTCTTGGCGACCATGGGCAATCAACTGATGTGAAATTTCTTCCGCCTTGATGGTGCCCATGTAAATCACCAATGTTTGTTTGCCACGGGCCAGGGTTTTCCATTCAAGTTCATCGCCATCGGGGCGGCAGTGACCGGTAATGAACATGGCGGTTTGGGCGTGATCACGGTGTGTGAGTGGGATGCCGGCATAGGCGGTTGCGCCCAGTGCCGCGGTAATGCCCGGGATGACCCGGTAAGCAATGTTTTCTTCACGCAGGGCTTCCAGTTCTTCGGCTCCACGGCCAAAGACAAACGGGTCTCCCCCTTTTAACCGCACCACACGCAGCCCTTGTTTGGCATACTTGACCAGTCGCTGGTTGGTTTCTTCCTGTGCCACCGAATGTGCACCGGCCCGTTTGCCTACCGATTCCCGAATCGCGTCACGGCGTACCAGTTCCAGGATTTCATCACTGATGAGGGCATCATGCAATACGATATCGGCCTGTTGAATGGCTTGCAGGGCTTTTAGGGTAAGCAGTTCCGGGTCACCGGGCCCGGCACCGACCAGCGTGACATCACCGGGCTGGCTGGTATGGCCATTAAGCTGTTGTGCCAGCTCCTCTTCGGCCTGTTGGGGTTGTCCGTTTGCCACCAGGGTGTTAAAACGGCTGGCAAACAGGTTTTCCCAGAAGCGGCGGCGCTCTGTGATGCTACCCAAGCGGGCTTTGACCTGATTGCGCCATTTGCCGGCCAGGCTTGCTACATTACCTAAATGATGGGGAATCAGGGCTTCCAGTTTTTCCCGCAGCAGGCGGATCAGGACCGGAGAGGTACCCTGGCTTGAAATGGCGATTTGTATGGGAGAGCGGTCAATGACGGAGGGCAGGATGAAGGAGCAGAGTTCCTGGGTATCTACAATATTGACCAGTTTCTGGCGCTTGTCGGCTTCCCTGGCGATCTGGCGGTTCAGGTCTGGATTATCGGTGGCACCAATAACCAGAAATACGTCATTTAATTGCTCGGCCTGAAATGAGTCTGCAATATGGCTGATACGGTCTTCCTTGACCCATTCGGTCACTTCGTCACAAAGCGACTGGGCAGCCATGCGCACCTGGGCGCCCGCCTTGAGCAGGGAAGCGATCTTGCGTGCGGCAACATGGCCACCGCCTACAACCAGGACGGGACGACCGTTCAGGTCGGTGAAAATGGGGTAATAGGAAGACATCAGAAACCAGGGTAATAAAAAGAATGGTGGAGTCTGATGTATGCTATATGAAATACTTAATAAATAAAAATAACTATTTTATTGATGTTTAGAACTGGTGGTTATATGTGGTTATTGGCTCCCACGCGGGAGCGTGGGAGCCAGAAGGGCCTTTTGCGACAGCCTCGGGAGCGTGGTATGGTGCCCATGCTCCAGCGTGGGCACCGGAAGGCATACCGGAAGGCACCGGCGCATGAACTCAGGCTTTGGCAAACTTGCGCAGCACCACCATATTGTTCCGGTGCATCAGTTCACCGGCCGTCATTGAGCCCAGGATGGTTTCAATGTTATGGGTGGGCTGGCGCATGATGCGGCGGGTGTCTGAAGATGAATAGTTGATCAGGCCGCGTGCATATTCAACATTGTTTTCATCCACGCAGGCCACGACATCACCCCGTTCAAACTCACCATTGACGCGGATAACGCCCACGGGCAGCAGGCTTTTTCCTTGTTGGGTAAGGGCTTTGAGGGCACCTTCATCCAGGGTGATCTGGCCGCGCAGCCGCAGGTGATCGGCCAGCCATTGTTTACGGGCCGAGCGTACCGCCACCGAGGCACGCAATTCGCTGCCAATCGATTCGCCCTGGCTTAAGCGTTCAAGCACGTTGGGCTCACGCCCCGAGGCGATAACGGTATGAGCACCGCTATTGGCTGCACGTTTGGCCGCCAGCACTTTGGTGGCCATGCCGCCGGTACCAATATTGGAGCCGGCGCCACCGGCCATTTCTTCAAGCGCCGGATCGCCTGCGGTGGCCACCGAGATGAGTTTGGCCTGCGGATTTTTACGCGGGTCGCTGTCATACAGGCCGCTTTGGTCAGTCAAAATAATTAAAATATCCGCTTCAATCAAATTAGTCACCAGGGCACCCAGTGTATCGTTGTCCCCCAGGCGGATTTCATCGGTAACCACGGTATCATTTTCGTTAACGATGGGAATCACACCCAGGTCCAGCAGGGTAAACAGGGTAGAGCGGGCGTTTAAATAACGCTCACGGTCGGCCAGGTCTTCGTGGGTGAGCAAAATTTGCGCCGCGCAGATATTGTGCTCATGAAACGCGGTTTCATAGGCCTGAATCAGCCCCATTTGCCCGATGGCCGCGGCGGCCTGCAGTTCGTTCATGGCTTTGGGGCGTGTGTGCCAGTTAAGACGTGCCATGCCTTCGGCCACCGAACCGCTGGACACCAGAACCACTTGCTTGTTTTGTTTCCTGAGCGCGGCAATTTGCGCCGCCCACTGCCGGATCGCGGTGTTATCGAGGCCCTTGCCATTATTGGTAACAAGAGAAGAACCCACTTTAATGACAATACGTTGGGCTGAATGAACGGCAGATGGGGACACGGTGCTCATGGTGTTAATCGGGACAATACACGAAAAAATGATTGGTTAATCAAAGGTTGTTACGGGAGTCATCAAAGCGCGGATCTTCAGGGGTATAGTTTTCCTGCTGCTGATCCTGCTCAAGGTGTTCTTGCGCCTTGACCTTGTCGAGGTACTCTTGCAGGGCCCAGACCAGTTCTTGCGTGCCTTCACCGTTAAGGGCGGAAATGGCAAAGACCGGACCGTCCCATTCGAATTCCTGGCAGAAACGTGCTTTGATTTCTTCCGGGTTATCTAGCATGTCCAGTTTGTTAAGCACCAGCCAGCGGGGTTTATTGTAGAGTTCTGCATCGTACAGGCGCAGTTCTTCCACAATGGCCCTGGCATCGGCCACGGCTTTTTCTAGCGGATCAATATCGGGGTCAAGGGTAGATACATCGACCAGATGCAGCAGAACCCGGGTGCGGGTAAGGTGACGCAGGAACAGGTGCCCCAGGCCAGCTCCTTCAGAGGCCCCTTCAATTAAACCGGGAATATCGGCCACGACAAAACTGCGGGCCGCCGAGGTACGTACCACACCCAGGTTGGGGTGCAGGGTGGTAAACGGATAATCGGCAATTTTGGGCTTGGCGTTGGATATTTTGGTGATAAGGGTGGATTTGCCCGCATTGGGCATACCTAGCAGGCCCACATCGGCCAGCACCTTGAGTTCCATGCGTAGCTTGCGCTGTTCGCCTTCCGTGCCATAGGTAAACTGGCGGGGTGCACGATTAACGCTGGATTTGAAATGCAGGTTACCCATACCGCCCTGGCCACCCGCTGCCAATGTGACTTGTTCGCCGTGATGGTCAAGGTCGAACAGTTGTTCGCCGGTTTCATGGTCATAGATGACCGTACCGACGGGAACCCGCAAGGTAATATCAGAGGCGGCCGCACCGTACTGGTCGGAGCCACGGCCGTTTTCACCGTTTTTGGCACGGTGCAGGCGGGCATAGCGAAAATCGATAAGGGTATTGATATTGCGGTCGGCGATGGCATAAATGCTGCCGCCACGACCGCCGTCTCCGCCGTCGGGGCCGCCTTTGGGAATAAATTTTTCACGCCGGAAGCTGGCTGCGCCATTGCCGCCTTTTCCTGCGATCACTTCGATGGTGGCTTCGTCTACGAATTTCATGGTTCGCTTTTCTGCTTATAAACAGTTATTCTAAATCCAAATTGCGTTAGCTGCATTTCGGAAGGGGATAAAAATAAAAATGCCGCTCACCTGATAGAGTGAACGGCATTGATTGTTTTTGAAACTGTGCTTATTCAGCCGCAATAACAGAAACGGTTTGCTTGTTGAGTGCGCCTTTTACAGAGAACTGTACGCTGCCATCAACCAATGCAAATAAAGTGTGGTCTTTGCCGATACCTACGTTGGTTCCGGGGTGGAAACGAGTGCCACGCTGACGAACAATGATGGATCCTGCCGGGATTACCTGACCACCGTACGCTTTAACACCCAGACGTTTGGATTCTGAGTCGCGGCCGTTGCGGGTTGAGCCGCCGCCTTTCTTTTGTGCCATGATTAGCTCCTGCTGTATTAAGGTAAGTCGAAATTAAGCTGTGATAGCTTCGATAACGATTTGTGTGTAATTTTGGCGATGGCCTTGGTGACGCTG
>Ga0172382_10008729_pt1 | contig 14031 bp, 10 predicted proteins | sample Leawel138RmetaG_FD_122245 | JGI IMG/M metagenome (GOLD analysis project Ga0172382, IMG submission 122245) | Leachate microbial communities from a municipal landfill in Southern Ontario, Canada - Leachate well 138R metaG | ecosystem: Engineered > Solid waste > Landfill > Unclassified | place...
ACAGATAAAACAGAGTTCATCCTCACTCATTCCGCCGCAGGAGCTACACTGCTTCAGACTCCCCAAAGCCTCCTCGATAGCATGAGAAATCTTCATCCCCACAAAGCTGTCTTTTATAAGCATATGATAAGCAAGTCTTGTTGCCGATTTTTTCCCGATAGTCGGAAGCTCTTGCAAAACACCTACTAGTTTGTTAAATTTCTCTAAAGAACCATTCACCAAGAGCTCTCTTTTGGCAAAAGTATCCAGAGTTTTAGGGGCGCTTTTAATTCCCCGGCTATCTCCTTTGCTTCCTCGCCATAGCCCATAAATATATCGGCTCTAAGAGTTCCCTTTATCGCTCCGCCAGTATCTTGTGCCATAACAACATGGTTAAAATCAACTGCCTCTGTTTTAGCACTCAAGTAGAGCATACTTCCTAGCGGAATATATCTTCTATCTACTGCTATAGAGCGTTTTGGAGTAAGAACTACCCCAAGCGAACCGCTTGCTGGTTTATCTTTTTGTCTGAAAAAAACCATCGACTTATTATAGTTAAGCACCTCATCGATTCTTGATGGATTTTGCTCCAACCATGCTTTTATGCTCTGAAGCGATATTTTCTCCAAGGGTATTTCACTGATGCTTACAAGGTACTTTCCGATTGAGCTGTATTGATATCCGTTTTGGTTATCATATCCGACAAAAATTGTACTGCCATCATCAAGCGTTACTCTGCCAGAACCTTGAACTTCTAAAAAAAAGAGGTCTATTTTTGAATCGGTATAACATAAAACCTCACTATCAATCGGAGTTATATTTACATTTTTTCTATCATAATAGGGAACAACTCTATTTCCAACCACCCTGCCTCTTAATCTATAGTTTTTAAGCTCTGGATACTGCTGCGATAAATCAATAACAACCAAATCTTTGGGTGTAGTATATACTGGGTAGACATAGGGCTCTTTTTTGGTTAAAGAGCCTTTGATTTCTGGCTCATAATAACCCGTTAAAAGTCCATCCTTATCGTCATTTGGTAAGCTGATTTTATAGGGAGTAAAGTAGCTAGTTAAAAACTCCTTTGCATCTGTAGCATCAGCCGAACGCATGCATAAATCCTTGTAAATCTCTCTTGTTTTAGCCGTTTTGCAGCTCTGCGTAAATGATTCTAGAGCGTTTGTATAATCCTCTTGCTGCCAATTTGGAAGCTCACTAAAATCGCTCTTTAGAAGATGCGTCTCAGACATATTTGAAAAGGTTATAGAAGGCTGTTTTGAACAACCGACAAAGAGTAAAATTGCGCTTAAGTAGGGTACAAAATGTTTCATAAAGATGATTATACATAGATTAAATTTAAAACGCTATAATTGCAAAAATTTTAAATGTTAGGATATTAAAATAATATGCAGGATTTAAGCTATTACGAAATATTAGAAGTCTCTAGAGATGCGGATCAAACTACAATTAAAAAAGCTTACAGAAAGATGGCAAAGGTTTATCATCCAGATAAAAATCCGGGTAACAATGATGCCGAACACAAATTTAAATTATGTAACGAAGCCTATCAATGTCTAAGCGACGATAAGCAAAGAAGTATCTATGATAGGTATGGGAAAGAGGGTCTCTCTAGCATGGGTGGCGGCAGAAGACGCTCATCAGCAGGATTTGACGACTTAGGCTCAATTTTTGAAGATATGTTTAACGGCTTTGGAGGAACTTCTCGCCGCCGCCAAAATCCTGCCGATATGGAGAAATACCCGCTTGATATGAATGTTGACATGACTATCAGCTTCAACGAAGCGGTATTTGGATGCGAAAAAGATGTAGAATTCAAATATAAAAACTCTTGCAACAGCTGCAAAGGCACGGGTGCAAAAGATGGCAAGCTCTCCACTTGTTCTCAATGTAGAGGGCAAGGTCAAGTTTTTATGAAACAGGGCTTTATGACATTCTCTCAAACCTGCCCCGTATGTCAAGGAAGCGGTTCTGCACCATCATCACCTTGTAAGGATTGTGCGGGCAAAGGCTACCAAGAAGAGAGAGGAAGTGTGACCATTAATGTTCCAAAGGGAATAGATGATGGAAACCGTCTTAGGGTTTCAGGAAAGGGAAATATAGGCAAACGTGGCACAAGAGGCGACTTATATGTCACTTTTAGCGTAAAACCAGATAAGCATTTTCAAAGAGAAGGAAATGACGTATATATTGCCATTCCGGTATTTTTCACACAAGCAGTTTCTGGCGAGAGTCTCTCTATCCCCTCACTAACTGGAGAGTTGGAGCTAAAACTCGATGTAGGCACAAAAGACAAGCAGCAGTTTTTGTTTAAAGGAGAAGGGGTAGATGACGTTCACGGACACGGCAAGGGAGATTTGATTGCACAAGTAAACATCACATACCCTAAAAAGTTAAGTGACGAGCAGCATGAACTTCTTAGCAAACTTCAAGAGTCGTTTGGAATAGAGTCAAAACCGCATGAGAGCGTTTTAGACTCCGCTATCGAGAAGATGAAAAGCTGGTTTAAGTAACATCCCCCCCTCCTCCTTTACCATGATGCTTAGGAGCAGATGTTATACCTAACACGCAAAAGTGCTTTGAGATAGCTACAAAAAATCTTTAATATTCATATCCAAAGCTTTTGCTATTTTGTAAAGATGCTCCAAGTTAAAGTGCTTGCCATTTTTACTGTTTTCACAGTTTGAATAAAAAGCAACAGAATTTATCCCGATTTCTAAGGCTAATTCCAATTGTGTCATATTTTTATTTTCTCTATAATATCTAACTTTTAGAGAAATGTCCTTGTAAAACTCATATACATCTTCTTTTGAAACGTTTGAAAAATCAATATCTGACATTATTAACCTTATTTATAATTTTAATATTATTTTTTAATTTAATATTAATTTTCAATATTAATTTTATTTTTAATATTATCTTAAATATATAGATATAAAATATCAAAATCTTTATCCTATAGGATAAATTAGGCAGGAAATGCATAATCTAAATCTTAAGTCAAAACTTTTTATTTTGTCTACACTTCCCATGATTGTCATTTTTATACTTTCGACTATGATTTTTGTGGAGATATTTAAAAAAAAACAAAATCTTGAACTTACAAGAAAGCACATAGACAACGCGGTAACAATCTCAAAATTTATTCACTTACTACAACTCGAGAGAGCTATTAACACAGAGCTAGCAGCAGATGAGATGAGCAGTAAAAAAGAGAAACTTACTTCCATAAAAAAAGAGTTAGACGTACTACTAAAAAACAGCACTATAGACAACAATAAAGCTCTCTTAAATCGACTTAAAAAGGAAAGAAATTCTTTAGATATAAACAGCCTTACAATCAACGAAATTGAAGAGTTTTACTCTTTGACAATCTCCATGCTTGTTGATATCATAAACACTATTCCAAACTCTATGAACGATCTTCAAAACAGAAACTATATACAAGCCTATACACATCTTATTCTCATGAAAGAGTCACTTGGAAAAACAAGAGCCGTTCTCAATAAATCTTTCATAAAAAAAGAGTTTCAAGACGATGATTTTGCAAGATTGAGCGAATTTTTAAAAACATATCATATTGCTCAAAAGAGATTTGAAAATATTCTGTCTGATTATGATGATTTTTTTTATTTTTATAAAAAATCTCTAAACGATGAAAAAAATAAAGAAACTTTTGAGATTATTAATTTTGTATTGAACAACAAAGAAAACTTAAAATTTGAGAATCTCTCTCATGTATGGTTTGAAAAAGTTACACATACTATAGACACTTTAAAAAAAGTAGAAAATGTGCTGTTTATCAATGTTATAAACCTATTAGAAAAAAAACAAAAATCGAATTTTCATGAGATGATTTTAGTTCTTACTTTTTTAATCATCAGCATAATAGCACTTATTTTTCAAGCAATTACAATCATAAGAGAAATATTAACTTCCACAAACTTCCTTGAGTCAAATCTCTCAAAATCAACATCTCTTCTGCAACAGTACAAATCAGCAGTTGATGAGAGTGCGATAGTTTCAAAAACCGACAAAGATGGCATCATAACCTATGTAAATGAAAAATTTTGCAAAATCAACGGCTATGCAGAGAGTGAACTCTTAGGTAAGCCTCACAATATTATAAAACACCCAGATATGCCTAAAGAAATTTTTGCAGATTTATGGCAAACGATTAAACACTTAAAACAGCCCTGGGTAGGCGATATCAAAAATCTTAAAAAAGACGGCACTGCTTATTGGGCAAAGACATTTATAAAACCCATTTTAGATGCAAATGATAATGTTATAGAGTTTATTGCGATACGAACAGATATTACTCAGATTATAGAACAAAGACTTATATTTGAGAGTATCGCCAACACAGATACGCTTACAAACTATGCGAACAGATATAAATTAAACAAAGATATTGATGAGAAACACAACCTCTCAATTGCTCTTTTTAACATAGATAACTTTAGAGAGCTAAACGACTTTTATGGGCATTCATTTGGAGATAGCGTTATAAAATCCGTAGCAGATAAAATCTATAACTTTATCTCAAGAGATAAGAGGCTCTCTTTTTACAGACTTCAAGGAGATGAGTTTGCTCTTCTTGCAACGGAGTATGAAAAAGATCTTTTTATCTATAAATGCAGAGATGTTTTACTACTAATCAAAGAAGATCTAACTATTAAAAACGAAAAAATTATACTCTCTTGCAGTTGCGGCATCGCTTTTGAAGACAAAAGTCATCTTTTACCTAAAGCAGATATGGCACTTAAAATTGCAAAACAACAAAATAGTGACTTCATCGTCTATAGTGATGAAATCAGTCTAAACAGCAAATATGAAAACAATATAAACTGTACAAAAAAATTAGTAACAGCCCTGCAAAACAATCAAATGACCACTTTTTATCAACCCATTGTAAATAATACCACCCTAAAGTTTGAAAAGTATGAAGCTCTCATTAGAATGATAGATGAAGACAGCACTATTATTTCTCCATTTTACTTTTTAGATATAGCAAAAAAAACAAAAAAGTATTTTGATATTACAAAAATCGTAATTGCACAATCTTTTGAAATGTTTAAAGATAAAGAAGCTGAATTTTCCGTTAATTTATCTATTGTGGACATACTTGAGCCTGAGATTGTTAAGTATATTTTGATGATGTTAGAAAAATATAACATTGGTTCAAAAGTTGTATTTGAGATAGTTGAATCAGAATATATTGAAAATTTTCAAACAGTCATAAACTTTATAGATGATGTTAAAAGATATGGTTGCAAGATAGCCATTGATGATTTTGGAACAGGATACAGCAACTTTGAATACCTTATAAAAATAAAAGCTGACTACTTAAAAATAGATGGCTCGCTTATAAAAAACATTGATACAGACAAAAATGCTTTTTTAGTAGTCTCTACAATTGTAGAGTTTTCTAAAAAACTAGGTATGCAAACTATAGCGGAGTTTGTAGAAAATGAAGCAATTTTTAAGATAGTAAAAGAGTTGGGAATTGACTACTCCCAAGGATATTATTTTTCAGCACCACAAGAAAAATTAATTGCTTATTAATTTACAAAATAAAGAAGGAAGAAAGTTATGAAAAATTTAAGTATTAAAGCAAGATTAATGGTGTTGGCACTTGTGCCAATAATGATTATCATTGCTCTCTCTACAGGAAAAATAATCTTTGACATGGGGATAAAAGAGAATTTAGTTCTGACAGAACATCGTATTCAAGAGGTAGTATCTTTAGCGAATGTTATTCACTGCTTACAGATAGAAAGAGGACTTAGTGTAGGATTTGTTTCTTCAAGAGGAAGTAAAAACGCTGATAAACTCTCTGAAATCAGAAGTAAAGTAGATAATAAAATAAATGAAATGAAAACCATTTACACTCAAACGAATGGTAATATCTCTGTTTTAAACGGTCTAAGTAAACTCTTTGAAAAAAGAAGTTTTATAGACTCTCTTAACATTAACGAATCAGAAATTGGTTCATACTATGCAAAAAATATAGAAACTATGTTAATGGCTGCGGTTAGGGTTCCATCTTTTATGGATGATAAAGATAGTAGAAATACAGCTCAAGCATATACGCATCTAGCTTATGCGAAAGAGAATTTAGGTAGGATAAGAGCAACTTTGAATGGAGCTTTTACCAAAGACAACTTTTTGCAAGATAGATACTTTACTTTTGCTGCGGTAGTTGATGCTTATACTATAAACACTAAACAGTTTAAAATGTTGGCATCACAAGAGCTATTGGATTTTTACAAAAATACCTTTAAAGGTGGAGCAGTCGAAAAAACATTTGTGATGATAGAAGTGGCAAAAGCAAAAGGGATGAGAGGAGAGTTTGGAGTTGATGCAGATGTTTGGTTTACACATGTAACAGCTTCTATAGACATGCTTAGAGATGTGGAGCTTGAACTTTACAAGCATATTCATAATGTCATAGATGAAAAAATAAAAGAAGCATCCCTTAACATTACGATGTTAACAACAGGGCTTATAGTAGGCATTATAGTTTTTGCTTTGATTATACTCTATCTTATTAAATTTTCTGTAAGCAACCCGATAGAACGTTTTAAGGTTACACTTATAAACATTGGAAATAGCCATAATCTAACTATTAAAGCCGATGAAGATGCTCCTCTTGAGCTCTCACAAATGGCAAGCGGATTTAACTCTCTCATAAGTACCCTACGAGACCTTATAGAGACTTCAAAACAATCCTCAAGCGAAAATGCTTCTATCTCTCATGAACTCTCCACCACTGCAATGGGTGTTGGAGAAAATGTGGAGAAATCTGTTTTAGTAATTGATGAAGCTACTAAAAAAGCAACCAGCATCAAAGATGAGATAGCTCAAGCAGTAAAAGATGCCCAAAAAAGCAAAAAAGAGGTACTAAGAGCAAATGATAATCTTAACCTCGCAAGAGATGAAATAGTTGCACTTACACACAAAGTACAAGGCTCAGCTGAGCTTGAAGTTGAACTCTCACAAAGAATGCAAACACTCTCAAGTGAAGCAAACGAGGTAAAAAATGTTCTCGAGATTATCTCAGACATTGCAGACCAAACAAACCTTCTTGCACTAAATGCGGCAATAGAAGCAGCCCGCGCAGGTGAGCATGGACGCGGATTTGCCGTTGTTGCCGATGAAGTAAGAAAACTAGCAGAGAGAACTCAAAAAAGTCTTACGGAGATAAATGCGACTATCAATGTTATAGTCCAATCTATTGTAGATGTTAGCACACAGATGAACTCTAACTCAGAGGGTATTCAAAAACTCTCAGAGGATGCAAGTGAGGTTGAAGTTAAAATAAACGAAAGTGTTGCAATAGTAAAAGATGCTGTTAAAGCAAGTGATAAAACCGTTAGTGACTTTGAGAAGACGGGAAGAGATGTCGATTTTATCGTCTCTCAAGTCTCAGAGATAAATACAATCTCTTCTAATAACGCAAGAAATGTAGAAGAAATTGCAGCGGCAGCAGAGCATCTTAACTCTATGACGGATGAGCTTCATGCGAAGCTAGAGACTTTTAGGACGTAATATAACTCATAGTTATCTAAATTTAGCGCATTAATCGCTCAAAACTCACTCTAAATGGAGTTTTCTCACGGTTACAAGGATTGACAAATCTAATAAATTTACCTAGAATATTAAGAAACAAGAGATTATTTAAAAATGCGCATATATAAGAAATATCGACTATGAAGCTAGATTTAAAATCAAAATTACTATTATTATCCGTAGCTACGATATCTTTTATCTTGGTGCTCTCATTTATGCTTTTATCTAGAGCATATGATGAGAGAGAAAATCTTCAAGAGACAAAAAATCGTATTATAGAAGCAGATGCACTCTCTGGGGTTATCCATGTTTTACAGATAGAAAGAGGGCTTACCGTCGGACTTATTGCAAGTAACAACACAAATGAAGAAGATGACAGGCTTTTACTTGCCATGAGTAACTCGGACAAAGTGATAAACAATGCTATGATTCTATTTGCACACATGAAAAACACCGACAATACCATTATAAATCTCTTAAGCGATTTAAAATCCAACAGAAAAAGCATTCATCTACTTCACTTATCTGCTTTTGATGCAAAAAATTACTATACAAAAAAAATATCCACCCTTTTAAATCTAACAAGAACTTTTCCCTTGATGATGAATGACAAAGATAATAGAAATCTTATTCAAGCATATACGCATCTCTCTTTTGCAAAAGAGTCTTTAGGACAAATTAGGGCAAACCTGTATGAAGCCTTTACTCTCTCTTTGTTTTCAAATGACACACTTATCTCTTTTGCAGGTCAATTAGAGATATATAATAGCAATAGCATGATTTTTCGCACAACTGCGCCAAATGATATCGTTGCTTTTTTTGATACTAAAATTAATCAGGAAGTATCTTTAGAGGTTTTTAAGATTATAGAAAAAGCAAAGCTAGGGAGTGTAACAAACATAAAAGCCTCTGAGTGGCTTGATAAATCTACCCAAACCATTAATCTTCTCAAGGAGGTAGAAGATAAACTTTTTTTAAGAGCAAGAAGTATGATTGAGGATAAAACAGAGATGCTTTTTTATAAAATTGTCTTCCTTATTTTATTTTTAACTATCTCCATCGGCACACTGATTATGTTGATGCTTTTAGAAATAAAGGAGATTCTCTTTTCAAATAAAAATCTCATAGACAAACATAGTGATTCGCTTTTACTCTTAGAGCAGTATAAATCAGCCGTTGATGAAAATTTTATAGTTACAAAAACAGACGAAAAAGGTTTTATTACCTACGCAAATGAAGCTTTTTGCAAAATCAGCGGCTACACAAAAAATGAATTGATTGGAAAGTCGAGCAATATTACAAGGCATCAGGATATGCCAAAGGAGACCTTTAAAGAGCTGTGGCACACCATAAAATATCTCAAACAGACATGGTCGGGCGAAATTCAAAATATCAGTAAAAACAAAAATTCCTTCTGGGTCAAAGCCTTTATAAAACCGATTCTAGGTAGAGATGGAAACATTATAGAGTATATAGGGATAAGAACAAACATAACAGAGATTAAAGAGGCTTCTGCTAGGGATTTTTTAACCGGTTACGGAAACAGAACAAAACTCCAAGATGATATAAAGCAGCTTGAAAATCTGTCACTTGCAATTTTTAATCTTGACAACTTTAGGCAAATAAACGATTTTTACGGTCATGATTTTGGAAACAATGTCATCAAAGCTGTTGCAGATAAAATATATCAACTAATTATGCTTGATAGAAACATAAAATTTTACAGACTCCAAGGAGATGAGTTTGTTATTTTAGCCGGTGGGTATTCTAAGCATCTTTTTGAGGGGCTTGTTCAAAAAATCCTTAAAATGGTACAAGAGAGTATAAAAATAGATGAGGAGCATATCGTGCCTTCTTGCAGCTGCGGCATCTCCTATGAAGAGGAGAAGGGCAAACTGTTATCTACTGCGAACATGGCGCTTAAACTCGCTAAGAGAAGCAACAGCAACTATCTTGTTTATGATGATGAGATTTCTTTAAGCAAAGAGTATGAAAGCAACATTACATGGAGTAAAAAACTCTCTTTTGCAATTGCACAAAACAACATAGTAACTTATTATCAGCCTATCGTAAACAATGCAAATTTGAAGTATGAAAAGTATGAGTGCCTAGTTAGGATGATTGATGAAAATAAAGTAATCTCTCCTTTTTTCTTTTTAGATATTGCGAAACAGACAAGGCAATATTTCAACATTACAAAAACAGTTCTTTTTCAAGCTTTTGAAATGTTTAAAGAGAGTGACGCGGAGTTCTCTGTCAATCTCTCCATCATTGATATGATTGAAGAGCAGATGTTTGAATATATTTTATTGATGCTGCAGAAGTACAATTTAGGCTCCAGGGTAGTTTTTGAAATTGTTGAATCGGAGTACATTGAAAATTTTCAAGGTGCTATAAATTTTATAAATGAAGTAAAAAAATATGGCTGCAAAATAGCAATAGATGATTTTGGCACGGGATACAGCAACTTTGAGTATCTTATACGACTAAAAGCGGATTATCTCAAAATAGACGGCTCCTTGATAAAAAATATAGACAAAGACAAAAATGCTTATCTTGTTGTATCTACTATAGTTGATTTTGCTAAGAAGCTTAAGATGAAAACTATTGCAGAGTTTGTTGAAAATGAAGAGATTTTTAAAATAGTCAAGGAACTAGATATCGACTATTCACAGGGTTACTATTTTAGTTCCCCCAAAAAAAACCTTTCATAGGTGCTTACTTGAGTGCAACCGTTCCCAAAAAAATAGTTATTATAGGTGCATCAACTGGTGGACCGGGGCAGATAGAAAAAATAATCCGCTCGCTTCCTATACTCAACAACACAACAGTGATTATTGCTCAGCATATGTCTCTTGAATTTATACCCAGCTTTGCAAAAAGGCTCCAAAGCCTTAGCACAAATAGTATTATTATGGCAAAGGACAATGATGCCATAGAGAGTACAAAAATATATCTTTGCCATGGAAGCACCTCTGTTTCAATGGATAAAGATAGACTTCTCTTTAGTATCGAGCCATCGCAAAACCATAAATATAATCCCGATATCAATACTATCTTTAACTCCCTAGCTTACTATACAAAAAATATTGAGATACTAGGTGTTATACTTACGGGAATTGGAGACGATGGCGTCGAGGGGTGTAAACAACTCTCCCTTAGAGGAGCTAAAACAATTACCCAAGATAGTCAAAGCGCTATAGTGGATGGCATGCCAAGTAGAGCAAGAAAAGAGATAGAGGGTATCGAAATAGGAGATACTCTTTATATCAAAAATAAAATTGTGGAGTTTTGTAGCTAATGTTTAGTTTTTTTAAAAAAAGAGGCAACGTAGAGAGTGAACATATTCAAAACATAGTTGAAGATTACACAAATATAATACCCATAGCGGAGTATTTTAAAAGTGAAACAGGAGTAACCTTTGACAAGCAAATCTCAATTTTACAAAATAAAGTAACTACATTTTGCAAACAAAGAAATATATACTCATTTTTAGAGCTTCTTAAACTAATAGAGCATAACAGGGAGTTAAAACAAGCTCTCATAGATACTCTCACAACAAATGAAACATTTTTTTATAGAGAGTTTAAGCAGATACAAGAGCTAGTAGGGCTTGTAAAAGATGCGGCTAAAGAGGTAACTATTTTATGCGCTCCATCTGCCACAGGAGAGGAGCCGTATGGGATTGCTATTGCGTTGCTTGAGGCAGGCGTGGCGCATAATCGTTTTCATATTACAGGCATAGATATCAACCATGATGCCACAAGCAAAGCTAAAGATGCCATTTATAAAGCAAGAAATATGCGTAATCTAACTCCCGAAATAATTGAAAAATATTTTCTCAAAGATGATTCTGTGTATATTTTAAAAGAGAGTGTTAAATCGCAAGTCACCTTTAAAGTCCTCAACCTATTTGATCCCTCATTTATAACAATTGGAAAATTTGACTTTATATTTTCAAGAAATATGCTCATCTACTTTGATAAAGAGACAAAAAACAGGGCAAAAGAGATTTTAGAGAGTTTAAGAAAAAATCCAAATCAAGAAATTTTTTTCGGTCACGCAGACCTATTTTAAAAAAAAAGAAAAAGTTTTAGATTTGGTGTAGATTGTGCAAAACTAGCCCGATTGCGTACTGTAGTACGCCGAGCGGGCTAGTTTTGTGCAAGATGCGCCGAAGATAAACGCTTTTTAAACGCGAGCCTCTTCGCGGCGTTGCAAGTACGCCCATTTTTCATCTACTCTCTCTTGCCACTCTTTAATTAGGTACTTATACTCATCTTTAAAAAGATGCTTAAAGCGTCCTTGAGCTGCTAAGTATTCCTCAACAGGAACAATGTTTTTAGGTCTATATGTAATATTTAATTCATGTCCATCGATTATCTCATATAGTGGAAACACTAAAGAGTCAGTCGCTAAATCAGCTATATTCATAGTATCTTTAGGGTCGAACTTCCACTCTGTTGTACATGGCGAAACAGCATTTATAAATACCGGTCCCTCAACTGCAAAACCGTGTTGAATCTTCTTCACCATATCTTTCCATTTATTTGGAGCAACTTGTGCAACATATGGAATATTGTGAGCAGCCATAATTGAAACGATATCTTTTTTATTTCTTTTTTCTCCATAGCTAACACGACCTGCCGGTGATGTTGTAGCAGAGGATCCTATAGGAGTAGAGGAAGATCTCTGACCCCCTGTATTTGCATAGACTTCATTATCTAGTACGATATGCATAATGTTATGCCCACGTTCCATACATCCTGATATCCATTGAAAACCGATATCATACGAAGCCCCGTCTCCTGCAAAAGAGACAAATTTAGGGTTGCGATCTGGTTGCTTTAAGCGTCCTTTTTTCTTTAACGCTTTATACATGCTCTCAGCACCTGCCACTGCAGTTGAGCTATTTTCAAACCCGATATGAATCCAAGATGCATCCCATGAGGTGTATGGGTAAACCGCCGTACAAACCTCCAAACATCCTGTAGATGCTGAAAGTATTAAGTCATCATTCGTAGCATTTAATACTTCACGAACGATAATCGAGTGTGCACAACCAGGGCATAAAAGATTAGCTCCCTCAAAACGGTCAGCCGATGTCGAAAACTCTTTTAAGTTTTTTATTTTTTTCATTTCACTCATAGTTTTCTCCTTATAAATACGCTAATTTCGGTCCGCGAACACCGATAAATTGTTGTAATTGTGTAGTTATTTTACCGGCATCTGCATTTGCTTGAAGTTCTTTAAAAAGAGCTACTAAATGAGCTTTTGTTAAATCACGCCCGCCTAGTCCATAAACATATCCTGAAAGAAGCGCTTTTGAGTCTGTATTAAAGAGTGCTCCTGCTATTTCATTGAAAAGCATTCCCGCTGCACCATTTGGAGATGAACGATCAAGTGCTGCTATTGCTTTTATATCTTTTAGTGCTTCAATAATTTCAAAAAACGGAATTGGTCTTAATACTCTAATTCCAACCACGCCGGCTTTAATACCATTTGCTCTCATCTCTGATGCTACTTCACGAGCAGTCTCAACCGAGCTCCCCATACAAACAACACAGATATCAGCATCATCCATATCATACTTTTCAACAAGATTATATTTGCGACCGCTAATTTTTTCAAAATCTGCAAACACCTCTTTGATTTTTGGTAAAACTTTTACCATCAAGTCGTTATGTTGACGTGCTTTATGTTCAAAATGCCAATCTTCTTCTGTTTGTACACCATGCGTTACAGGATGCTCAAAATCGAGCATGTCGTTCATAGGCTTAAACTCACCAACAAAAGCATAAGCAGCATCATCGGATAACGGCTTTAAGCCTTGTGCTGTATGCGAGGTTAAGAATCCATCCTGATTTACCATTGCCGGAAGTCTAATATCGTGATCTTCTGCTACTTTAAAAGCAATAAGATTTAAATCATATGCTTCTTGCGGAGAGTATGCATCAAATTGTATCCAGCCACTATCACGACCTAGATACATGTCTGAGTGATCGCCGTTAACATTAAGCGGTGATGCAAGTGCACGATTTACTAAATTCAAAACAATTGGAAGTCTCATTCCAGATGCTTGATAAAGAGTTTCAACCATCAGTGCAAAACCTTGAGATGAAGTTGCAGTAGCAACGCGTCCACCTGCAGCAGCAGCGCCGATACATCCACTCATAGCAGCATGCTCAGACTCAACCATTACAAATTCGCCCTCAATATAGCCATCAGCTAAAAACTGTGCATACCCTTCAACAATAGGAGTTGAGGGTGTAATCGGATATGCTGCAACAACATCAATTTGAGCCTGTCTCATTGCTTGAGCAGCAGCAAAATTTCCATCCCATACTTCGATATCTCTTAATTCCATTTTATCAAATGCCATTATGCTTCTTCCTCATCTTTTTTAGGCCACGAAGCTATCTCTGTCTCTTCGTCTGCTTGTTCTGGGAACATTAGAAG
>Ga0172382_10008731_pt1 | contig 14027 bp, 9 predicted proteins | sample Leawel138RmetaG_FD_122245 | JGI IMG/M metagenome (GOLD analysis project Ga0172382, IMG submission 122245) | Leachate microbial communities from a municipal landfill in Southern Ontario, Canada - Leachate well 138R metaG | ecosystem: Engineered > Solid waste > Landfill > Unclassified | place...
AGGATTTCGGGACCATGCGTTGCCTTGAAAGTGGCATCGCCAACCCAAGGGGCGCTCCGCACCGGCACGCCGACGGTGGTGAAGTCGTGATCGTGACGGCCGACCAACCCGACCCCGTTGGCGATCAGCACCTGATTTCCGATGCGGCCGTCCACCTCGATGGTGCAGAACTTGCCGATGTAGACGTCATCGCCGACCGACAGGCTGTTGGGCGCCCACAGGTGGCTGAACGGCCCGATGTGGACGCGCTGCCCCAGGGTCACGTTGGCGCGCACGGCATAGCGCCGCACGATGCGCTGGAACAGGCCCCGCAGGAGGTTCCTCATGATCCGCTCCTCTCGATGACCGTGTGGGCCGTCGGCGGAGTGGGCGGTGGGGGGGGCGCCCTGTCGGTGTTGTCCGCTTCCATATCGGGCATCACATGCTCGTCCTGTTCCAGGCGGGTGAGGATGCGGCGCAGGCCGAGATAGAGAACGACCACCAGAATGAGCGACGTGCAGACGATGCCCGCCATCGCGCCGTCCAGCCCAAAGGTCGTCACCAGGGGATGGAAGGTGGCCAGCGTGAAGATGCTCACCGCCAGATGGCCCAGGAAAATCAGTTTGGTGTTCTCGACCGCGCGCAATCCGGCCTTCAGCGGCAGGGAGAAGAACAGGAAGATGTAGCAAAGCCCGTAGTAGAACAGCAGGTGCCCGTATTCGGCATATTCGGCCCCGAACACCATGCCGAGCAGGGCACCGGGCTGGATATTGACCGCCACGATGATGGCCGTCGTCGCCAACCCGCCATTGAACGCCACGCGTTTCAGGAAGGCGCGGAGGGCGTGCGTGCCTTGACTGTGAAAGAGGCGCGCGGCCCGTGCCGGAACAATGTTCTCCCACGCCTGGAACAGAATGTGGGTGATGGCAATCAGATTTTGGGCCGCCCGGATGGCGCCGACTGCCGCGGCTCCCAGGAAAAACCCCGCTGCGATGATAAAGAAGTGGCCGGAGAACCAGTAGATGATGGCCGACGGCAGCAGCCACTTCGACGATTGCCAGTGCCGCCCCATAGAGGAACGCAGGATGTGCCACTCAAAGCGCGGCCGGATGAAAAATGGGACCGACATCAGGGTGGCAATCGCTCCCGCCGCTGCAATGGTCCACAGCGCGGTAATGCTGGTCACATGCACGGCGGGAGTCGTTGGTCCCGTCGCCACGATGACGAGGGCCACCAGGAGTGCGATCTGACCGAAATACCGCACCATGTCCGATACCATGGCGAGGCGCGGGCGGCCGATGCAAAAGAAGTAACGGCGCAGGAACTCCTGAAACTGAAAGCTCACAACCACGCAGGCAAGCGGCAGCGCGAGGCCCGTGGTCTTCCATCCTGGCATATTGATTCCGGTCCACCATACGCCGCCGGCAATAATCCCGGCCATTACGAGGCTCAACGCGGCTTGTTGGATGGCCAGGGCCGTATAGTAGGCCCGCTGTGTATCAACCGGCTGCTTGGGACCGATGCTCATCATCGGTTCCAGGATGAGGGCAATCTGGATGGAGTTCGCGAACAACACGATCATCCACGCCAGCGAGTACCGGCCGAATTCGGCCATGCCGAGGAAGCGCGCGAGCATCAACCCCGTCAGGAAGTTCACTCCACTGACCACGGCCTGATCTGCCAGCGACCAATTGAGGTGGCTGTCCCGAAAGAGGAAGGTGCGGACCTTGGCGAGCATCTTGGCGCAATCTCCGACGATGCGGCGGTCAGGACTCGCGGACGTGAGGACTATCCGATGGCGTGCGGTGGCCAAGGGACCGGATTTTCCCGGCTGCCAGCAGCATTAAAAAGCGCGGCGCCAGTACCAAGTAACGGCGCCATAGCCGGCGCGGCTCCGACATCAGGCGATATGACCATTCCAGCCCGTTGCGCTGCATCCAGGCGGGGGCGCGTTTCTGCCGCCCGGCGTGGAAGTCGAACGCGGCGCCCACCCCGATCATGGCCGCCGCCGCGATGCGCCCCTTGTGGGATGACATCCAGTATTCCTGCTTGGGCGAACTGAGACCGACCCACAAAATGTCGGGCTGGGCCGCGTTGATCATGTTCACCACGGCGGCGTCTTCATCGCGGCTCAGGGGGCGGAAGGGCGGGCTGTACGTGCCGACGATCTGGAGGTCGGGAAAACGGGCTTCGAGATTGGCCTTGAGATCCGCGACCACGCCAGGCGCACCGCCATACAGGAAGTGCCGGTAGCCTCGGGCCTGCGAGTGGTCGCACAGCTCCAACATGAAATCCGGGCCGCACACGCGATCGGTTTCCGGGTAGCCGTTGCGGCGGGTCAGCCACACCAGCGGCATTCCATCCGGCGTGACCATCCCGGCCTCGTCGTGAATCCGGCGCAGGGTTACGTCGGTCTGGCAGGCCATGATGCCGTGAACGTCACGGATGCACACATAATGGCGCTCTTTGTCGGCGACCCAGCGGTCGATGGTGTCGAGCGCGAGCGGCATGTTCAGGGGGTCGACCCGCACGCCGAGAATGGTGGCAGTGACAGGTTTGGCCGGTCTGGACGGGGGAGCCGCGGGATATGCCAAGGTCTTGGACTCCGCTTGAATGCCGGGGGTTTGAGACGTCGGAGGTTGCGTCAGCAGCGTCCGGTACGTCGTCATGGCGTGGCTTGCGATGTCGTCCCAGCACAGGGATGTACGCGCCAGGGCTTGACCCTTTTGACCCATTTCTGGCCATTCTGAGCGGCGCGCCCACAAGGACCGCAGCCCGGCCGCCACACCTTCGGCCGATGATTCAACGACCACGCCGCAGCCAGCGGCTTCCACAAAGGGAGAGATTCCGCAGATGGCGGAGGACAGGATCACCTTGCCGGCAAGCATTCCCTCCAGCGCCTGAAGACTGAACCCCTCATAGCGCGACGGCACACAGATCACGTCGTGGTCACGCATCAGGTCAGTGGCCGCGCGGTCGAAGGCGGCGGGCTGAAACTGGATGCGGTCCACGCCCGGCAGGCGGGGTAAGTGGCGCGCGGCCAATTCCTTCAAGGCCGCCGAATCTCCCCAATCGGGTCCCTGCAGAACCAACCGGGCCGACGTGTCGCCAAGGGCGCGGACAAATCCTTCGATGAGGAGATCCAGCCCCTTGTTGTAGGCGTCAAGGCGGCCGAGGAAGTAGAATGACGGCGGGCGGTCGCCGTTGGCCGTCGAGGAACCGGGCATGGGGGCTTCGGCCGGGTCGTGCCCGCACGGCACGCACAGGGTCGGCGCCGCGATGCCGCGCTGCTGTAACCACTGGGCATGGCGACTATCGAGCACCTGCACCGCCAAGCTATCGTTCAGGACGTGGCGCTCGAACAAGCGCCAGTACACTGCCTTGCGCATGGCGCTTTTGCGGAACATGAAGGTGTTGTAGGGATCGTGCGGAGCCAGGATATACGGCACACCAGCCCGTTTAAGGTGGCGGGACAAAACGTAGGTGCTGGGCAGGAACATGCCGTTGAGCAGCACAAGATCCGGCTTGTCCGGCCCCGTCAGCCATGCCCGCAACGCCGGTGACACTCGGAAGCTCGACCCCCGGCCGCCACCGGCAAACCGCCGCACATCGTATCCGCCCTCGGTGAGCCGGACACCCGGCGCGGCCCCTTCACAGGCGACGGTCACGGCGGCCCCGGCATTGACGAGTCCGGCTGCGAAGCCGCGAACAGCCTTGCTCGTGCCTTCGCCCAGCGTCTGCCAGTCGAGCGGAAAGTGCTTGAGGTAAATGACAATCTTCATGGATGCCCTCTGCGGAGGGATGGAGGGGGCGCGGAGAAGCTGTGTCCCTACGGCCGCTGTGTCTTCTCCAGAAATATGCTGTGTCCTCACGGACTCTCCCTCCCGTAACGTGGCCCTATGATCGGTAATAGGTCATCGTCTTGTCGGCGTACTGGGCAGAGTCCTCGTAGCCGTAGGTCCGATTCTTTTTCACGTCGACCATCGACAGGACCACACCCGAGAACGTTCCTCCGGCATTGATGAATTGCTTGATTGCCAGCTTGGTGAGGTTGCGTGGGGTGTCTCCCCACCTCACCACCATGATTGCCCCGTCCACCTGCCGTGACAGCAGGCGAGGGTCCGAGACGGCGAGGATGGGCGCGCTGTCGATGATGATCTGGTCGAAACTTCCGCTGATCGACATGAGCAGGTTGTTGATCAGATCCCCGCCGAACAGGTCAGGTGCGCTGGGCCGGATGCGGCCGGCGGGCAGGACATAGGCGCCCGAAGCTTCATCCTTGCGCATGGCATCGGTCAGGGGCACCTTGCCGTCGATGACGTCGATCAGGCCCGGAGCCTCGGGGTCCAGGCCGAACCGCTCCCCGACCTTGGGCTTTCGCAGGTCGCAGTCGACGATCAGCACGCGGCGACCTGACATCGCCAACAGCCGGGTCAGGGTAATGGACAGGGACGTCTTGCCTTCCATCGGCCGGGCTGACGTGATCATCAACGTCTTGGGCAGCTTCTGGCCGGGCTGCAACAGGAGCGAGGTGTAAACGCCGCGCAATGCCTCGGTGAATAGGGAGTTGGGCTTTTCGAGGACTTGGTTCTCGGGGCTGCGGCCCATGCGGGCGAAGCCGCGCACCAGCGGCACCAAGCCAAGGACCGGAAGGCCAGTGTCCCTTTCTAGCTGCTCCCCGCTGCGATAGGTGCGGTCCATCTGCTCCAGGGCCAGCGCGCTCAGGCCGCCGATGCTGGTGAAGCCGATGAAAGCCATGGCCAGAAGCAGGTTGTACTTTGGCGACGACGGCTCATCGGGCGCTTCGGCATACGAGATGACGCGGGCGTCGGGCTGCTGCATGTCCGGCTCGTCGAGCTGGTTGGTTTCCTGGAAGCGGTTGAGCATGGTTTCCAGGAGCATGCGGTTTGACTGCGCCTCGCGTTCCAGCGACCGCAGGACGACGCTGGCCTCGTTGGCCTGGGCCACTTGACCCTTCAACTCGTCAAGGTTCTGGCGCAGGGTTTCCTGGCGGGCGCGGGCGACGCTGACCTCGTTCTCCAGGCCCTGAATGATCTTGGAAATTTCGTTGCGGATGCCGTTGTTCAGGTCGGCGATCTCGGCCCGCAGGCTGCGCATGCGCGGATGCTGGGCGCCCAATTCGCCGGAAAGGTCGGCGAGTTGGCGTTGCAGGCTGGATTGCTGCTCGCGTAGGGACACGATCAGGGGCGAGGACAGCACTTCGGAGTACGACGCTTCGCCGCCCCGCCGCACGATCATCTGAACCTGGCGCAGACGGGCTTCGGCTTCGGCCCGCGCGATATTGGCGACGGTCAGTTCCGTGTTCAGGTCGCCCAGCTCCTGGCTGACCAGAGGCGTGCCGGTGGCGCTGACGAGCAGGCCGTTGACCTGCCGGTATTCAGCCACGGCGCGTTCGGAATCCTCCACCCGGCGGCGCAGGTCTTCGATGCGCTCGTTCAGCCAGCGGGTGGCGCGCTGGGTCGCCTCGAACTTGGCTTCAAGCTGTTCGACAATGTACAGGTCGGCAAGTTTGTTGGCCGCCGCTGCGGCTGTCACGGGGCTGGCCGACTGGAAGGTCAGGGCGATCACCTGCGACTCACCGCGCTGAGAAATATCAAGCCGGCTCAGGAACGTATTCACCACGCGGTTCATTTCTCCACGCCGTGCGCGGGCCTCGTCCAGGATTTCCTTGCCGCTCCGAAGCTGCTCGTCGGGCGCGGTCGCGGTGCCAGCGGCGGTGTCCTGGGCTTGGGCGTCATCGGCGAAGTTCGGCAGCAGGGACAGCATGTAATCCCGCGCCGTGGCGACATTTCTGGCAAAGGCCGAGGGTTCCCATAGGGCCGGATTGAACTCGGGATATTGATCCAGGTTCAGGTCGAGGATGACCTTTTCCACCAACTGGCGGGAGCGCAGGATCTCGGTCTGGGTTTCAATGGTCTGCACGTCGTTGGGCAGCCCCGCGACCACGGCTTCCAGGTTGAGGATGTTGGAGTTTTGGCCCGAAATCATGACCAGGCTGTGTGCCCGATACTGCGGCGTCAGTTGGTTCAGAAGGTAGGACGTGCCCAGCGTCCCAATGACCGCAAAGGCCAGGATAAGCCATTTGCGCCGCCACAGACGGCGGCCGACATCCATCAGGTCCACGTCATCCAATGCGGTCTGGGCCGTGTGGGCAAAGCGATGCTCCGCCGGACCCTGGTTCCTCTGTTCACCGATGATAGCGTTCATCGTTCCTCAACCTTGCGATGGAAAACGGGAGCCGGGAGTACTGCCGTGTCAGAAGAAGCGTTCAGCCACTTCAATGACGTCGCCTGGCTGAACCAGGGCATCCAGAGGCACGCGCTGCGCGTCCTGAGCGTTGCCGCGGCGCAGCAATACAAAGCCTGTTTTGGCCCGATAGGTGAACCCGCCAGCCAGGGCGACGGCGTTCCACGCGGTCATGCCGCTGACGTAGGGATAGCTGCCCGGTTCCTTGATCTCGCCGATGATGTAGAACGGGCGATAGGTCAGAACCTCGACACTGACCCGCGGGTTGCGCAAGTAGTCCGGTTCCAGGTGGTCGGCGATGCTGGCTTCGAGCTGGCGCGCCGTCAGGGTTGCGGCCTTGACCTCCTTGATCAGCGGCATGGCGATCAGGCCGGTTCCGTCAACCTCGAATTCGCCCGACAAGTCGGGGTGGCCGAACACCGTCACTTTGATCCGGTCCCCGGCGCCCAGTGTGTAGGATTGGGTGGCCGGAGCCTCCTGAGCGGCGGCGCCTTGGGGCAACAGCGGAAGGGCGAGCAGGATGGCGATCAGAAAGCAGGCAGCTCTGAGGGCAAGGGCTTTCGCTGCCGCACCGCAGATGGAGGCGCATCGGGTTCCGCCCGAGGTGCGCATTGGCGGTCTTTGCATGGCACTGGTCCTCATGATTCGGTTGCTGCTGTAGGCGTTGCCGTTCTGTCTCTGTTGATGCAAGTAAACGGCCAGTGGCCTTTCTTAGATGCCTAAGGGTAGGCTATCGTCCGTTCGTTTTCTTCCTATCTGAGGGTTTACGTCGTTCGTTGTTTTTGTAAGGCCAGTAAATTTGTTGGTTATATGCGCCGAAATACTTAATTTAGTGTCGGAATTTTACGTTCGAGTACTTTCGAGGTAGGCAGCAGGGTAGTTATTTCTGCGCATGAGGGATCGCTCCGCCCAAAGTTCATGGAACAGACGGAAAACGGTCGTGGTGCTGTGGGGGAAAAAAGAAACGGCCGGAGTGTCGCCACTCCGGCCGTTCAAGAAACGTGGCCGCCCTTGTTCGGGCGGCCGGTTTTTCTACAGATGAAACTGCACGCTGAGCATCATCAGGTTCTGGTCCCACCCGGCAAAACCGAGCGTGCGCGCATCGGCGCCCGATTCGTCATGGTCGGTGTAGGTATAGTTGGCGTTGAAGTGCATGTGGCGGTTGGCCAGCCACGTCGCACCCACGCCGCCATACAGGCGGGACGCATCGCGGTCGATGCCCTGGTACTCATAGGTGCTGTACCCGGCACCCGCGTTCAGCAGGATGTTGCGGCGCAGTTCGTGGTCGGCCCGGAAGCTGTAGGAGTTCTGGAGGTACGACGACGCACCGGCGATGGTGGTTTCTTCGACGCTCGTTTCGGCCCGTAGGGTAAACGTGGTCAGGCGGGTGAAATTGTTGACCACTTCAGCGCCGAACGACAAACCGCCGATGTCCTTGAGGGCGGCTGATGAGAAGTACTGCTCGCGGTAGCCCGCGAACACCTCGCCAAAGGTCACGCCGGTAAGATCGAACGCCACGCCCGCGTCCACCTCCCAGCCCTCGGACGACCGATCGGCCCGCCCGGCGGCGGGTGTCCGGGACGGCTCGCGCACGTTGCCGGACAAACGCCCGAACACGCCGTACTCCTCGCCGATGCGATAGTCGCCGCGCAGGCTGGTGGTATAGATGGTGATGTCGCGCTCGTCATTCAGCGCGCCGGCTCCGGCTTGCGGCTTGTAGTCGTAGTGCTGAACCGCGACGTCAACTTGGCCGCTGACCTTGTTGAAGCCCTGGAAGAAGCCAATGCCGGCTTCACTCAGGTTGAATTCGGTGGGCGTCCGGCCGCCGCTGCGGTCCGGGTCGCCGCGCCCTTCGTGCAGGCGGTTGAACGCCAGGCGGCCATCGACATAGCTACGCGGCGTGAACTCGAACTTGCCGCTGCTATTGACGTAGTAATCCTCAAAGTCCTCGGTCGTATAATCAGCGAAGCGACCGATGCGGGCGCCGGCACCGAACTTGAGATCATGGACCGACCATGTCGAGTCTGCACGCACGGCAGGGGCGAGCACGGTCACGATGTCGCTGCGCTCGTTGTTGGCGGTGGCGAACACGTTGTCGTCGTGGGTCGCCTCGACGGTGGCGCTGGGATACACCATGAAGCCGCCGAGCTGCACGCCCAGGGGATCAACCTCGGGCCGCTGGCGTTCCAGTACGGTGGCGCCGCGCGGAATATCTTCCTGCGCGGCAGCGGGAGATGCCAGGGGAGCGGATACGGCCAGCGCCAGGACAAGTGGCAGGGCAGTCGAAGCAACGGGGAGGAACCCCGAACGCGGGCGGGTCTTGAACATGCTCTCCACGGTATCATCCCTGGTTGCGCCGGCGAGACGAGAGGCTGTCCGAGGTTGCCTCAAACCCAAGGCGTCCAAAACCGGCGGTTTAATATCTGTGCCGCCACACTATGCCGCAAGCATCCTTGAGACGCAACAGCGCGCGAAATCATGCATATCATGGCGTTAGGCCCGGCCGAAGATGTCTTCCATGCGGACGATGTCGTCTTCGCCAAGGTAGCTGCCCGACTGCACTTCAATCAGGCTGAGTGGGAACTTGCCAGGATTCTCCAGCCGGTGCGTGCGTCCCAGCGGGATGAATGTGGACTGATTTTCATGGAGCAGAAACGTTTCGTTGCCGTTCGTGACCTTGGCGGTGCCATGCACGACCACCCAATGCTCGGCCCGGTGATGGTGCATCTGAAGGCTGAGTTTCTGGCCTGGTTTGACCGTGATGTGCTTGACCTGAAAGCCCGGCCCGGCATCGATGCCGCGATAGGACCCCCACGGGCGGTAGACGGTCGGGTGGCTGACCACTTCTGTCCGGCCTTGGGCACGCAAACGGTCCACCAGCGCCTTGACCTCCTGCACCCGGTCCTTGGCGGCGACCAGGACGGCATCGTCGGTGACGACGATGGCCACGTCGTCCAATCCCAATACGGCGGTCAGCGGGCCGTTGGAGCGGATGTAGGAATTGCTGGTATCGTGCGTCACCACATCGCCCAGGTTGACGTTGCCCGAAGCATCCTTGGTGCCGACGTCCCACAGCGCCGACCACGCGCCGATGTCGTTCCATCCCATATCGACCGGCAGCACCACGGCGTCGCTGACGTGCTCCATTACAGCGTAGTCAATGGACTTGGACGGCGCGGCGGCGAAGGTGTCGGCATCGAGGCGGCAGAAATCGAGGTCGTGGCGCGCGTGGCTCAGGGCTTTGCGGCACGCGGCTAGCATTTCCGGCTGAAGACGCTCCAGCTCCGCGACGTAGCGCTTGGCCGGGAACACGAAGATACCGCTGTTCCAGAAGTATCCGCCTTCGGCCAGGAAGCGCTGGGCGGTGGCGGCATCGGGCTTTTCAACGAAGTTGGCCACGCGATGCAGGCCGCTTGAGCCGTTGGTCAGGGCTTCGCCGGCGCGGATGTATCCATACCCGGTTTCGGGATGGCGTGGCGTGATGCCGAGCGTGGCCAGGGCATTGCGCTGGCCGGCTACCCGTGCCGCGCGGGTGATGGCATCGCGGAAGGCCTCCGTCTCCGTCACCAGATGGTCGGACGGCATGACGGCCAGCACGCCGTCTGGGTCGCGGTCCAGCACCCACAGGGCGGCCACGGCGGCGGCGGGGGCAGTGTTGCGGGCGTGCGGTTCGAGCAACAACACCGCCGGGTCAACGCCGATGGCGCGGATCTGCTCGCCGATGATGAAACGATGGGCGTCGTTGCAGACCACCACGGGCGGGGCGAACCCGTTTGCGGTGACACGGTGCACCGTGTCTTGAAACATGGTGCGCGGACCGGCTAGCGGCATGAGCTGCTTGGGGAAGTCCTCCCGCGACATCGGCCATAACCGCGTGCCGGAGCCGCCGGAAAGAATGACGGGATGAATGGTCATTGAACCGCCTCGCGTGTGCTTTCGTGCGCCGCGCCGTATTTGGCGATGTTCAACGTGAGGCCAAAGTGCGGCGCGGGGTAGTCGTCACCACGGACTACGCCTAAGGGCGGCTGGACGGTGCGCGGTTCATGAGGGGTAAGGAGTGGCGGCAGAGTGGGGTCGCGGACGACGTCCTTTCGGCCCTTCCTTGCCTGTAGGCGTTTACTCCCGGCGAACCATGAACGGCCAATCGCGCGGGAGCGGGAGAGTGATCCATGACAGCCCTGACCGGAGGCCATGTGCCGCCGCATATTCATCGGCAGGGGGCGGCGTCCCGGTGGCGCGCCGTCCGGCAGCGCAGCGTCGAACTTGCCGCGCCTCTATCGGCGGAGGACCAGGGACTTCAGTCCATGCCGGATGCCAGCCCGACCAAGTGGCACCTGGGGCATACGACGTGGTTCTTTGAAACCGTGATCCTGGACCGCCACGCGACCGGGCATCGATTTTTCGATAAGCGGTTCTCGGTCCTGTTCAATTCTTACTACGAAATGCTGGGTCCACGGCATCCCCGGCCGCAACGCGGAATGTTGTCCCGCCCATCACTGGAGCAGGTCGGGGAGTGGCGGAGGCATGTGGATGCCGCGATGGATGCTTTGTTGGAGACCGCCGGTGACGCCTCTTGGCAGGCAATTGCGCCGCTTCTGGATTTGGGGCTGGCGCACGAGGAGCAGCACCAGGAACTCATCCTGACGGACATCAAGCACGCCTTGTCTCTCAATCCCCTGGCTCCGGCCTATGACGCGGCGCTTCCGGTTCCAGTTGGCGAGGCCAGCCTGACAGGGTGGGTCGAGCATCCGGGCGGCTTGATCGAGATCGGACATCCGGCGGCGCGCGGATTTGCTTACGACAACGAATGTCCCCGCCATCGTCGCTGGCTGGAGCCGTTCCGGCTGGCGCGCCGCCCCGTCACCTGCGGCGAGTTCATGGCCTTCATGGAGGACGGTGGTTATCGGCGGCCGGAATTGTGGCTGTCGGACGGCTGGGCCATGGTCCAGGCCGGGGAGTGGGAGGCGCCGCTGTATTGGCGGCGCGAGGAGAACGGGGGGGCGTGGACCACCTTTACACTCGGCGGCGTCCGTCCGGTGGCGCCCGACGAGCCGGTCGTCCACGTCAGTTACTTCGAGGCCACCGCGTATGCCGCCTGGGCCGGGGCGCGCCTGCCGACCGAGGCTGAGTGGGAGACCATTGCCAAGGGCCGCTCCGTGGAGGGAAACGTCTGCCGCGCAGGCGCCCCACTGCATCCAGTTCCGGCAGGCGACGGGGACGTGGTGCAGCTTTTCGGCGACGTGTGGGAATGGACCTCCAGTGCCTACGAGGCGTATCCGGGATTCCGGCCATTTGGCGGGGTGGCGGCGGAATACAACGGCAAGTTCATGGTCAGCCAGATGGTCCTGCGTGGCGGGTCGTGCGCGACGCCCGATGGGCACATGCGCGCATCGTATCGCAACTTCTTCCCCCCGGCGGTGCGTTGGCAGTTCAGCGGTATCAGACTGGCGGAGGACGCCCGATGAAGCACCAGAGTTTGCTGGACCATCACCCGACGCGGGAGACAGCGGACCCGGATTTTGCGCACGCGATTTCCATCGGTTTGCGGCAGAGGCCTAAGTCCATTCCGTGCCGGTTCTTTTATGACGTCGCCGGTTCACGCTTGTTTGACCGCATCTGCGGCCTGCCCGAATACTATCCCACCCGCACCGAGATGGAATTGTTGCGCTGTCACGCTGCCGAGTTCGCTGAATTGATCGGGCCGGGCGCCGAAGTGGTGGAGTTCGGCGCCGGCTCGGGCGCCAAGGTGCGCCTTCTATTGGATGCCCTGGATCGGCCGGCAACCTACCGGCCGATTGATATTTCGGGGGAGTATTTGCTGGCCTCGGCCCAGAGTCTCGCACGGGACTATCACGACCTGTCGGTTCGGCCGGTCATTGCCGACTTCACCCAGCCGATACCCTTACCGGCGGTGCGGCCAGGAACGCGGCGGGTGGGCTTTTTTCCGGGGTCAACCATTGGCAACTTCGCGCCGGGCGACGCGGCCAGGTTCCTGCGGTCGGCGGCGCGTCTGCTGCACGGCGGCGGGCTGCTGATCGGGGTCGATCTGGTCAAGGACCGCAATGTGCTGCGTCGGGCCTACGACGATTCACAGGGCGTCACGGCGGCGTTCAATCGCAACGTCCTGGTGCGGGCCAATCGGGAACTGGGGGCGGATTTCCAAGTCGACCTTTTTGACCATCGGGCTGTGTTCAACGAAACGCACAGCCGCATCGAAATGCATCTGGTCAGCCGAGGCCCCCAGCGCGTCACCATCGGCGAACAGGTCGTCTCTTTTGCCGATGGTGAGTTCATTCACACCGAGAACTCTTACAAATACTCGGTGCAAAGATTCCAGCGCCTTGCCTCGTCCGCCGGTTATACCCCGGTCCAGGTGTGGACGGACGCCGACGGCCTGTTCAGCGTCCATTGGCTGGAGGCTTGACGGTCACAGGGCCATGTGAGCGCTGGTGTGGTCGACAAAGGTGCGGGCCAAGGTCCGATTCATGGTGATGAACGCCTCGATTTGGGCATCGTGGGGCGCGATGCGCCCGCAGTCCCGCGTGGTGGCGATGACATATTCCGCCAGTTCCAGGATACGCTCCGCATCGCCATGGCGCAGGGTCTGCTGTTCGGCCGCTGATTTCAGAAAGAGCCAAACCGACAGGTTGTTCTGCATCGCCCATGACAGGGCCGCGGGATCGCGCGCATGGTCCAGCAGGTGGGCCGCACGGTCCAGCAGGAGGGCATGGGTTTGGGTCTTGAGGGGGTTCTGGATATGCACGGATCGGGTTCTCGCTCAAGTTCATGATACCGGCGTCATGGGAGAAACGCTGATCGAAACCACTTGTTCTGTCCCTCCTCCGTCTGAGGAATCCCGCATCTTCTTTCGGTGTAGCGGGGGGGAGGGCTGAAATAGGGACAAACGCCCATGGACGGTTCCGCGGCGGTCGGTCATCATGGCGCCCGTCGGGTACTATTGCGGGTGTGCGGTTCCGGGATGAACGAAGACGTAGATGTACCCCCGATGGGTGCCGTAACCGCGATCGTGTCCGCCGATGGGGTGGCGTCACGTGGCCGCGTGATCCGTCTGGCACGGCGTTTGTGTGCCGCATCCATGGCGGCTGTGCTGGTCCGTGATGACGGTGGACCGTGGAAGGCTCCGCCTGGCGATCCGGTGGACGGAGTGCTGGCTGATCTCGCCGCCGCCGCCGCCACCGCCGCTTTTCCATTGGTTGTTGCCGATACACTGGAAGACCCGGCGTGGGCGGCTCATCCCCACGTCGTCGGGCCGCCCGGTGTGCGCTTCCTTGTAGTGATGCCGCTGGCCACGCTGTCCGATGGTCAACGCACTGTTTTGGCCGTGGCCGATGATGCGCCCCGGCGCTTAGAGGATGTGGACGACCTGAGCGCCGCATTGCGGGACCTCATTGCCTTGGCAGAGCGCGAGCGATTGCATCAGGTGGTGCTGGATACCGCAGTGGATGGCATCGTCACCATCGACGGCCGTGGGATCATTCAGCGGGTCAACCCTGCCACGACTCGCATGTTCGGGTATGCCGCCGGAGAATTGACCGGGGCCAACGTCGCGGTTTTGATGCCCGAGAGCGACAGCAAGCGGCATGACGGCTACCTGCGGTCCTATGGGGAGACGGGGCAGGCGAAGATCATTGGGTCGGGCCGGGAGTTGATGGCGCGGCGGCGCGACGGCAGCACGTTTCCCATTGAACTGACGTTGAGCCAGATCGACCTGCCGGGCCAGAGGATGTTTACAGGCATCCTGCGCGACGTATCCCGCAGGG
>Ga0172382_10008732_pt1 | contig 14026 bp, 6 predicted proteins | sample Leawel138RmetaG_FD_122245 | JGI IMG/M metagenome (GOLD analysis project Ga0172382, IMG submission 122245) | Leachate microbial communities from a municipal landfill in Southern Ontario, Canada - Leachate well 138R metaG | ecosystem: Engineered > Solid waste > Landfill > Unclassified | place...
AAGCCGCCATATATTATTCTGAGGAAATAAGGTTTTTCCGGCAGAATTCTGACATTTTGAGTAATCAAAGAATACAATGACATTCCAATAGAAAAATGGTCAGAGACCATGCCTCCGAAAGAGCCTCCGAAATCAAGTCCCCATTCATTAATTGTCTTAACGCTTTTGAATCCGAAACCTGCATAATAAGCACCTGCTAAACCATCGTTGTTTTCACGCGGCTTAATGGTATTGCTCTTAACATCTCCCGGTAGTAGTTGTCCGTTGGCTTCAAAACTTATAAAACATATAGTAAAAAACAGAACAAATCGTAATAACATTTTTTAAATCCGAATAAAATCAAAAACTTACTGCAAACATTGTATTGTCTCAAAATCATGCAAGCACAGAATGTGAAATATAATAAAGGCTGTACTCGGAATTTATCGTCGTACAGCCCGTTAATTAAATTTTATCGTGCATTTGGTCCAAGCATATCTTGAGGTCTGACAAGCTCTTCAAACTTCTCGGCACTAAGTATGCCTAATTCGACAGCAGCTTCTTTCAGAGTGCCTCCTGTATTGTGGGCATGTTTAGCTATCTTTGCGGCATTATCGTATCCGATGTGAGGATTCAAAGCCGTAACGAGCATGAGAGTATCTTCTACAAAATGATTAATCTTTGGAAGAATAGGAGAAATACCTACTGCACAGTGTTCGTTAAACATCTTGCAACTGTCGGCAAGCAGACGTGCCGACTGTAAAAAGTTATAGATGATGACAGGCTTGAAAACATTTAGTTCAAAATTACCTTGAGAGCCGGCAAAGTTAATTGCTGCATCATTTCCCATAACTTGAACCGCAACCATAGTCATTGCTTCGGATTGGGTAGGATTGACTTTACCCGGCATGATTGATGAGCCGGGTTCATTCTCCGGAATACTCAGCTCACCGAGACCGCATCGAGGTCCTGATGCCATCCATCTGATATCGTTTGCAATTTTCATGAGAGAAGCAGCGAGTGTTTTCAATGCACCGTGAGCAAATACAAGTGCATCATGACTTGCTAACGCTTCAAACTTGTTTGGGGCACTTACAAAAGGCAAATTAGTGATATTAGCTATTGTTTCAGCCGACTTGACAGCGAAGTTCGGATGTGCATTAAGTCCGGTACCTACTGCTGTACCTCCTAATGCAAGTCTGTAAATACCGGGAAGTACCAAGTTAATTCTTTCCAAAGCATCTTCAAGTTGTCTTACATAAGCAGAGAATTCTTGACCTAATGACAGAGGTACCGCGTCCATTAGATGTGTTCTTCCAACTTTAATTATATCGCTGAATTCTTCTACTTTCTTGTTTAGAGTATATTTCAAGTCTTCGATAGCCGGGATAAGCCTAAGATTTAATATCTCGGCAGCGGCAATATGCATAGCTGTCGGGAAAGTATCATTCGAGCTTTGGGATTTATTAACATCATCATTAGGGTGTATCGGCTTTTTACTGCCTATTTCACCTCCTGCAATCTCAATTGCACGGTTTGAAATCACTTCGTTACTGTTCATATTAGACTGTGTACCGGAACCTGTCTGCCAAATAGACAGCGGAAAGTGTTTATCTAATTTACCTTCAATAACTTCATCTGCTGCTTGTACTATCAAATCAGCTTTCTCTTTGGCAAGTACACCAAGCTCTGCATTTGTAATAGCAGCAGCTTTCTTCAAAATACCCATAGCGCGAATAACTTCACGCGGCATCTTTTCGGTGCCGATGTCAAAATGGATTAATGAACGTGCTGATTGAGCGCCCCAATATACATCGGAAGGCACTTGAATTTCACCCATGGAATCACGCTCGGTTCTGAATTGCATAATAACTCCTTATCGAATTCTTGTAACAAGGTATAAATAATCAACGAAAATAAGAATATTTATTTAATCTGCCAAGACTTATTAAGAACAATATATATATATTTGTATATATTTTTTACATTATTATTTAAATTTATGAGCCTGATTTCTCTCTACGGCTATATAGCCGCAATTTGCACAACAATCAGCTTCATCCCGCAGATAATAAAAATCTTCAAGGATAAAGAAGCTAAAGATATATCCATCGGCATGTACCTGATTTTTGGTTTCGGTGTTCTGATGTGGCTTGTTTATGGGATTTTGTTAAATGCTTATCCCATAGTGATTGCTAATTCTTTTACATTATTTTTTGTATTGATAATTCTATACTTAAAATATAAATACGGATGATGGTATTACAATTATGTCTTAAAAATTATATCTTATATAAATACCACCACCAATTCCGGTGAAATTTGTACCTGATGGATTTCTGTCCCAAAATTCGGAGAAAATTCCATTATCGGATTCTTGATGTAAAATGCCAAGAGATACCCCGAGCGAAATCCTTGCGTGGGGTTTATATTCATATCCAATTCCCAAACCTAAGTTTATAATATTGTCAATTTTTATTTGCTTGTCAATGATAATTACATCATTTTCGATTCGACTTTCTGAAACTCTGCTTTCAAGATGGCTATAGCCGGTGCCTGCAAGAAGAAAGATACGACTTTGTGTAAATCGTGCTATCGTGAAATGATATTCTGCTCCAAGTAGCACCGTTATATCCAAGTTATCACTATTTGTTCCGGTGTAAAAGGGAAGAATATTAAATTGCAGGGAACTGTATTTATTAATATCGAGCAGATAGGACAATCCTGATGCGGAAAAAGACGAATAGCCGAGTCCCAGTTGATGTTTGGGGTACTTCACACTTTGTGCTTTGAGTGGATTATTACTGTTAATAAAAAATAAGCCGCCCGCAACAATTAATATAAGTGCCAGACTATGTACTTGTCTAATAATTTTAGAATCCATCTAAGAAATAGCTGAGTTTTTCAATAATCAAGTATTAAAGTATAACGGATAAAATTATTTTAGCATGGAATATGAATCAAACAATATACAAAGAATATCATAGTCGGATTGACACGATGGTGATATCGTCAATCTGTTCGCGGTTGCCGCGATGATCAATAAATTCATTTTCAAGTATGTCGGCTTGCTCAGAAAATGGTTTTTGATGAATTTTATCAAGTAATTTTATCAATCTTTTGACACTGTATTTTTTACTGTTTTCATTCATCTGGTCAGCAAATCCGTCCGAGCAAAGGTAAATAGTCATAGGCTCGTCAATGGTAATGTCGTGATAAGAATATTTATACTCTGCATCTGCCTTCGAACCGGCAATACCTCGACTGTCGGTTTTGATTATCTCAATATTTTGTTTGCACAGATATAAACATCTTCCTGCTCCCGAGAACCGGATTTTTTCAGGAGTAATGGCAACAAGTGCTACTTCCATACCATCATGTGAATTGTTCCCTTCGATTTTTTGGTTAAGTACTTGCGTAACTTTTTCATTCATAAAGTTAAGAATATCGGCTGTATTTTGGAGCTTTTTACTCATGACAGCTATATCGAGAACGGTTGAAGCCACGACTGTCAGCATAGCTCCGGGTATGCCATGGCCGGTACAATCCACAACAGCCAAGAATTTAATACCCTCTACCTCTTGGAACCAATAGCAATCTCCGGAAACAATATCCTTTGGTTTGTAAAATGTAAGTATTTCACCGAATGCACTACGAAGTGTATTTTCCCATGGCATTATAGTGTGTTGTATAGTAGAAGCATATCTAACAGAAGACATTATCTGTTCATGTTGTTCATCTGTCAATGATTTTTGATATGCTATGAGTTTATTTTTTTCTTCGAGTCTTATATTTACTTTTTTCTTCTCCATATATCTTACAAAATTGAAGAAAGCAGCTACCATCAACAAAAACACACCGACCAGAAGAATGAAAATTTGCAGCCTTTGATTTTCTTGTTTATGTTTAAGTATGGTATTTTCATAATCTAACTTATCAATTTCGATTCCTATTTCCTTATTCATGATGAGCGATTTAGTCTCGATAATACTAATAGAGTCTTTAATCTCAATATACTTCCTGTAAGTAGCTGAACTTTGTTTGTTGTTTCCCAATAATTCATATACACGTCCGAGAACCAACAAAAAGTCACTAAGTTCGTGTATGGACTCTACTTGCTCAAAAATTTGTACTGCCTCGATTAGATAGTACTTTGCTTTTTCCAAATTTTCAATCTTACTATTATAAATCAGCTCAGACGCATAGCTCGAGTAATCGAATTTTTCATCAACAACTATACTCAAGTACAAAGCGCCCAAATTAGCAGAGTAATTAGCATAACTAATCTTGTCATCAATTTCTTTTGAATTATCCAATACTGTTTTGTAATAATAAGCAGCACTATCATACATACCTTTGTCTTTGTACGTGTTTGCAATGTTAGACAAGGTGGCTGATTTATCGTACTGATTATCAAAGTCATTAAAAATTTGTACAGCTTTTCTGTAATATTCCAATGCGGATTCATATTTCTTCAACTCTTGGAAAATCACACCTATATTGCGATATACTACTGCACTACCGAGCTGATTATCTTCATCACTGAAAATACCAACAGCCAGGCTGTAATACTCAACAGCTTTATCGGCATTCTTTTGAAAATCAGCATCACCGCTGTTCATCAATGCCTTATAAATATTTCCGATATTCAAATAGGCACCTGCAATTCCGGTTTTATTGTTTAGTTTTTTATTAATTTCCAATGATTGATAGAAGTATTCCAGAGCTCTCAGATATAGAGCCAATCTTCCATGAATAGTACCGATATTTACAAGTATTGTACCTTTGTATTGGTCATTGCCGATTTCATCGCTTAATTGAAATGCTTTGCTGTAATATTTGTGTGCTTCCATGAATTTCGACTTTGCAGAATAGATGCGTGCAATTCCGCTGTAATTGGTTATCATTTCATCTTTATCATCCATTTCTTCGTTGATTTTCAAGGCTTCAAGGCTGTAATGCATAGCTTTTGTAAAATCAGATTTACCGAAAGAATATATCGTTGCTAATGCACGCAAACACTTTGCTTCTCCTTTCCGCCAATTAATTCTCTTTGATAATTCGAGACCTTTTTCAGCATAATTTATTCCTTCATCCGGATTGATACTGTAATATTCCATGGAAATCAAGGAATATATTTTAACCTTATTACTATCGTCTTTTGACGAAGGTAATCGGTTCAAAAGTGAATCAATTTTGTTTATGCCGGTTAAATTTGACAACAGTGATTCAAAGCTTAACAGGAAAGTTAATAAAATCAACGAAATAATTCTTTTCACAACGATTCTCCGAGTAGAGGATATTGTATAGTTTTCAATAATACTAAAATAATATTTTTTTTTTACTTTTTTAACAAAAATATCATGTAATTTATTGGTCTGAGTAAATTTATGAATTATTTGACTATAATAATTAACATAAAAATACCTTTATTCGTCTAAAACCTTTTTTGAATTAATTAGAGAAATAATGTTTCCGCCTTTAAACGAACAAATGGATATCATCAGATCCGGAGTAGTTGATTTGCTACCGGAAAATGAATTGGCAGAGAAAATTGAAAACAGCATAAAAACAAATTCGCCTCTGAATATTAAACTGGGTGCAGACCCCAGCAGACCCGACTTGCATATCGGACACGCGGTAGTCTTGCATAAGATGAGACAATTTCAGGACTTGGGACATAATGCCACTTTAATTATCGGGGACTTTACTGCAATGATAGGAGATCCGACAGGTAAGTCCAAAACACGTCCGCAACTAACATTGGAGCAAACTAAGGAATACGGTCAGTCCTATTTAGAGCAAGCTGAAATAATCCTTAGAAATGACAGATTGGAAGTCAGGTATAATTCTGAATGGCTTAATAAGATGAGTTTTGCCGATGTTATCAAACTTGCATCAAATTATACTGTTGCTCAAATGCTCGAACGTGATGATTTCAGTAAGCGATATAAAAGTGAAACACCAATTAGCATTCATGAGTTTTTATATCCTCTTGCTCAGGGTATGGATTCGGTAGTAATAAAATCTGATGTAGAGCTTGGCGGTACTGACCAGAAATTCAATTTGCTTGTAGGGAGGGAGCTCCAAAAACAGTACGGTACACATGCTCAATGTATTTTGACGATGCCGATTCTCGAAGGGACTGACGGAGTAAGAAAAATGTCAAAATCACTCGATAACTACATTGCTTTGACCGATACACCGCGAGAGATGTTTGGAAAAACTATGTCTATTCCGGATAATATGATTACTCGATATATGGAATACGCAGCTTTCTTTGATGTTGATAAGATTAAGCAGACCGAATCCGGTTTGGCTGACTCAAGTATTCACCCGAGGAATGCGAAGGTAGAAACCGCCATGAAAATCGTTGAGCTCTATCATGGTGCAGAACAAGCAAAAACCGCACTCGAAGAATTCGAGAAAATTTTTGTTAATAAAGACATACCCGATGAAATTGACCAAATGATACTTGAATTAAATTCAAATGAAATTAGCTTGATTGAGCTCCTCGTCACGGTTAAACTCGCTCCGTCAAAGAAAGAAGCAAGGAGACTGATTGAGCAGGGTGGAGTGCAAATTGACGGAGAAAAAATTGCTGATGCTTTCAAGATGGTTGACTTAAGTACTAAAAAACTATTGAAAGTCGGAAAAAGAAAATTCCTGTATGTATCATCTAAATGAAATAGTACTTCATTTTGTATATTAGTCAAAAGTCCTCTTATGTAAGAACTTGCATTCGATAAGTAAGATTATTATCAATATGCTTAGCTGTTTATTTAAGAGTAATTCGTCGGAAAACGATTACACGAAATGTTCAGTCGTGTTATTCTCGATTGATGAATCTTAATTTTGTATAGGTTGGGTTTGATTACATAGTGAATGAAAGTATTGAACTTAGTGATTCCTTGTTCTTGTGTGTCTCAATTAGAATAAAAATTTCAACTTGGTTTTTAAACAGAATCATAGACATCAAAGGTTTATGTCATTAACAGCATTTTTTTGTGCTGCTTTGTATAATTTGAATAAAATTTGCAGAAAGTAAAAATTTAAAAAAAAGAGTAAATTAATAAGCGAAAAAATTATGATATTTCGATTATTTTAATAAGAGAATAATTATAATATAAAGTTATAGCATATTTTCAGTAAATCTACTGAAAATATATTCTTTATATCTTATTACTTTCGCTATTCTAAAAATAATAATTACGATTCTAAAAATGAAAAAATATGTTAGCCATACTTTGTGGATGACTTTAATTACACTCTTTACCTTATTAATAGCTGTAGAACTTTGCTCACAAGACAATGTGGGAATTGGAACTACAAACCCTGACCCGTCGGCAATACTCGATTTAACTGCCAGTGATAAAGGTTTTCTGCCGCCGCGACTAAGTACAAGCGAAAGGAATAGTATATCAAATCCTGCTACTGGATTGATTATTTATAATATCACAGATCAGCAGTATCAATATAATGCAGGTACTCCGGGCAGTCCTGACTGGATACCCATAATTTCCGAAGGAGTCCAATCCATTGGGTTGAGTATGCCGTCAATTTTCTTAATTTCCGGCACACCACTGACTGAAGACGGCACAATTAATGTAACACTCGATGCACAATCACCAAATACAATATTAGCAGGTCCTGTAACAAGTCCGGACTCAGTTCCGAGCTTCAGACAGCTCGTAAGTAATGATATACCGAATTTAAACACATCAAAAATCACTGAAGGGATACTGCCGGTCGAGCGCGGCGGCACAGGTGTAGTCAGCATTACGGGTATGTTGAAAGGAAACGGAGCCGGAGATTTTTCGGCAGTTACAAATACTTCCGGAAACATAAGCTTTTGGTCTGATGCAAATACAATCGGTGGTAATGCAAATCTAATCTGGGATAATACAAATAAAATTTTAGCAGTGAACGGATCAGTAAAGTTTATACCGGCAGAGGATGCACCTACTGCTCCCACAGCAGGTATGACTTATTACGATTCGGAAGATAATAAGCTCTATTTATATAACGGTACCGAATGGATTGACATAAGTAATTCGGGTAGCGCTATGCCAAATGCTGATGAGGGACAGATACTACGTTCTGCCGGTGGTACGGATTGGGTGGCAACATCTGCTTTAAGAGTAAATTCCAGCAACATAGCAATAGGAAGTGATTCATTTTCACCGAGTTCAATACTGCATTCTGATGCAGGAAACGGCACTGCTCATTATCATAAGTTCACTGCGGGAACGAGCACGGGTGTTGGTGCAAATGACGGTTTCGATATAGGTATTGATGATAATCAAAATGCAGTGCTAAGAAATCATGGAAATAAAGGCTTAATCATTGCTACAAATAATATTAACAGAATCCGAGTCAATAATGACGGTAATATTGCTATTGGTACAATGGATAACCCGGTTTCATTGATTCATTCGGACGCAGGCAACGGTATTGCTCATTATCATAAGTTCACCGCGGGAACGAGCACGGGTGTTGGTGCAAATGACGGTTTCGACATAGGTATTGATGCAAACCAAAATGCAATTTTAAAACAGCATGGGAATGCTGATTTAATATTATCTACTAACGGTTCCGAGAGAGTAATTGTTACGAATGAAGGTAGAGTCGGTATAGGAATAGACCCCGCAGAAAGTGTACTCATGCATTTACATAAACCGGGGCAGTTTTCTGTCGGTGCAAAGTTTTCAAACGGAGGTTATGAGAACGGCATGGAGATAGGGATAGCGGCTGACGGAAGAGCAGAAATGCACAATCTTTCAAAAAAATCAATGGATTTTTCAATTGACGGTGATTTAATATTAAAATTATCCGAATCCGGTTATGCAGGAATCAATGAATCAAATCCTGCAACAAGTTTGCACGTCGGAGGTGGGTTGAGTTTGGTATCTGCTGAAAGCAGCAGTTCGAGTATTACTGTCGGTGACAGGTCTTATATTAAGTTAAACTATTCTGAAGATACTACGGTTACAATCAGTGATGGTGCTGCCGGTCAAATTCTCATTTTACAGAATACCGGAACAGGAGTAGTTACGATTGACGAAAGTGGTAATACCGATCTGACTGGTGTCTGGGAGGGAGATTCGAATGATACTTTGTCTTTAATTTTTGACGGTTCAAAATGGGTTGAAATTGCAAGGTCTATTAATAATATATATTAACAATATAAAGGTTAAGTTATGTTTTGTAAAATATTTCATTTTGGCATTAACATGACAATAATCGGTATGTATGCCTTTTCAACCGTATTCGCTCAAAGTGTCCGGACAGAACATCAAATCAGGTTTTTGAGTTCAAATGACAAAAGTAAATACATAGTATTGTCAGCTCCGGACAATCTTGATACTGTATCAAAGTTCATTATTCCTCCGGCTCCTCAAGACAGTGGAATGTTCCTGATTAGTTCAAACAATGGTTCCATGCAATGGTCTCAACCTCAGTTTGTTCCGGTTGGTACTATCCAAATATTTGCAGGGAATGATGCTCCTGACGGATGGCTGATTTGTAACGGTAATGCTGTCAGCAGAGAAGATTATCCTGAATTGTTTGAAGTGATTTCAACAACTTACGGCGATGGAGACGGCACGACGTCGTTTAATTTACCTAATCTGGAGGGGAAATTCCCTCTCGGATGTAATAGTTCATATATCCGTGGTGAGAGTGGAGGTGAAGAAGAGCATACTCTGACTATTGATGAGATTCCTTCTCATAACCATATTCTTCGAGCTGATAATAATATCGGAATGATTGATGCTCAAGGTAAATTGTTGGCAGGCGGAGCCGGAAACTTTAATAAAGGAAACCCGGTCAAATCCTTAAAAAGCAATAGTCTGTCTATGGAGGGAGGAAGTTTGTCGCACAATAATATGCCACCGTATTTAGTTCTGAATTTCATAATTAAATATCGAGCAGAATAAAATTGAAATTTAAAATATGTATGTTAAATTAAATAGAAAAAGATAAAATTTGCATAAGACTTCTGTAACGGATAAAAGTTTTAATGTTAAATAAGTTCAAGATGTTATCGATAATAAGTAAAATATTAGTTTGTGTGTCGGTATTTGTTTTGACGACTGTACTTAGTCCATTGATTGCTCAGGTAATGACCATCAACGGCAATACAGCCTTATATATGAAACAAGGAAGCCTTATGACGGTTAAGGGCGGGTTAAACCTTAGCCCTAACGCATCTATTGAGCATGAAAATACAGGAGTTAGCAATTTATTGATTTCGGGTAGATTCCATTATCTTGGAGCATATTCTCAAAATGCTTACGGAATACTTCGTTTTATTGAAAATTTACATGATACTATTTCCGGAAATAACTTAGCAGTGGACAGACTTTGGATTACAAAGTCGGGTAATGGAACTGTGACACTTGATTCTAATACTAACTTGTATATATACAATCATTTACGCCTTGTCTCAAATAATATATTAAACGCAGATAAAAGTATTGTCGAAATTGATAAAGATGCAATGATTTATCCGGATTCGATATCCAATTATACTAAAGACCCTCTTATTGATCCTTTTGGACCAGCGAAGAATATCTCGTTTTCAGGAGATTCCGCTTCCGGTGGTTATATGAAACGGTACATTAATCAATTCGATACATTGACACTTACATCAGATCTTAGTGTAAGGTTTCCTATAGGGACTCCCGACAACCCGACCAGCCCTACAAAATGGCTGTACAGTCCATCGAGGTACGTATTTAATGCATTTGAAGCTGCAGCATTCAGTGATGCCTATATAAGCATAAAACCTGTGTCAAATGAACATTATAGGACAGAAGTTCCATTTGTATCTTTAAAAAAATACTGGAAAGTAGATTATCAGAATATTTTTGTTAAACGCGGCGGATATAATGTCAGATTTAATTACAGTGACGATGAAGTACAGGGTATTGAAGAGCTTTATCTTCTGACGCTTTTTTATAGAAAGTATGATGGAGCAAATGGTACATTCTATATCAACTCAGGTGCCGGGTATGGTATAGAGCCGGTGAACAATAGATTTTACGTAGATGAAGTAAACAGAAAGGATACACTCGAAGATCCTGTCAGACTGTTGCTTGACGGTGAATGGACATGCGGGCAGGAAGAAGCTATTTCTACATTCTATTACAGTCGGATTGATGGTGACTGGACAGACCCGAATACTTGGTCTAAACAAGGTTACAATGGTCCTCCGGCAGCAAGTATTCCGTCAACAATCAACGATAAAGCATTCGTCGGCAATGGGCGAACTGTTGAATTAGATCAGGTTGCACCTCAAATAAAAGCAGTTTCTGTTGCAAATACAGGAAGACTGTCAATGAAAACCGTAAACGCCAAGATTCAGGCTGATTCCGTCTTTATCCAATCAGGTGGTACACTTGCCGTATCAAATGAGTACGGAGTTAATACTATTGGAGAAACCAACGGTCATATTCAGATTAATCTCGACGGTGTACTAAGTTACAGCACAGAAGGAATTTACGAGTTTATTGGTGGTATTGAACAACCTACGGGTACTGGACTGCCGGATATTGTAGGTGCATTGATAGTAAATAAATCAAATTCAGATGATATACTCAATTTATCGAAATCTGTGCTTATTAAAGACAGTTTGGTTATCAAGGAAGGTATTTTCAAACTCGGAAATTTTACTGCCAACGGCGAAACCGGTGATACGACCGGACGCTCAATCAAAATGTATGGGGGAGAGCTGGAGATTAATACATTCCCGACTAAGTATAAAAATGCAGTGTTTAATGCAGGAACCGTAACTTTTACCGGTACCGGTTCATTTCGGATACCTAGCAGTCAGTCTCCAATGTCGAGTGAACCGGCTGTTACTCAGTATCATAATATCAATCTTAAAGGTGCCAGAGGAGCAAATACCTATGTTACTCTTGACCCGCAGGGTGAAATAAGGGTAAACGGATTGCTCGATATTTCGGGATTATCATTTAATCCTAATCCGATTACAGATAGGTTTATTGTCAGTGGTTCAACTCTTGTATTCAATGGAGATTCCACTCAACATATACAAACAGGATACAGCACACCAACAGGATTAAATTATCGTTTGAAATTTCATACACTTGTCATTGACGGTGAAGGCGATAAGTTGATTATGCCACCCAATGATGCTAATCCCGATGAAAACTATGTGCTGGTTAGAAGTTTATTGGACTTGAAGCAAGGTACATTGATAACCAATAATCATACCATAAAAGTATTAGGACATTGGAACACAGACATTGGTGCAGAATTCGAGCCGGGCAACGGCTTGGTAATTTTTGAAGCTGACGGTAAAGAAACTACTGTAAAATCTTCAGGAATTTCATTCAATGATGTGCGGATTATGGGTACGGCGATTAATGGTTATGTGAGTTATACCGACAGCATGGATGTTGCCGGAGATTTGACTATCAACCCCAATTTCTTCCGTTCACTGAATAATGCTCCACTTTCAGTCAGAGGGAATTTCATTAATAACGGTAAATTTGTTGCCAACACCGGTAGAGTATATTTCAACGGAGACGGTAACCGAGAATTGATTCACAACGGTATTGGTAATTTCTACAATTTGACCGTGAATAAGTCTTCAGGTATGTTGCAAATTGACGGTGATTCTCTGATTAAAATTACTAATAACCTTACACTTGTCAAAGGTAATATAGGTGGAAGAAATTCAGTGCAAATGCCGAATAAGGCATTAGTGGTTGATGGTACAATATCAAGACCCGGTGCGACTCCGGGGCATGTTGACGGCAGATTGCGTTTACCAATGGTCATCGGCTCGAATTCAAAGTTATTTACTGTCGGTATCGGTGATGAATATAATCCTATGGAAATGACGATTAACGGACCCGGTGGAGCCCCGGGCTATCTTGATGCTTATGTGCTTGTTGATACTGATGCTCCTAATATTACTCGAAATACCATTGAATCTCAGTTGCCGAACGGACCGGAATTGGATTCTACAAAGAATATTCGAAAGGTGTGGGTATTGCATGCAGATACAACAGGCTCGCAATTGTTTGCACTTGCTGCTTCAAGAAACTATGACTTAGAGTTTTTCTTTACTGCTTCAGATACAACAGACAGAGGGAATCCCTTAGCTTTCGAAATTGGGCAGAGAGATACTTCCGTAAATGCGGGACATTGGTCAAAACCATTTGTATCAGACAGGAAACCATTATCTGCAAAGTTTAGCGGAAATCAGAATTTTCATAACAACAGTACAAATTATTTCATAATCGGCTCTCCTAAGATTTTTACATATTACAGTATCGCTGACGGAGAGTTCCATTCTGCTTCAACATGGTCAACTGCCGGTTACGAAAGTACGGAAGAGGCACTCAGACCACCTAATAGTAATGATAACATAAGAATAGGAAATGGTAAAACAGTTACTTTGAACAGTAATTATTCTGTTGGTGATGATAGATTATTAGTCGTGGAAACCGGTGGATCCGAATACGAGAATGGTCACCTTGTTTTCGGTCAAGACAACATATTGATTACCGGGCAAGGTACTTTCAGGCTCGATAGTGGCGCCGCCGTAACTATTAGGCATTCTCAGGGTATATCTAATAATGGGAATAATGGTTGTGTAAGAGTAAGTAACAGTAACAGGCAATATAATTATCAAAATCACAACAGAGGCCATTTTATCTATGCGAGGGATGGAAATCAATCAACAGGAAATGGATTACCTGCTTCAATGCAGACACTAAAAGTTGATAAGCCTTCAGGCACACTATCATTTACAGGTGGTTCTACAATTATAAAACAGGTTTATGATAGTTTGCATTTTGCAAGTGGTACTGCAGATTTAACACCTGTAATAATGAAAGTTGGTGGAAATTTTGTTATAGATAACGGTGCTTCCTTTATTCCGGGAACAGAAAGAATATCAAATTTAGGATCAAATGGAGCAAATAATAACGCAGATACAGCAACATGGCAAGGTGTAATTGTTTTTAATGGCAAAGGAGAACAAAGAATCCGAGGAAATTATAATGATACA
>Ga0172382_10008734_pt1 | contig 14026 bp, 11 predicted proteins | sample Leawel138RmetaG_FD_122245 | JGI IMG/M metagenome (GOLD analysis project Ga0172382, IMG submission 122245) | Leachate microbial communities from a municipal landfill in Southern Ontario, Canada - Leachate well 138R metaG | ecosystem: Engineered > Solid waste > Landfill > Unclassified | place...
GGGCCGGCCGGCAGGTGGGTTGTATTCGTCATGACGCACCTCCCATTCCGCCGTCAGGCGGGTGCTTGTGTGACGTTACAACGTTGGAGGGCGCTGGCGCGGAATCGTTCGCTGCGATCGTGTCCGGAGGTCGGCCCCGTCGGGTTCAGCCGCCGAACACCCGGTACGCCTCCAGCGCAAGCAGGGCTGCGGCAATCACGCCGATGGCCGACAGCAGCCATCCCTGGCGGCGTTGCTGACGCGCGAGCTGCTCCATGCGGGCCTGCTGTGCCGCCTGCTGCTTGCCACCCTCGGTGAGGGTGTGGTGTATCAGTCGGGGAAGTTGCGGCAGGGTGCCGGCCCAGCTTGGTGCTTCGGTCTTGATTTCGCGGATCAGCGCACGCCACCCCATCTGCTCGTTCATCCAGCGCTCGAGAAAGGGTTTTGCGGTCTTCCACAGGTCGAGCTCGGGGTCGAGCTGGCGGCCGAGGCCTTCGATGTTGAGCAGAGTCTTCTGCAGCAGCACCAGCTGCGGCTGGACCTCCATTTCGAAGCGACGTGCGGTCTGGAACAGGCGCAGCAGGGTCTTGCCGAAGGAGATGTCCTTCAGCGGCTTGTCGAAGATCGGCTCGCACACGGTGCGGATCGCCGCCTCGAACTCGTCCACCCGGGTCTTGGCCGGCACCCAGCCCGCTTCGATGTGGGCCAGTGCGACGCGGTGATAGTCGCGCTGGAAGAAGGCGAGGAAGTTGGTTGCGAGGTAGTTCTTGTCGACTTCGTTGAGCGTGCCCATGATGCCGAAGTCGAGTGCGATGTAACGGCCATCGCGATGAACGAAAATGTTGCCCGGATGCATGTCCGCATGAAAGAAACCGTCGCGGAACACCTGGGTGAAGAAGATCTCCACGCCGGCGCGCGACAGTGCGGGAAGGTCCGTGCCCTGCGCCTTCAGCGCTTCGATCTGGGAGATCTGTACGCCGTGCATGCGCTCCATCACCATCACGTTGCGGCCGCACCAGTCCCAGTGCACCTCGGGCACGATCATCAGGGACGAATCCTTGAAGTTGCGCCGCAGCTGCGAGCAGTTGGCGGCCTCGCGCATGAGATCGAGCTCATCGTTGAGGTATTTGGTGAACTCGGCAACGACCTCGCGCGGCTTGAGCCGTCGGCCCTCGGGCCAGATCTTTTCGAGCAGCATGGCGGCGACTTCGAGCAGTGCCAGGTCGTGTGCAATCACATGCTCGATGCCCGGGCGCAGGATCTTGACTGCAACCTCGGTGCCGTCGGGCAGTTCGGCAAAGTGCACCTGCGCCACCGAGGCCGAGGCCACCGGCGTGCGGTTGAAGTTGCCGAACACGTCATCGACGGGCTTGCCGTACATGGTCTGCAGCAGCGCGAGCGCCTGCTCGGTGGGGAAGGGCGGCACCCGGTCCTGCAGTTTCGCAAGCTCGTCGGCGAGGTCGGGCGGAAGCAGATCGCGCCGGGTGGAGAGCATCTGTCCGAACTTGACGAAGATGGGACCGAGCGACTCGAGCGCACGCCGCAGGCGCACTGCACGGGGTTCGTCGTAGGTGCGCCAGAAGAACACGACGTTCCATATGCGGGCCAGCCGGCCGCTGGCGTCGGCGTCCAGAATCATTCGGTCCAGACCGAAACGCAGACTGACGGAAACGATCTTGGTGAGACGCAGGAGACGCACTTTGGACAACCGGTAGCAGGAGAACCGGGACTTTAGCGGGAAAGGGGGGGCGGTGGAAGGCAGTGAACGTAAGCTGCGCTCACATGTGGGGCGGGAGAGGGAGGGGTTGATCCGCTATAATCGATGGTTTCGATGTCCCTGAACGTGTCATGAGCGCCGACCCCAAAGTTCTACTTGCTGATCTCCTGAAAGCCGCGCTGAAAAGCGTTGCGCCCGAGCTGGCCGATACCCCGATCCTGCTGGAGCGCCCGAAACAGGCGAGCCACGGGGATTTTGCTACCAACCTTGCGCTGCAGCTGGCCAAGCCGATGAAGCGCAATCCGCGCGAGCTCGCCGCGAAACTGCTGGCCGAAATGCCGGTCTCGACGCTGGTGGCCAGGACCGAGGTGGCCGGCGCGGGCTTCATCAACTTCACGCTGGACCCTGCCGCGAAGACGGCCGTGGTCCGCGAGGTACTCGCCAAGGGCGCCGCGTTCGGGCGCGGCGAGAAGAAAAACGTGAAGGTGCAGGTGGAGTTCGTCTCCGCCAACCCCACCGGGCCACTGCACGTCGGCCATGGCCGTGGCGCGGCCTACGGCGCCTCGCTGTCCGATGTGCTCGACTTCGCCGGTTACGAGGTCAGTCGTGAGTACTACGTGAATGACGCCGGCCGTCAGATGGACATCCTGGCGCTGTCGACGTGGCTGCGTTACCTCGCCCTCTTCGGGATCGAAGTCGCATTCCCGTCCAACGCCTATCAGGGCGATTACGTCGTGGCCATGGGGCGTGAAATGCGTGACGCCCATCAGGACCGCTTCGCCAGATTCACCGCCGAGCAGGTGACGGCCGGTACCCCCGGCCTGCCGCCCGCAGAGCGCAAGGACGATGAAGCCAAGCAGCAACGCGAACTCCATCTCGATGCCCTGATCTCCAATGCCAAGCGCCTGCTCGGCGAGGACTACCCCTGGGTGCATGGGTTCGCGCTCAACGAGCAGCTTGGCGATGGACGCGAGGACTTGCAGGAATTCGGCGTACGCTTCGACAAGTGGTTCTCGGAGCAGAGTTTGTTCGATACCGGCCTGGTAGAACGTGCGGTGACACAGCTCGAGCAGCAGGGCCATATCTACGTGCAGAACGGCGCAAAGTGGTTCCGTTCCACCGCGTTCGGTGACGAGAAGGATCGCGTGGTTCAACGCGAGAACGGGCTCTACACCTACTTCGCGTCGGACATCGCCTATCACCTGAACAAGTATGAGCGTGGTTTCGATCGCATCATCGATATCTGGGGTGCGGATCACCATGGCTACATCCCGCGCGTGAAGGGGGCGATTGCCGCCCTCGGCCTGCCGACCGAAAAGCTCAACGTGGCGCTGGTGCAGTTTGCGGTGCTCTACCGCGACGGGCAGAAGACCTCGATGTCGACCCGTTCGGGCGAGTTCGTCACCCTGCGCGAACTGCGCAAGGAAGTCGGCAACGATGCCTGCCGCTTCTTCTACGTGCTGCGCAAGTCGGATCAGCATCTCGATTTCGACCTTGACCTGGCCAAGAGCCAGAGCAACGAGAACCCGGTGTATTACGTGCAGTACGCACATGCGCGGGTGTGTTCGGTGCTCAATCAGTGGGGCGGTGAGCGTGCCGAACTGGCTCAGGCTGATCTCGGCCTGCTGCAAAACGAACGGGAGCTCGCACTGTGCGCCCGTCTGTCGACCTTCCCCGAACTGGTGGAGTCTGCAGCGGAGGATTATGCGCCGCACCAGATTGCGTTCTATCTGAAGGATCTCGCGGCAGACTTCCACAGCTGGTACAACGCCGAACGCATGCTGGTTGATGACGAGGCCGTCAAGCTCGCCCGGCTGGCCCTTGCCGCGGCGGTACGCCAGGTGCTGGTGAGCGGCCTGGCCGTGCTCGGTGTGTCCGCACCTGAATCGATGTAATTCGGAGATTGTTTTGACTCAGCCTCGTAAAGCCCCCCGCAAATCGGGTCGCGCACCCGCTCGCAGCGGTGGTGGAACCCTGATCGGCATTTTCATCGGCCTGATGATGGGGGCGTTGATTGCCGCGGGTGCGGCCTGGTTCTTCACCCGCGCCAACCCGTTCCAGTCGGCGCCGGTCGCGCCGCGGGTGCCGGTCGTCAACCAGCCTCCCGCTGCACTGCCCGGAAAGCCCGGTGACCGTCCGGTCGTGAAGCAGGATTTCGAGTTCTACAAAATCCTGCCTCAGGGCGACAATGTGCCCGCGGCGCAGGCGCCTGCCGAAGCGCCGAGTGTGCCGAGCGTTCCAAGCGTGCCGGTGGTGGAACGCCCGGTGGAGAAGCTCTATCTGCAGCTCGGTGCGTTCGAGAATGCTGCCGAGGCAGACAATCTGAAGGCAAGGTTGGCGCTGGCAGGCGTCGAGGCGAGTTCGCAGCGCGGACAGCTGCCCGACGGGCGCACGGTGCACAGAGTGAGAATCGGGCCCTTCGACGGTCCGGACGAACTGAATCCGGTACGTAGCCGCCTCGTTGCGTCCGGCTTCAACACCACCGTGACCCGCGCGGGTCAATGATTTTTAGTGCTGGCGCGGAACGAAGCGCGCATTGCGCGCGTCTGACCGGCGTCAACCAATACCGGAGTCCAGAATGAATCGTCGTCATGCCCTGCAGCAACTTGGTGCGCTTGCACTTTTGGCCAGTCCTGCCGCGACGGTGCTTGCCCAAAGCGGTTCCGGTCAAGGCTACCAGGTGCTGGAGCCGGCCGTCCCGACCGCGACCAAGGGCAAGATCGAAGTGATTGAGTTTTTCCATTACGGTTGCCCGCATTGCCGCGACTTTGATCCCTTGCTGGGTCAATGGATCAAGCGCATGCCGACTGATGTCAGCTTTGTCCGCGTGCCTGCAATCTGGGGAAATCCGCAGTTGCAGGCGCTTGCGCGGCTCTACTACACCTTCGAGGTGACGGGACAGGTCGAGGCCCTGCATGAACTCGTTTTCGGTGCGGTTCAGGACGACAGGGAACCGCTGCACACGGAAGATGGCGTGCGTGCGTGGGTGGGCAAGCGCGGCATTGATACCGCGAAGTTCATGCAAGCCTACAAGTCGTTCGGCGTGGAGTCGCTCGTCAAGCGCGCAGATCAGATTGGGCGTGCATACAAGGTTCAGGGCGTGCCGACGATGGCGGTGGATGGTCGCTTCATCACGTCGGCCTCCCTCACCGGCAGCCACGAAGGCACGCTGACGCAGGTCGATAAACTGCTTGCGCGAGTGCGCAGCGAGCCGCGTCGCAGCTGATGGGCGGCTTGAGCCGGCGTGCCGGCTAGCGCGGTGACTGATCCACTGCCGTCACTGCGGGTCCTCATCACGGGGGCTTCGAGCGGTCTTGGCGAAGCGCTCGCGCGCCACTATGCAAGCCAGGGCGCAAGACTGGGGCTGATTGCACGCCGTGCCGAACCATTACAGGCGCTGGTGGCGTCGCTCCCCGGGTCGCACCAGGTGCTGGTCGCCGATGTCGGTGATCCGGCGGCGCTCCGTGGCGTGGCGCAGCAGTTCGTTGCAGTGTCTGGTGTGCCCGATATTGTCATTGCGAATGCCGGCGTGTCGGTGGGCACGCTCACCGAATACGCCGAAGATGTGGATGCGTTCGAACGCGTGCTGCGCACGAATCTGCTCGGCATGGTGGCAACCTTCCAGCCCTTCGTCGACGCAATGCGTCTTCGTGGCAGCGGACGACTGGTCGGGATCGCGTCGGTAGCGGGCATTCGGGGCTTGCCGGGTGCAGGCGCCTACAGTGCTTCGAAGGCGGGCGTGCTTGCCTATCTGGAAAGCCTGCGGGTCGAACTCCACGGCAGCGGCGTGAAGGTCGTCACCGTTGCGCCGGGTTATATCCGCACACCGATGACTGCGATCAACCCTTATCCGATGCCCTTCATTCTCGATGCCGACGTGGCTGCGCGACGGATTGCGCGCATCATCGCACGGGGCGACCGCTTTGCAGTGACGCCGTGGCAGATGGGCTGGGTGGCAAAGCTCATGCGCGTTCTGCCGCGCAGCGTGTTCGACCACCTGTTCGCCAGAGCGGGGCGCAAACCTCGCGGACTTCCCCTCTGAAGTATTCCGGATGCCCTTGTGCTGCGCGGCTGCGCTAACATGGGCGAAAAGATACTTCATGGAGCGAATTGATGAATGCAGCAGATGGTGCGTCCGAGCGTCGTGCACGGCAAAGATTCGTCGCGACGCGTCGCGGTGATATCTGTTTCTGGGCGCAGATCAACGGTGAGCGCCGCCCTCTCAACGATCTCTCGCTGGAGGGGTTCTCGCTTCCTGTCTCACACGACCTCGATTGCGGTACCCGATTTCAGTTTGTGCTGCAGCGCGAAGGGGTGCCTGATCGTATCGAAGGGTATGCCAAGGTGGTCAACCAGGTTGGTGAGGGTAGCGAGCGCAAGACGGGATGCCGTTTTGTCGAACTTGATGAAGAGGGGGTTGCGCGCTTGAAGGACTGGCTTGTTGCTCATGTCCTGGCGAGTGCTACCGTCCGCATCAACGAAAGGGATGCTGAGGCCATCGTGAATGGCCCGTCCCTGGTCTGAACTCGTCACCGTTTCGCACGGCACAAAAAAGGGCGCTCCGGGGAGCGCCCTTTGTCATCAGGCGTTCGGGTTGTAGGGGGGCCTTGGTGGCTCACGACGTGCCCGGGCACGTTGCATGAACCAGACCATTGCGAGGAGCAGGAGCGTGGGCACAAACACCCATTCCTTGTCCGGGCGGCCAGCTGCGGGCAGTTCGATCGAGGTGATGTTGAACCCCTGTTCGAGGCCGAGCTTTTCTGCACGGCTGCCGAACTTGACCGCTGCTACCTGAACGTCGTCACCCAGTGTCATCAGGGTCAGGCCCATGCGCGACAGGCGCTCACGCGCGGTGCCGGGGTCGCCAAGCGGCAACAGCACACCCTTGGATACATCGTCACCTTCAAGGGTGAGACCCTGCACCCATACGCGCAGGTTGCCCTTGGGGGGGGCGTCTTCCACCAGCTGTGTGAGCTGGCTTGCGGGGACTTCGTCATATGCGGGGTAGACCATGTCCAGCCAGTAGCCAGGGCGGAACAGACTGAAGGTCACCAGCAGCAGAATCAGCGTTTCGTGAATCCGGTTGCGGGTCACGAACCAGCCCTGGGTCGCTGCAGCAAACATCAGACTGGCGATGGTGGCGCTGACGATCGTCATGACCAGGTGGAACACGTCGGTGATGCCAATCAGCAGCAACTGCGTGTTCAATATGAACATGAAGGGCAGGATGGCCGTTCGTGCGCTGTAGCCGAAGGCGGTAAAACCGGTCTTGATCGGGTCGCTCTTTGCAATGCCTGCTGCCGCATACGAAGCCAGTCCGACCGGCGGTGTGACGTCTGCCATCAGGCCGAAATAGAACACGAACAGATGGACTGCGATCAGCGGCACCAGCAGGCCCTGCTGGGCGCCGAGTTCGACGATCACCGGCGCCATCAGTGTCGATACCACGATGTAGTTGGCCGTCGTCGGCAGGCCCATGCCGAGGATGAGGCAGATCACCGCAACCAGGGACAGCATGATCATCAGGTTGCCACCGGACAGGACTTCGACCAGTTCGGTCATGGCCAGGCCGATGCCGGTCAGGGTGACGGTACCGACGATGATGCCGGCGGTAGCGGTCGCGATGCCGATGCCGATCATGTTGCGGGCACCGGTGACGAGACCGTCGAACAGATCCCTGAAGCCGTGACGCAGTGCCGGACCGAACTCGCCCGTGCCGCGGAACAAGGCGAACAGCGGGCGCTGGGTGACGAGGATGAAGATCAGGAACAGCGTGGCCCAGAACGCGGAAAGCGCAGGTGAGAGCTGCTCCACCATCAGGTTCCAGATCAGTGCGGCGACCGGCAGCAGGTAGTGCAAGCCGGATTTAAGCGTCGGCCCGATCTCGGGCAGGTACTCCATTTTGTCGCCCGGCTTCTCCATGTGAAGCTCGGGATACTTCGCAGCAAAACGGATGATCGCGACGTAGGCGAAGAGCATCAGGATGCCGACGATGATGAAGGCGGATTCTCCGGCGACCTCCTTGAGCCAGCCAAAGCCCCAGTACACGATGGCCGCCAGAATGACCAGTCCGGATACCGTCATCAGCGTGGTGACGGTCGCCCGTTGCCAGGGCAGGGGTTCGCGACGCGGCAGTCCCTGCAGATTCATCTTCATCGCTTCGAGGTGAACGATGTAGAACAGCGCGATGTAGGAGATCAGCGCCGGCACGATGGCGTGCTTCATTACCTCGACGTAGGTGATGCCGACGTACTCCACCATGAGGAAGGCCGCAGCCCCCATGACCGGCGGCATCAGCTGGCCATTCACCGAGGAGGCGACTTCGACCGAGGCGGCTTTGTCGTCACGGTAGCCCACGCTTTTCATCAGCGGAATGGTGAAGGTGCCCGTGGTGACCACGTTCGCAATCGACGAGCCCGAGATCAGGCCGGTCGAAGCCGAGGCCACGACAGCAGCCTTCGCCGGGCCGCCGCGCATGTGACCGAGCAGCGCAATGGCCGACTTGATGAAGTAGTTGCCTGCGCCGGCGGTTTCCAGCAGGGCGCCGAACAGCACGAACAGGAAGATGAAGCTGGCGGATACGCCGAGCGCGACGCCGAACACGCCTTCAGTGGTCAGCCACAGGTGACCCATGCCCTTGGACAGCGATGCGCCCCGGTGAGCGATGACATCCGGCATGTACTGGCCGAAGAAGATGTAGATCAGGAAGACGATGGCCAGGATCACCATCGGCAAGCCGAGGGCGCGGCGTGCAGCTTCCAGCAGCAGGACGAGGCCGATGACGGCGACAACCAGATCAAACGTGGTCGGAATGCCCGGGCGGGACGCCAGTTCAGCGTAGAAAAGAAAGAGATAGCCCGCGCAGAATGCGGCACATGTGGCCAGAATCCAGTCTACAACCGGGACATAGGCTCTTGGCGAGCGCTTGAATGCGGGGTAGGCGGCAAAGGCCATGAACACCGCGAACGCCAGGTGGATGGCGCGAGATTCAGTGTCGTTGAGAACGAAAATGCCGAACGAAAACGGCAGGGGAGAGGCGATCCAGAGCTGGAACAGTGACCACGCCAGCGCAATGACAAGGAGAAACTGTGCTGCAAGACCCGTGGGTTTGCGACCACCGGTATCGGCTTCGGCAACGATCTGCTTGAGCTGTTCGTCGGTCAGTTCGTGGGTTGTATTGGTTTTCTTCGAGCGGATCATACGCCGCGCCTCCCCGGGTTCAGGTGATACGCAAACGCAGCAAGAGGCTTTTGGCCTTTCGCTGCGTTGGCTGGATTACAGGTGCCGCCCGAGCGGATGTGCAAGCCGGGAGGCGTCCTGCAGGCCGGCACGAGGGTGCCGGCAGCCGGATTACATCCAGCCCTTTTCCTTGTAGTACTTGATCGCGCCATTGTGCAGCGGAGCAGACAGGCCGTCCTTGATCATGCCCTTCGGCTCAAGGTTGGCAAAGGCCGGGTGCAGCTTCTTGAAGTCATCAAAGTTCTCGAACACGGCCTTGACCATGGTGTAGACCACCTCGTCTGATACTTTGGCAGACGTGACGAAGCTGGCGACGACGCCGAAAGTCTTGGTCGGGTCAGGATTGTTCGCGTACATGCCACCGGGAATGGTGACGGCTGCGTAGTACGGGAAGTCCTTGATCAGCTTGTCGACGCCCGGGCCGGTGACCGGAACGAGTTTCGCCCCGCAGGTCGTGGTCGGATCCTGGATGTTGGCCGCGGGGTGGCCGACGACATAGGCGAAACCGTCGATCTTGTTGTCGCAAAGTGCTGCGCCGTGCTCGTCGGGCTTGAGCTCGGACGTCAGCGAGAAGTCGGACGTCGTCATGCCGAGGGCCGGCAGCAGCACGTCAATGGTCGCGCGCTGACCGGAGCCCGGGTTGCCCACGTTGAAGCGCTTGCCCTTGAAGTCCTCGAACTTGGTGACGCCGGCTTCCTTGCGGGCCAGTACGGTCAGCGGTTCGGGGTGCAGGCCGAATACGGCGCGCAGTTCGGTCACAGGGCCGCCGTCCTTGAACTGGTTCAGACCTTTGACGGCGTTGAACTGGACGTCGGACTGGGCAACACCGAAGTCGAGCTCGCCAGCCTTGATGGTGTTGACGTTGTAGACCGAGCCGCCGGTACTTTCGACCGAGCAGCGAATGCCGTGCTTGGCGCGGTCCTTGTTCATCAGGCGGCAGATTGCGCCGCCAGCGGCGTAATACACACCGGTGACGCCACCGGTACCGATGGTCACGAATTTTGTTTCAGCCTGTGCCGGCGCAGCGCCGAGCGAGCCAACGATTGCAAGTGCAGCTGCGAGCGTAGTGAGTTTCTTCATGGGTTCTCCAGAAACCTTGCAGGTAGGAAGCGCACCAGATCGGGTGCGTGGTGGGAGCGGGCTGCGCTTGTTGCGTGCCCGCTGTGAAAATCTGAGGACAGATTATCGTGGAAAAGCCAGATTACATGGAATGAATGCGTGCGCCAATGGGGGATACCCCGAAGTGACGTGCGGGAACCATTTGCAACCACCGCCCGATCCGCAAGGTAGCGGGCTGAAACTGTCACGATGTACCGGATGCGCTCGCGTCCTGCGCGTAAGGAATCGTCGGGGCTTGCTATCATCCATTCATGATATCCAAGACTATTTCCACGGTTGCGGCAGGGCCGGTGCCGAATGATTTGACGGATGCGCTCGGAAGCCGTCATCTGCCGGCGGGCGCTTCTCCCCGAATTGTGTCCCTGGTGCCTTCGCTGACTGAGTTGCTGTGTGAACTTGGGCTCTCCGAAGCATTGGTAGGGCGCACGGGTTTTTGCATTCACCCGCGCGAGACACTGCGCAAGGTGGCCAAGATCGGTGGCACCAAGGACGTCAAGCTTGATGTGGTGCGGGCGCTTGAGCCGACCCATCTGATCGTCAATGTCGACGAGAACCGGCGCGAAACGGTGGAGGCACTGGCTGAGTTCGTACCCAATGTGATCGTGACCCATCCTTGCGTGCCGCAGGACAACTTTGCGCTCTACCGTCTTTTCGGCGGCATTTTCGCGCGCGAAACCGAGGCGTCTGCGCTTGCCTCGGGCTTGCAGGAAGCGCTCGACGAGGCGGCACGGGTTAAGGCCGAGTGCGGGCCTGAGGCGGTGCTCTACCTGATCTGGCGGCAGCCGTGGATGACGGTGTCGCGTGCGACCTATATCGCGGCAATGCTGGGGACGGTGGGTTGGCAGAGCTTCCCGTCCGAAGACGAGCCACGCTACCCCGAGGTGGACTGGACAGCGTCGTGGATGGAGGCGGTCGAACGGGTCTTCCTGTCGTCCGAGCCCTACCGCTTTAGCGCCCGGCATGTGGACGAAGTCAGCGCGCTGGCGCAGCGGCCAGTGTGCCTGATCGATGGTGAAATGGCATCGTGGTATGGCAGTCGCGCAATCGAGGGCGTGCGTTACCTTGCGGATCTGCGGCGACGTCTTGCGCGGGGGGCGCAGGGCTGAATGCGCTGACGCTCAGCACAGACCGTCGGCGATGAAGCGCTCCGGCGTCTGGATGACGAAGCAATCCCGCAATGCGCGATGCCGGGCGAGTTTGAGCAGCAATTTGTCGCGGGTCAGCAGGTGGTCAACGCCGGCGTCACGGGCAATTTCCAGAAATTTCTGATCGTCGCGGTCGCGGCAGGCCGGCAGCAACGGGGCGTCCTTTGCGGGCTCGGGTGCCGGTTTGACGCGGGCGCGATAAGTGTCGAACAGGTGGCCCTGATCGCCAGGGCTAATGCCGAACTGGGTGTAGGCCAGTACCCGCCGGAACTCCTCAAGTGCGTCGTCACGGCTATACAAGGTGAATGAGCCGGTGGCGATGGCCTCGGCCAGCGCCTTGAGTGCGGGGTCCCTGAAGTGCCACAAAGCCATCACCGTATTGGTGTCGAGAACCAGGTTTCGTGCGGTGGTCATTGGTGTTCCGGAATGAAAAAGGGGGAAGGGCGAACCCTTCCCCCGGTCAGCAGGCGCTTGTCCTGCAATCAGTCAGCTGCGGGCGCGTCCAGACGCATCTTGACGAAGGAGCCGGGCGCGTCTTCGATGGCCTTGAGCTTGCCCTTGAGCGGGCTACGCGCTTCAACCTGGTCGGCGTCGTGGGCGGAAACCCATGCCTGCCAGTCGGTCCACCACGAGCCGGCATTCTGTTGAGCGCCTTCGAACCAGGCGTCGGCCGTGGCCGGTGCCTTGGCAGCGGCATTAACCCAGTAGCCGTACTTGTTGGCAACCGGCGGGTTGACGATGCCGGCAATGTGGCCGGAGCCACCGAGGACGAAACGAACCGGGCCACCAAAGTTGAGCGAACCGGCATAGGTGCTCTTCCACGGAGCGATGTGATCCTCGATCGCGGAGATGAAGTAGCACGGCACCTTGATTTTGCCCAGATCGATCGGCACGCCGTCGATGACGACGCCACCAGGCTGTACCAGGAGGTTTTCCATGTACATGCCGCGCAGGTAGAAGCTGTGCATCTTGGCCGGCATGCGGGTGGAGTCGGAGTTCCAGTACAGGAGGTCGAACGGGAACGGATCCTTGCCCATCAGATAGTTGTTCACCACGAAGGACCAGATCAGGTCATTCGAACGCAGCATGTTGAAGGTGCCCGCCATTTCGGAGCCTTCGAGATAGCCACGCTCGAACATCTTCTTCTCGAGGCTGGAAACCTGCTGCTCATCGATGAAGACGCCAAGTTCGCCCGGATCGGCGAAGTCGGTCATTGTGGTAAAGAAGGTCGCCGAGGCGATGCGCTTCTGCTTCTTGGCGGACAGGTAGGCGAGCGTGGTGGCCAGCAGCGTGCCGCCCAGGCAGTAGCCCACTGCATTGATCTCTTTTTCGCCGGTTTGCTGCTCAATGGCGTCAAGTGCGGCGAGGATGCCTTCCTTGACGTAAGACTCGAAGGTCTTCTCGGACTGCTTCTCGTCAGGGTTGACCCAGGAGATCACGAACACGGTGTGTCCCTGGTCCACGCACCACTTGATGTAGGAGTTCTTCTCGCGCAGGTCAAGAATGTAGAACTTGTTGATCCAGGGCGGCACGATCAGCAGCGGACGCTTGAGCACCTTGTCGGTGCTCGGTGTGTATTGCAGCAGCTGCATCATGTCGGTCTGGAACACGACCTTGCCCGGCGTCGTGGCAACGTTCTTGCCCAGCTCGAAGGCCGTGGTGTCGGTCATCTTGACGCGCAGCTGGCCACCGCCGTCCTCGACGTCGCGCAGCAGGTTGTTGAGGCCCTTGATCAGGTTCTGACCGTGGCTCTTGACCGTTTCACGGAACACTTCCGGGTTGGTCAGGGCGAAGTTCGACGGCGACAGGGCGTCGATGTACTGACGGGTGTAGAAGTTGACCTTCTTCTGCGACTGCTCGTCGAGCCCATCCACGCCGCTCACGGTGTCATGGATGTGACGGGCGGCGATGAGGTAGGACTGCTTCACGAAGTCGAACATGAAGTGTTCCTGCCACTCTTCGTCCTTGAAGCGCTTGTCCGAGCGCTCGGGCGAGGCAACCGGGGCGGCATGCATGCCGGCGAAGCGCAGCATCGAATGCTGCCACAGGGTGAAGTAGTCCCACACCAGATTCATCTGGGACTGTGCGAGCTTGTACGGGTTCGACAGGAGCTTGGCCATCATGTCCATGAAGGCCTGGGCGATGCCGAGTTCGTCCGCGGGTGCGGCCACGCCCTTCTTCAGCTGGCGTTGTACGTGATCGCTGATCAGGTGGGAGGCGCGCTTTGCGACCTCGGCGTAGGTCTGGGCAACTTCCTGCGGATCGGGCAGCTCGGTTTGAGCGTTCTCGTTGGGTGTAGCCATCGTTGTTGTGCTCCTTGTTGGATCGGTCCTGAGACCGGTCAGCTTGTCTTGATGAAACGAATCGCTCCATCATCTCCCTCCACCCGGCAAAGCTCTCCCTGCTTTACGAGATGGTTCAAATGGGCAATGGCTTCTCCCATGGCAAACATGACCTGGTGTGTGTCCAGTTCGCGGGGGAAAAGCGTACCCAGCAACTCGCCAGCGCTCCGTGCAGTGCCGCATACAGCCAATAGTGCAGCGCAGCGTTCGCGATGGTGTTCGATCAATTCGTCGACTCTTGTGCGTATGCCACGGAAAGGCTTGCCGTGGGATGGTAGCACGAGCGTGTCATCAGGCAAGTGATTGATGCGGCGCAATGAATCCAGAAACCAGCCTAATGGATCGTCATCCGGCGTTGCAGCGAAAACACTGACGTTGGTCGATATGCGCGGTAGCAACATGTCGCCGGAGATCAGCACGCCGAGCGCAGCGCAATACAGGCTGGCGTGCTCGGGCGAATGGCCATAGCCGACGATGACCTCCCA
>Ga0172382_10008737_pt1 | contig 14024 bp, 10 predicted proteins | sample Leawel138RmetaG_FD_122245 | JGI IMG/M metagenome (GOLD analysis project Ga0172382, IMG submission 122245) | Leachate microbial communities from a municipal landfill in Southern Ontario, Canada - Leachate well 138R metaG | ecosystem: Engineered > Solid waste > Landfill > Unclassified | place...
ATTGAAATTGAACTTAACAAAAAGGAGAATTCTAATGTCAACAAAACTAAAGGGTCCTAAGATACTGTTGTATGGTAGCTTCGGAACAGGTAAAACTACATTTGTAGCTACCGGAGGTAAGGCAGTTCAGATAATCGACTTAGATAGTGGTCTACGCTCTGCTTTGACCTACGAGGATAAGTGGAAATCTGAGCGCAAGCTAGCTGTGGATTGTGCCATAAGTTGTGGGGAAGATGACCCCAAAAGAGCACTAGCTTTTAATAAGGCTAGGAGTTATATCAGTTCGGTCTTTGACCAATGTGCATCTGGTAAGTATCCCCATAAAGTTTTAGTCCTAGATAGTCTTACGACTATGAGTGAGTATGCAATGAGAAGCATCCTCGCTGCTAATAATATGCTAGGAAAGCAACCTCAGTTACAGCATTGGGGTATTAGGGATATAGTTTTTAAGGAGATTCTTATCAACTTAAAAGCCCTACCTATTGCGGTGATAGTGTTGGCTCATCAACAAATCGACCAAGATAATGTTGGTACTATTAGTATAAGCCCTGCAATAGCTGGTAAGAGCTTACCCCCAATTCTGCACTCCCAATTCGATGAGATAATCTACGCAAGAACCAGACCAATCGCTAAGGGTGCTACTGAGTATGTTCTCGAAAATAAATCTTCGGGAGGCACAACTGTCCGGACTAGAAGTAATTTTGAGAATTACTTCAATATGGATAGAGGGCTGAAAGAATTCCTGAGGCTGATGGATTATGAAATATAAATTCTTGATAAGGGTTTTATCCCCAAATGAAAGGAGTGCTTATGAAGTAGTTTTAAACAGCGGAGTGCAAAGTTCAGTGTAATTAAATATTATTTTAGAAAATGAAAGGAAATTTAAAATGGCTTTTATTAATGTTAATTTCAATGACGTGCCGGATGATTTCAAAACACTCGAGGCTGGTGAGTATAATCTTGAGATTTCTTCTTGTGAAATTCAACCCACTAAAAGTGGCTCATCACAGAATCTCGTAGTAGATTTCAAAGTAGCTGATGGGGAATTTGCAGGTAGGAAAATGAAAGAGTGGTTCTATCTCGGGAATGAAATCGGTCTTATTAAGGTCAAGAAATTCCTCGTAGCATGTGGTTGTGTTCCTGGGCCTGAAGGTATCAACACTGAAGAGCTTCTGGGAAAAATCTGCAAAGCTGTAATCGTCGAGAGAAACTACAAAGATGATATAACAGGTGAAGATAAGAAATCATCTGAAATCAAATCGTTTTTGTGCTAAGCAATAGGAACGCGCTTCACCTGGGAACACTCTCAGGTGAAGCTTTCTTTTTAAGGGATTATATATATGGAACTTCATTTATCACAGATTGTAGTTGAAAAAGACCGAGGTCGAAAGATTTTCAAAGGTCTACCAGAGCTTATGGAATCCATAAAGAAGCATGGGATACTTCACCCACCTGTTGTTGCACCGAGAGAAGACGGGAAGTATAGGCTTATTGCGGGGGAACGTCGTTATAGAGCTAGTTGTCTTTTGGGGCTTGAAAAAATTCCCGTAAACCTTCGGGAAGACCTTACGGAGTTGCAACAGAAAGAGATTGAGCTTGAGGAAAACATAGCCAGAGAGAATCTTACATGGCAGGAACAGATTGAACTCTATCGTCAAATTGATGAGCTTAAGAGGAAGATACACGGGGAAAAAATGCAGGGAGATTCAAAAGGTGAGGGGTGGACTACACAGAAAACTGCTGAGCTTTTAGATATTGATAGGTCACACTTATCAAAACAAATAAAGTTTGCTAAGCTTCTTCGAGACAAACCACAGCTTAAGGAGAAGCTTGAAGGTCTGCCACTTACCATAGCTATGCGTAAGGCGAAGATGATTCTGGACGCTGAGAAGGCTGAGAGGGTTCAGGAAAATGTAGACACTAATTATAAGTTATTATTGGGGGATTCTCTAACACTTATAAAAACAGTGGAGAATGATTCGATAGGATTGCTTCTCACCGACATACCTTATGGTTTGGAAGCAATAAATAAAGGGTCATCTGGAAACTACAAAGGGTTGGTTAAAGGTGAAGAAAACTCCACCCTGGATAAAACCGAAGAGCTTATGAGTAACCTTATACCAGAGCTATTCAGAGTTTTAAAACCATCTGCACATTTCTACATCTTTCACAGCATAGACCAGTATCATTTCCTCAGAAGAATCTTAGAAGAAGTAGGCTTTCTTGTAGACCCAAACCCTATTGTATGGGATAAACAAAGAACAACCGCACCTTTTAGAGGATACTCATATGCACCTTGTTATGAGCTTTGCCTCTTTGGACATAAACCACCCAGAGAAAAAATGCTCGTTAAAGCCTGTAAGAGTTTAGTACAGTCCAAAACTACCAAAATAGGTGATAAGGTTCATGTATTCCAAAAGCCTATTGATTTGCTTCAGTACTTTATACTCCAGAGTTCAAACACAGGTGATGTGGTTCTCGATCCTTTTGCGGGTTCAGGGAGTACAATAGTTGCAGCGAATAAACTAAATCGAAAAGCTATTGGCTTTGAACTAGATAAAGAAAACTATAACAACGCCAAAGCATTCATTTCCAACTCAGAGAAAGCGGATGATGAACTAGCCAAGGAGGTTGGCTAGAATGAAGCATTTTAAAATTGCTGTGATAGGTGATTGCCCCACTCAGAATGAGGAAAAAATGGGCTTATCTTTTCAAGGTTATAGTGGGTTGATGGTTAAAGACCTTATATCTATGAATGGCTCTAACCATCTTGAATGTTACTTTGATAATATCTACACCTTTTACACCCAGAATAAAAAACCGGCACCAAGTATCTTGGAAAATTTTGAAGCAAGAATGGCTCAAATAAAACCTAACGTTATTCTGGCTTTGGGAGAATTGCCTCTCAATATCCTGACGGGTAAAAAGGGTTTGGATAAATGGCGTGGGAGTATTCTTGAAACGAAGTTTGGTAAAGTTGTTCCAAGCTACCATCCCAGAGATATTATGAAAATGTATGAGCACAAGGCTATTCTTAACTTAGATATTAAGAAAGCTTTGGATGAATCTAATACCCCTGACTTTGACCCCCCAAAGACTGAGTTTATAATTCATCCAAACTTCACCCAGGTCATGACGTTTTTAGAAACACTACCTCAGAAGTTCACCTTCGATATTGAAACTTGGGGAAGGAGAATCCGTTGTCTTGGGCTTGGGATATCAAGAGAAACTGCTCTATGTATTCCCTTCATGAAAGATGATTGCTCTTCTTATTGGAGTGTTGAAGAAGAGCGTCAAATACTTTTTAAATTGAGAGAGATTTTCTCATCAAAGAATTTTAAATCTGTCGCACAAAACTATCCTTTTGATGCCTCAATGTTGGAGTTTGAGTTTGGTCTACCTGTCGAAAATCTCTACATGGATACAATGGTAGCTCAGCATTGCTGCTACGCAGAGCTTCCAAAAAGTTTAGATTTTCTCTGCTCTATCTACACAAGACATAGCCGATACTCAGATTATGAATTTCATAATGATATCTCCCTCTGGACATATAACTGTATGGACTGTGTTGTGACTTATGAGGTGATGGAGAAGTTAGAAAAAGAGCTGGTTGATTTAAAGGTGGATACTTTTTATCATGAGCGTGCTCAGCCAGTAATGATATTACTTACTAAAGTAAGTCATAGGGGGCTTCCTGTTGATATCGAAGAGCGAAATAAGATGCTCGAAGAGTGTGAAAAACAAATGCTAGACTATAAGAAGTTTTTTCCTGAAACTTTGAACTTAAACAGTCCAACACAGTTAAAGGAATATCTTTATGGTGTTTTAAAAATGAAACCAGTTCTAAAAGGAAAACAGCCATCGACAGACGCAGCAGCTCTGGAGAAACTTTATTCTAAGTACCCTGAACATAGAATGACTCTAAGAGCCTTAATGGATTATAGAAAAGCAAGTAAACTTGTATCCACCTACCTAAAACAGGAATTAGATAACGGAAGATTAAAAACATCTTTCAATGCTACGGGAACAAAGACCGGAAGAATCTCATCCTCTAAAAATATGTTCGGGCAAGGTGGGAATCTTCAGAATATCCCTCGAGGAGATTTTCGCCGTATTTTTAAAGCCCCTCCAGGGATGAAGATAATCAAGTCTGACTTATCCCAAGCAGAAGCCCGAGCTGTTGCTTGGTACGCAAAGATTCCAAGTCTGATTAAAAACTTTCAGAACCCTGAGTTCGATGTGCATAAATGGAACGCCAGTATTATTTTTGGTAAGCCTGAGAGTGAGATTTCCAAAGGGGAAAGAAGTTTGGCTAAGCCCATAGTTCATGGAACAAACTATAAAATGGGTCATAATACTGCTGCGGTTACAGCTGGGATTACTCCAAGAGAAGCCAAGATAGCTATGACTACTTATTATAATGCCCTTCCGGAACTCCCAATGTGGCATTTGAATATTCAAAGAGAAGTAAACACAACTAGGATGCTTCGAACACCCCTAGGAAGATTGAGGATATTCTTTGGAAGAATGGATGAGACAACATATCGAAGTGCAATAGCATTTAAACCGCAATCCCTAGTCGGAGACCTTATAAACTTGGCAATGGTAGAGTTTGAGAAACGTATGCCTGGAAAGATTATTTGTCAAGTTCACGATGAAATAGTTTTGCTGGTTTATGATGAGGAGGTGGATAAAGCTGCGAGGCTTTTAAAAGAAGTTACAGAGATTCCAATACAAATTGAGGGCGTTTCAGACCCTCTTGTTATACCTCTAGAGGTTAATGTGGGTCAAGATTGGTACAACGTGAAGGAATATACTATATGAATTTTCTCCGACAATATTCGAAATTGAATGAGGGTACAGAAATCCCAGGGTTATTTGCTGTTTGGTGTGGTCTTGCTAGTCTTAGTTGTGTCCTCGGAAGGAGGCTTTGGATAGACATGGGAACGTATACAATATTCCCTAACATGTATATAATCCTCGTAGCAGGCTCTGGCAAGTGTAGGAAAAGTACGAGTATTGGTGTTGCGGAAAAGCTTCTTTTAAGTGTAGAACCTTCACCCAACATTCTACCTCAGAAGACATCACCATCTGCTCTCATCAGAGACATAAAAATTGTGAATACAACGGATGAAAATAAATTTCTGAGTGAGTCTAGTGAAGGTTTTGTAATTGCTGATGAGTTAGTAACATTTCTAAATAAGAAAACTTATGATGATTTAGGTAGTATCCTGATTCAATTCTATGATTGTAAAAAGAAATTTGTTTACAGTACTCGAGAAAGAGGGTTAGAAATTTTAAACGATGTCTGTTTAGGCCTTCTTGGTGGCACTACGATAGATTGGTTAAAGCTAGCCCTCCCCATAGACGCAATAGGGGGAGGGCTAACTTCGAGAATCAACTTTGTCTATGTCCCAAAAGCACCACCACCAGTTCCGAGAACCCAATACACATCAGAGCAAAAAAAGATTTCGGCGGAACTGATAAGATATTTGCAAGACCTTTTAAGTCTTCGTGGGGAAGTTCTTTTATCCCCTGAAGCTTGGAAGATTTATGAAAAAGAATACATAGATTTTTATAATAATAGTCCTCTCTATGGGGATAACGCCACTGCGGGATATGCTTCTAGACGAGGATTACATCTACTAAAACTTGCAATGCTTTTTTCCGTTTCAGAAAATACTGATTTGATTATTGAAAAAATCCATATAGAACAAGCCAAAAATTTACTTGTACTTAGTGAGAGATTTCTACCCATGCTTATGAATATTATAACTGCTAATGAGACAGGTATTTTACTGGATACAATTTATAACGCCATAAAACAAGATCGTACAGCAGATAGGAAATCCATACTGGGAAAGGTTTCTAACAGAGTAGACTCTAAACGTCTTACTGATTTGTTAGAAACCTTAATCCAGAGCGGGAGAATTAAATGTTATGCCAACGGAAGAGATGTTTACTACGAGGTTGTAACATAATCTTTTATCTTATACCATTGGACTGAATCTGCAAGGTCTTTTCTGTACTGCTTTGCATGGATGTCTAAACCATCCAAAGTTCTCATAACACGATTTTCAGCTTCGTGAAGTGTTGTTGCCCAGCTTGTAGCTATTCCTAGAAAAGTATTAGAGGTATAAAACATTGATTTGTTTTTCTCAGTATTAAAAAGATGTAGATGTCTTTTAGCCTGAGGAGTTACTTTAAAACAGAGTTCGGAGTCTGATTTTCTAAAGGGAAAAGGGTATCTGGATAGTACTACCGATAGAGTCCAACTCTCGAGGAGTCTATCCTCTAAGTTTATAAACGATATGAGTTTACCTTCCAAGCTTTCCAAAAGATTGTAGATATACATCCCAGCACCCAATCCGAAGGAACAGAGCTTATCAGTATTATAAGCAGCATAGACGAAACCTACATAATGCATCTCTCTAAGAACTTCAATCAAAGTATCTGAACCAAAGATGTCGGGTTCTTTGTCGATAAACCTTGCAGCAAGACCAGACTCTAAAGGAAAGCCTAGCCCGCTTTGCATCATCCCAACTATCGGGATTGTGACAATAGTTTGGGGGGAGAAGTCATAATTAAAAAACTTAACTATTCTATAAGTCTCCGGTAGGTTATCAACCTTAATCCCCAGAGCTTCTAAAATAGGTGTTGGAAAAGGCCCATCAGTTTTTGTACTAAGCTTAATCTCCTCACCCATTTCCACTAATTCATTTCCTTCTGATATAAGTCTATCCTTCAGGAAATCAAAACCTTCAAGTTTAATCTTCATAATAAGTTCCTTTCATTTGGGGATTATCCCCCTATCTAAATAAGCTTTCAAGGTAATCTGAATTATATTTTACCTTACCATCGAGTTTCTTTTTCACATTTCTTTTAACCACAAAATCATACTCTCCAAGTTTTACCAATCTTGAAATTGCAAATTGAGCTCTACCAGTATCTTTCATTTTAACAGCATCTTCAAGCATTCGATAATAAGCAGACTTTGATTTTTCTGGACTCGGCATAGCTTCTTTTATAACCCTAGCAGGATAAGGTGCACCTATTTTGATTGACTTCGTTATAGCATCTGTCCAGGCATATAACTGTCTACGTTCTTTTTCGTCAGGAGTTTCTCCAGCTTCTGGGGTCTTAAAGAATTCCGCAACGGCATTACCGATAGCTAAAAAAGCATTAGTTGCATTGTTAAGTAAATCTTTATCCACACTCACAGCTTCAACTTTTCGAGTTCCCCTACCTCGTGCAGCTTGATACATTTTGTAACCTAAAGAGTTTAAGGCTACTGAGAATACCGGATTAGAACTTAATGAAGCATTGACGATACCATAAACATCATCAATCATATCTAGCTCGCGTTCTTCATAAAAACCACCCTCTTTTCCCCCAACAGTTCGAGCTATACCCGTAACCCCTTTACTTAAGTATTTCCCCTTATAGTAATACATAAGAGGCATAACCACTCGAGTTAAAAAGTATGTCGAAGCCATCTCCCCTTTTGTGATTCTACCTTGAGCCATCCCCGCCTTAGCAATCTCCCCATAATTATAAATTTTAAATATTGGTGAGGTATACATAAATAAAGCCTTTGCAATAGGGCTTTCTTTCATAGCCCTTTGCATTGCAGATACAGACCAAGCATCTGAAGTAGGTGCTGTCATATCAATAGAGTAACTTGCTCTTTCAGCTGCCCACTTAACAAGTTCTTTCCCCTTTAACCCCTTAAGCTCACCTTCTGCCCATGCAGGCATAAGAGATGTCTTTCTAATGGTGAGTACATCTACATAGCTTATAGGTTGCATACCAATCCTTTCTATCGCTGCAACATGATCAGCACCTACATACAACTGTCGACTTCTCTGACCAAACCTAGTATACTTAGAAAACCTTGATTCAATCAGGGCAGATTCTTTTCTAAGAAGCTTTTCTATATGTGCTTGCTTTTTACTACTATAAGTTGCAGCTCTAGCAACTGCTTTTGCACCATGAAGATTTTGAGCCATAACACCACTTAAACTCTGATTGGTAATACTATTAAGGTTCATAAAGAGCGGAATCCCTCTAGCATAGTCAATACCTTTTAGTAAAGCTTTAGAGATATCAGACATCATATTAACTGTACCTCTAAAATCATAAACAGCATCTTTAAGGTATTGAAGCCTCTCCATTCCCTTAGCCCCAAGCCTTCTTATAACAGTGTTTTCCAAAAGTTCGTTATTAAATATATGCATTAAAACTTCTGATTGCTTTTGTTTTCCTACCAAGCTACCAAGATTTCCATAGTAAGTCCTATAAGCATCTGTCAAACCATTTATTTTAAAAACTCTTGAAGATGAATCAACCCTCTTTTTGAAATACTTAAAGTAGTCAGCCATCATTTGAGAATTAACCAATTTTATAGTATCTATTGATTTACTTCCAGGAATCACAGCTTCAAGAGCTTCCAATTCTACGTTGGAAAAATCTCTTATCCCCTTTGCTGAATGTCTGGGAAAGAAACTTTCACTAAGAGGATAGGTCTTTCCAAAGTTTTTCTGGGTAAAATTACTATATACTTTTCTCCCAGCTTTGTTTATATCTCTGAATAATTCTTCTGCAAAGATTTGCATCCTGGGGGATAGATTACTATAAGCTTTGTTAATCTGAGATATAGTAAGCTGTATTTGTTTTCCACGAACCTCAAAACCAAGTGCACCTTCAACATCAAGAGTACTCTTCTTAAGAAAAGCTTCTCTTGTTTTGGTATCCTTTGTTAAAAGATAAAGCTGCATTATTTCATTCGTATTAGCTTTAACCTCCACATCCCCCTTAAGTGTGTAGGTTTGTCTTAATTCTTTCGGAGTTATTTTTAGTTTTTGTTGAAGTTTTCCCAATACAGTATTAGCATGGTTTGTAACCCTAAGAGAAGCATTTTTGGATTGAAGTTTATACCTATAAAGATCCATAGTTTCTCTACTATTATAACCAAACATTTTTTGCATAACTGTAATGTCTGTTTCGAGTTTACTTGAGCTGATGCTCAAAATCTTATCCTTTAGGCTAAGTGTTTTAGTGATTTTATCCTCAGGAAGTTCAGACTTATAAAGGTTTTTGATTGCTTGAGTTAGCTTACCTGCAATTTTATTACTCAACAGGACCTCTTTACTTTCAAAGGTTTTAATCTCTCTAGCAGTTGCTTTGTACCAGAAATCCAAATCTTGAGTAAGTCTTTTTATATCTGCTCGAGAAAGATTCCTTATGCTGTTAATCTCTGACTTTAAATTATCCCCAAAAGCTTTTACAAATGGATTTTCTGGAAGCTTAGAAGAGTTTAAAATCTTCTGTATTTTGTTTTTTACTGCTGTGCTTTCTGCAGTAACTTTATTAAAGATATCACCAAAAGCTTTAACAGCATCATCAGGTATCTTCCCCAAGTCTAATTTCTTATAAGCTTTATTAACAGTATTTTCAAAGTTTTGGATTGCTTTATTCTTAAAGTATTTTTCTCCATAAGCAAGTACTGAAGAAAGGCCACCCTCTCCGTTTGATAACTTCATAAGTTCTTTTCTATCCGCAGCACTAAACCCAGGTTTATGCAATAAGAACTTCGCAAGATGTGATACATTCTCCTTCACTTTATTCTTAGGATTAACGAGAACATCATAAAGCCTACTAACCTCACCAACTTTAGAAGCTCGCATATACTTAAAAGTATCTAGAATAATTTCAGCATTCCTACTGACTTCAGTAGCTGTGAGAGCCTTATCTCCAGAGAATACTTTCTCAATTACCCTTAATTGATCTTTGGTAAAATCACCTTGTACCTTATTAGTTTTCTTTAAAGCATCTCGAAGCTTAACTGCACTTAAAGATTTACTGTATTTTATATTTGGAATTTGAAACAACTCAGAAAGAGCCTGACCATCGAAAGGAGTTTCTCCGGTTATAACTCTTGTAGTTTTATCCCTTGCAATTTTTTCATATTTATTAAAAGTTCTTAAAGCTATGGAGTTGTCGATATCATTAAACTTACCTGCTGCTCTAGTCTTATCGATAAGAGTACTTAGGCTATCGGGTTTCATGAGTTTCATATCCCCTCTACGAATACCCATTAACCCTGCTAGGTGTCTTTCTTGATACAATTCAGCTAACTTAGTCAATCCAGTCTTGGCACCTCTTAACCCCGCCCCAATAGTTTGAAAAGCTGCTGAAGTTAAAACCCCAGCCATAAAGCTCTCCATAACTCCAATAGCACCTTTGTAGGAATCATTTCCACTAGCTCTTTTACTGACCTCTTCAACAGTCCTACCAGCAGCGAAAAGACTTCCTAATCCTAAAGCCTTTTCAAATTTAGAAGCATTAGCAGCAATTCTTGCAGTACCACCAAGCTTAGCTACGACAGAGGGTACAAGCTTCTGATACATCATGATGCTTCCTACTATATCTCCAGCGCTCCTAGCAAGCTTATGGATTTTCTCAGGCTCTTGTTTTGTACCATCCATTTTAAGAGCAGTCATGGCAACCCTATTTATTTTTTCCTCAACCTCTAAAAGGTCAGATGCCCCGAAGGTTATACCATTTACTGCACCCCAAACAAGATTACTAGCACTCTTAGCAGCACTTTCAGTTATTTCCAGACAATTAAGAAACATATTCGTAGGGTCAAACCAACCACCATTAGCTACATTGGATTTAATCCGATCTATAGTTTCATCGCCATACAGATATCTAGAAATTCTTTCAAGCCTAGGTCTGGTCTGCTCTTTAGTTTGAAATTCTATACTATCAAATTCAATCGAGTTCTTTTGTTTTGATCTTTTTGGTGGGATTGCAAACGCACCTCCACCCATAGGTAAGAGAGCATTAGGTTCTTGATACTTCGAATCTATTTCGTTTATCTTGAATTCAATAGCATCATTCAACGTTTTCTGACGGGTATTAAAATCTACGAACTCTATACCCTCAGTTTCTTCGAATTCAATACCATCACTTTGATACTGGGGATAAGTTGCTGACGTTTCCTTCATAAGGTCTATACCCTTCTGCTATGTAAGAATTTATTTTATCTTTTGGGAACCCCTTAACTATACCACCCTTTTCCAACAAATATACAGTTTCGCCATCAACGTTTGCGGATTGCAGGTTTGAAATTTCTTCATCAGTTAAGGTTGGAGGCTTAAGTCGAAAATCCCTAGTCGTTTCTGTTTTCCTTTTCAAAAAACCCGTCTTAAATGTAGTTTCTAAAATTTCAAAATTATTAAAAAAGTTTGGGTCTGTGTAACAATCCATCAAAGCTTTTAAATGACCCATAGCGTTATCTGGGTAATTTAAAACCTGAGCTATATTTTCTCCTAGCTCTCTGACATTATCGTTTTGATAAGCTTTGTAAATATCCTGCATTATGTTTATACCATCAGAAGTTTTACCCTTTCCTTTTCCATAAATTGCAGAGGTAAGGATTGCTAGACCAAATTCTTGTTTTTTCTGGGGATCAAGAGAACCAATAACACTTTTTAAAAGTTGATCTGCAGAATTTAAAGCACCGTATTTTAATCCTGCTATATTGAGGTTAATATCAGACTCATTTAAACCCAAGTTTTCAAAAATAGGTCTATATAGGGAATCAACTATATCAGGATTTGCATTTATATCTGACCTATTTAAGATTGAAAAAGCCCTATCAAGTTGGTTTTTAATCACCTCAGATTCTGCAAGAATGGCTTGAGCCTCTTTTATCCTTTGATCAAGATTCCTATCACTTTCTCTGATGAGTATTTCATTTTCAACATTTAATGCCAAGGCATTCATATAGTTAGCTTGTGCTTTTGAACCCTCAATATCCGCAGCAACCTTATCAAAATTTTGTTTTATTGATTTGTTAAAATAATCAGACGCTAAATTAGCCTTGTGTTGAGCTTCTTTCATATCCGAAGCCACATTCAAATCCCTAACTTGTGCTTCTGACAAAGCCCTTTTTGTTGGGGCTAAGAACTCCTCAATGGAGACCTGCCTATCCATAAGTTCTCTGTCCAAATCTTTTGCTACCATCTCTTTTTCAAAAGCATCCCTTCTGAAATCTAATTCTTCTCGGGCCATTTGCAATCTTTGTGCACCTTGATGCAAATCCAGAAGACCAAGAGTATATTGCATAGGGTCAGGTTTTTTATTTGTACTTCCGACTACTGTTGCCATTATCTACCACCTCCCATTAATGTTGCAAAGGCTGAGTTTCTACCAATCATACTTCCTAACCCTCCACCAGATAAAGGTCCAAGAGCAGCCAAACCACCCAGACCCATAGCCATACCACCCAATGGAGAATTAAAAAAGTTTCCACTCTGCCTATCCCACGTAATATTCTCGACTGTTGGTGTCCCAAGATAACCGAGAGCTAACTTTTGAGGTTGTGTTAATTCATACAAACTACGTTCCAACATCGCTGCCCTCGTCTGTGCTGATGCCCATTCTCTCTCAGCAGCAGAAGTTGTAAGATATCCTTGCAGATCTCCGAGGGCTCTTTGTATAGCATTACCTCGAGCTGAACTAAACAACCCACCCTTTCTAAAGGATGCAGATACCTGAGGTTCTACATACTCTTGGAATGTTCTCATCATAGGCGTACTAACCTGCTCAACAAACTTATCAGTACCCAAAACACTATTTAGTAAATCATCCGTAAGCTGTCTATCTTCGGATAAAAGGTTTTGGGAATATTCTGACAGAAGCTTCTCTATCTCTTTTTGCTGATTAGACAGGGTTGATGCCTGCATAACGCCAGGTTTTTTACTGTCGTTTTTACCCATTATGATTATCTCCAATCAAAATATTATGACTACCGGATAATAATCTTTCTTCTAAATCATCCGGAATATCAAAAGCTACTATTTTTGAAACCTCTTTAAAATTCCATCTTCTAGTACAAGCACTGGTATTTCGTTGAGTCTCTCCTTTAATCTGTTTTTTACCCAGTGATTGTGCCCACATAAGAAGTCTGAAAAACATCTTATCCGTATAATTCTCCAACCCAGCTTCACACCAAACTTGATGCAGGAATACATGATTTTGTTTCGGGATGTTGTAAGCTATAAGAAAACATTTTAACTTATCCCCATCCCATCCATGTAAGACAAAAGTATCCTCGGTATAATCCGACATAGCTATTTCAATCTGTTCAGCTAAACCCTCTCTGGAGTCTCCAGCATCAACTAAAAGTTTATCTTTCATATACTCAACAGCTTTAGGATTCTTAGTTCTAAAAAGTCTCATTTAATTTCCTTTCATAAAAGGCTTATGATTTGGGGAAAATCCCCTTTTTAAAATTTTATTATCGAAAATTGTCCATCACGATCAGCACAATCTATTCGTATTTGTTGAACGGTGTAATCATCATTCCTAAGCTGTATTCTTATGTAAGGGTTTTGAACGTCTATATTTTTTCTAGTTATACACATCACAACCGGAATCTGATCTCCGTGGTCAGGAAGCTCATATTTTCCTTCAACTATTGTTGAACCAATTTCACCTAAAGTACCTATACAACACCTGCAGCTGAATTTACCTCTTTTATCCCCTATACCTATATCGACTGCTCTGACAGGTAGAAAAAGTCTTATATCTAAATTGTCACCAATCTCAGCTGTAACTTGTTCTTCTAAAACTGTGTGCCAATCATTATCGGGGTAGAGTGTTCCATCCTCTTTGATAGTATCTTCAACTTCAATATCATAAACTTCAGTTATATCAACTTCAACCTCTCCCAGTTCATTTATATCAAGTCCATCTCCCTGATTAATTCTAAGTTTATACTTATCACTCCATCGTAATCCATCACCAGCTATTCTATTTTCAATAGATAAAACCTTATCAGGTAAGGCTTCCCAGTAAGTTGGGGATACATCGGGCTGATTCCCTATATTATTATCCTCTAAACTTATGTAATTAACACCTGAATAGTAGGAACATTGATTTTTAGAATACTCATAATCCGCCAAATAATCCCTAGCATTATCTAGCCCGATTGTAAGTTCATCTGGAGTATG
>Ga0172382_10008738_pt1 | contig 14020 bp, 10 predicted proteins | sample Leawel138RmetaG_FD_122245 | JGI IMG/M metagenome (GOLD analysis project Ga0172382, IMG submission 122245) | Leachate microbial communities from a municipal landfill in Southern Ontario, Canada - Leachate well 138R metaG | ecosystem: Engineered > Solid waste > Landfill > Unclassified | place...
GGAAAACCGGATGCGCTTCGTCGCAGAGGCGCTGCAGGCGGCGCGCGACGGTGGTGGCAGCGAGTTTGCGGTGGGCATGCGCCTGAATTGCGACGAGCAGATCGCCGGCGGCTACGGCACCGACACCGCCTATGCCGTGGTGCAGGCGCTCTGCGAACGCGGGCTGCTCGACTACATCGACCTCGATGTGGGGCTGGAGCCGCAGCAGTTCCATCACGGCATGCCCACCGGCTTCGAACGCAAGCAATATTATCGCCCGTTCGTTGAAGGGGTGCGCGCGGCAGCCGGTGACGTACCGGTGCTGAGCGTGCTCGGCAGCCTGACCGACATGGCAGATGCCGAGGCGGCGATCGCCGCGGGTGTGTGCGATATGGTCGGCTCGGCCCGCCAACTCATCGCCGAGCCGCGCTTCGTGCAGAACGCGCGGGCGGGGCAGGAGCATCTCAGCCGCACCTGCATCGCCTGCAACTGGTGCACGGCCGCGGGCGGCGATGGCGCGCAGGGCTGCGCGATCAACCCAGCGAGCTACCGCGACAGGATGTGGGGTGAGGACAGCTTCACGCCAGCGACGCAGGCGCGCAGGGTGGTCATCGTCGGCGGCGGGCCGGGCGGCATGGAGGCGGCGCGAGTCGCCGCGCGCCGGGGCCACGCCGTCACGCTGATCGAGCGCGGTGCCCGGCTGGGCGGCGCGCTGGCGCTCTGGGCGAAGCTGCCGGGCCGCGAGCATTACGGCGCCGCGGTCGAGTGGTGGGCACGCGAACTGGCGCGGCTGGGCGTCGATGTGCGCCTGGGCACGGAGGCGACTGCGGAGACGGTGCTGGCCGAAGCACCCGACGCGGTCATCGTCGCCACCGGCGCACGCTATAGCCCCGGTGGGCGCAGCATCACCCGCGACGCCGATATTCCGGGCCATGATCTGGCCTTCGTCCACCGGCCGGAGGAAATCCTTGTCGGCGGCGCGCGGCCTTCGGGCCGGGTCTTCGTGATTGACGCGGAAGGCTATCACACCGGCACCGGCATCGCCGAGATTCTGGCGGAACGTGGCGCCGAGGTGCAGTTCGTCACCGCCGGCTATTCGCCGGTCTCCGCGCGCAATACCGATAATTGGGAGGAGCGTTACATCGTCCCGCGGATGAAGGCGGCCGGCGTGCGCCTCCGTCCTTCGACCTGGCTGCGTCGCATCGAACCCGGCGCTGTCGTGCTCTACGACGTGCATACCGGCGAGGAGATGCGCGAGCCGGCGGACGGGGTGGTCCTGTCCACCGCGCGGGAGCCTTGCGACGGGATCGCCCGGGCGCTCGAGGGTAAGGTGGCGCAGCTCTATACCATCGGCGACGCGCTGGCCGCGCGGATGCTGGCCGCGGCCCCCTACGAAGGCCAGAAGTTCGCGCGCCTGATCGGCGAACCTGGCGCGCCGGCGACGGTGAGCGAGGCGTGGTTCGCGCCCGATGACCCGGAAACGATGATGCTGCCCGCCGACATCGCGCGGCGCTGACCAAAAGGGGAAGCAGGTGACCGAAGCCGTGCGCAAGGAACGCTCGCCCGGAATCAAGCTGTTGCTGGCTTGCCTCGTCGGCCTGGCGCTGGTCGTTCCCTTGATGATGGTCTATGCGCTGGTCTGGGATCGACAGAGCCAATCGGAAACGGCACAGACCGCGATCAACGCGGGCTGGGGCGGGCCGCAGGTGCTGGCGGGGCCGGTGATCGTCGTCCCCTTCAGGACGACCGAGACACAGAACGAGACGGGCCCTGACGGCAAGACCACCTCGCGCACCATCGAAGTCGAGAAGCTGCTGTACATCTCACCGACCGCAAATCGCGTCACCACGACGATCAAGCCCGAGGAGCGGCGCAAGTCGATTTACCGCAGTGTGCTCTACGAAGCCGAGGTGAAGGGGGAGGCCAGCTTCGCCTTGCCGGCGGACCTGCCGCGCTTCGGCGTCACCCCCGAGCGCCTGATCTGGGACCGCGCGGAACTGCGCATGGGCGCATCGGACGCGCGCGGGCTCACGACCGGCGGCACGCTCACGGCCAATGGGCAGCCGCTCGCCGTCCAGCCCGGCAAGGGACCGGGCGCGACGGGTGGGCAGGGATTCTTCGCATTCGTGCCATGGCAGGGCGAGGATGTCCTGGCCGTGTCCTATGCATTCGGCCTGCGCGGCAGCCGTTCCCTCAGCCTCGTTCCACGCGGCGGCCAGACAAGCTGGAACGTCTCGTCGAACTGGCCCAGTCCCAGCTTCGGCGGCGCCTTCCTGCCCGACAAGCCCCAGGTTTCCGGCAAGGGCTTCGAGGCTCGATACGTCGTGGACAAGCTGGCGCTCGGCCAGGCGCCGGTCGCCACCGAGGACCAGGGGCCGCCGGCGATCGATGACGGCAGCGGCAATGCGTTCCCGATTTCGACCATCGCCGCACCGGGCCGCTCCGAGGCGGTCTCGGGCCAGGCGCTGGCGGTCACCGTCGGGCTGGTCGAACCGGTAAACCTCTATTCCAAGGTCGACCGTTCGGTGAAGTATGGCTTCCTGTTCATCGGCTTCACCTTCCTCGCCTTCCTGCTGTTCGACATCGTCGGCGGCGCGCGCGTGGCGGCGGCGGAATACCTGTTGACCGGTGCCGGGCTGGTGCTGTTCTTCGTCATGCTGCTCGCCTTCGCCGAACTGGTCGGCTTCACCGCTGCCTACTTGCTGGCGAGCCTGGCGATCATCGGGCTGCTGACGGCCTACAGCGCGGCGGTGCTCAGGAGCTGGAAGCGCGCGCGCTTCATCGGCGCCCTGTTGGTCGGGCTCCATGCGCTGCTCTTTGTGCTGCTGAACCTTGAGGCATGGTCGCTGCTGATCGGCTCGGTGCTGCTGTTCGCGGCGCTCGCCGGGGTGATGTATGCGACACGCAGCGTCGACTGGGGCAACGCCGGTCGGCGTGAGGTGGCGGTGCAAGGCGCGGAGTAGAAGTCGCGTAGGAGCGTCGTCCCGGGCTTGACCCGGGACGGCGGATTTCGGTTACCGCCAGCGCAGCCGTTCCCGGTTCAATTCAGCCACGTTCTTCACGCCCATCAGCTTCATGCCGCGCTCGATCTCGTCCTTGAGCAGGGCGATGGCGCGCTCGACGCCAGACTGGCCGGCGGCGGCGAGTGCATAGAGATAGAGCCGGCCGCCCGAGGCGCAGTCGGCGCCGGCGGCCAGTGCCTTGAGTACGTGCGTGCCGCGGCGCACACCGCCGTCGCAGATCACCTCGATCTGGCCGCCGACCGCGTCGACGATCTCGCGCAACTGGTCGAACGGCGCGCGGCTGCCGTCGAGCTGTCGGCCGCCGTGGTTGGAGATCATGATCGCGTCGGCGCCGATCGCAACCGCGCGCTTGGCGTCGGCGACGCTCATCACGCCTTTCAGCGCGAACGTGCCGCCCCAGTCCTCGCGAAGCTGCTCGGCCATCTTCCAGTCCATCGACGGATCGAGCATGGTGTTGAAATAGCCGGCGATCGAGACGGCATCGCCCGTGCCCTCGCGCACGTGCGTGTCGAGATTGGGAAGGGCGAACTTCTCGCGCAAGAGGTAATCCAGCGCCCAGCGGGGCTTCACGGCATAGGACAGCGCCGACGACGGGGTGAACCGTGGCGGCGAGGTAAAGCCGCTACGCGCGCAGCGCTCGCGCTTGCCCGAGACGATGGTGTCCACCGTCAGCGCCACGGCATCGAACTTAGCTGCCTGGCAGCGTTCGATCATCGAGCGGTTCAGGCCGCGGTCCTTGTGGTAGTAGAACTGGAACATCTTGGGTGTGGAAACGAGGGCGCCGATCTCCTCGATGCTCACGGTGGCGAGGCTGGAGATACCGAACCACAGACCGAACTTCTCGGCCGCGCGCGCGACCGCGCGTTCTCCCTGCCAGTGGAATACGCGCTGGAGGGCGGTAGGCGAGAGGATGAGCGGCAGGGCGCTCTTGCGGCCCAGGATCGTGACCGAGGTGTCGATTTCGTGCACCCCGGCCAGCACGTCGGGAACGAGGTCGCAATCGGCGAAGGCGGCGGTGTTGCGTCCCTTGGTCAGCTCGTCGTCGGCCGCGCCGTCGATGTAGTCGAACACCGGCCAGGGTAGGCGGCGCCTGGCCAGCAGGCGGAAATCGTCGATATTGTGGCAGTCGGTCAGGCGCATGGGCGCGGGCTAGCGGAAACCTGCCGGCGCAACAATCCTCCGCGGCACGGGGATGGGTCAGTCGGTCTGTTGCACCACGGGGCGCGAGACGTAGCGGACCGGCGGCGCGTTACGGCTCGCTTCACGCGCGCGCCGCTGCGGTTCTGCGTTCTCGGGCCGGAGCTTGCGTGGCTCCACCTTGGCGTTGGCCGCAGCCAGATGTGCGTTGTATATGTCGAGCGTCGCCGAGCGGGCGGGATAACGGCAGCCCTTGGCCTGGCCGATCCCCTTAAGGAACGAGCGCCGCGCCACCCCGGCGATGACCGCTGCCTGCAGCGCACGATCGTGCGCGTTGGCGCCGGAAATCTCGCGGATCAGCCCGCGGAAGGGAATGAACGACCCGATGACCGACTGCGCCACGCGACCGGGCGAGGTGCGCCGGCCTTCGCTCTGCGGAACGTCGACATCGTCGCCCAGCACGCCGTCCAGTTCCCTGATAGCGGTGGAGAGCTGTCGGCAGGTGTCGAGCCCACGCAACGCGTAGGGGCGCTCCTGCGCGGTAACGAGCAGCGGAGGAATCTCGTCGCGCTTGATGTTGAGGTCGGTAGCCGGTGTTTCGACCACATCGCTTGCGGTCGGTTCCTTCTGCGTTACCGGCTTGTCGTCCTTGCCCGGTTCGGCCGCGACAGCGGATGATGCGAACACGGCCAGAGGGGCCGCCATCGCAATAATGACCCTACGCAAGCAAACCACCGTTCTTCCTCCTGCCGCGCCGGCAACCCGGGTCACCGCCGCAGATCTGCGAACGTATCGCAGGCGTCCTCGTTCCCCGTCTGCAGCCCTTTGCGCAGCCATTCCATACGCTGGGCACTTGAACCGTGGGTGAAGCTTTCGGGATTCACGCGCTGGCCGGCGTTGCGCATCAGGGTGTCGTCGCCGATCGCGCTCGCCGCTGTCAGGCCTTCCTCGATGTCGCCGGGCTCGATGCGTTCCCGGTTTTTCGCCGCCCAGACGCCGGCATAGCAATCCGCCTGCAGCTCCATGCGAACCTGGAGCGCGTTGGCGCCGCCGGGGTTCTGCGCCTGCGCGCTGCGGACCTGCTTGGACAGGCCGGTCAACGTCTGGATATGATGGCCGTATTCGTGCGCCATGACATAGGCGCGGGCAAAATCGCCCTTTGCGCCCAGGCGCTGTTCCATCTCGCGGTAGAAGTCGGTGTCGATGTAGATGCCCTGATCGGACGGGCAGTAGAATGGCCCCATCGCGCTCTGCGCCGCGCCGCAGCCGGAGCTGCCCATCTGCGAATAGAACACCAGCTTGGGTTGGGCGAAGCGGACATTCGCCTGCCGGAACACCGGCTCCCAGGTCTGGTTGAGCGAGGCCAGCGCGTTGCAGGTCTCGCGGCTCAGCTCGTCGGCCGTGCAGCTCTCGCCGATAGAGCGCGGCGCCGTCTGCGGAGCCTGGACAGGCCCGGTCTGTTGCTGCGCCTGCTGTAACCCGCCGAGCATCTGCCCCGGGTCGACGCCGAAGACCACCGCTGCGATTAGCGCGATCACCAGCGTACCGCAGCCGATGCGGCCGCCGCTCATGCCGATCGGCAGCATCCCGCCGCGTTGATCCTCGACGTTGATGTTACGAGGATCGAAATCGTCGAGACGCATTCGCCTTGCCTCCGTCGCTGCACTTGCGCTGGCCATGCCGCAAATGCGAAAATAAGAAAATCACACTAATCGACAACCACATGGAGTCGAGCATGTTCGTGCCCAAATTCCTCCAGGGCAAGCGCGCGCTGGTGACAGGCTCGACTTCGGGCATCGGCCTGGCCATCGCCCGTGCGTTGCACGCGCAAGGGGCTGAAATCGTGCTTTCGGGCTTCGGTGAGCCGGAGGCGATCACGGCGCTCTGTGCCGAGCTTGCCGCCCGTCATGTGCCCGGCGATCTATCGTCGCGCGAAGGGGCGGAGGCGCTGATGGCCGAGGCGGGCCCCGTGGACATCCTCGTCAACAACGCGGGCGTCCAGCATGTCGCGCCGATCGAGGGGTTTCCGGTCGAGAAGTGGGACCTCATCATCGCGCTCAACCTTACGGCTGCGTTCCATACCAGCCGACTCGCGGTGCCGCATATGAAGACGGCGGGGTGGGGACGGATCATAAATATCGCCAGCGCGCATTCGCTCACGGCCTCGCCGTTCAAGTCGGCCTATGTCTCGGCCAAGCACGGACTTGCCGGCCTGACCAAGACGCTTGCGCTCGAACTGGCGACGCATGGCGTCACGGCCAACTGCATCAGTCCCGGCTATGTCTGGACGCCGCTGGTTGAGAACCAGATCCCTGACACGATGAAGGCGCGCGGGATGACGCGCGAGCAGGTGATCGAGGATGTCCTGCTCGTTCGACAGCCGACCAAGAGCTTTGTCCAGCCTGAAGATATCGGCGCGATGGCCGTGTTCCTCTGCGGCGGCGCGGCGGCGAACATCACCGGTGCGAACATGAGCATGGATGGCGGCTGGACCGCCGAATAGCCGAGCATTCCGTCGGCGTTAACCTTGCCGACAGCATTGCATGATGTAGGTTGGCGCGATGAACAGGGGCGTGCTTGCGATGATCGGTTGCCTGCTGATGGCGGGCATCGTCCCGTCGTCGGCAGGCATCGCCGCGCCCCGTCGCGACGCCGCGCTTGAGGCGCAGCTCTTGGAGCATATCCGCACGCTCGCCAGCGACGAATTCGAGGGGCGCGAGCCTGGCACCGACGGCGAGGCCAAGACCCTGCGCTATCTCGCACGGCAATGGTTCGAGATGGGCCTGGTCTCGGGCACCAACACGCCGGGGCATGAATGGTTCGCGCCGGTCACGCTGATCGCGCACGAACCGGCCGCCTCGGCCGCCCAGTTCAGCCGCAAGGGCCGCCGGCTCTACATTCCGCGCGATGCGGTGCAGATGTTCACCTCCGGTCGCCGCAGCCTCGTTCGGGAGGCGCCGGTGCTGTTCGTCGGCAAGGGGCAGGGCGAGGTGCCTTCGCGCAACGAGCTGGCGGGGCGGGTGGCGCTGCTGCTCGACGGGGGCATTGAGAACAGCGAGCGGCATAACGCCCTGCTGGCCGGCGGCGCCTCGGCGGTGCTGACCGTGCTCGACGGCGATCGCACGTTGGAAAGCGTCGCCTCGCACCGCCGCCGCTCCGCCTATGCGCTCGCCACCGAGATGGTCGGCGGCGACCTGGAAGGATTCGTCTCGCGCGAAGGTGCACGGCTGCTGCTGCAAGGCGGGTCGCGCAGTCTCGATGCGCTCGAGAAGATCGCGCGGGCGCCCGACTTCGCACCGCAGCTTCTCGATCTCACTGCCACGCTCGAAGCGACAACGCGCGAGACGACGATCCGCACGCACAACCTCGTCGGCAAGCTCCCCGGGCGCCGTTCCGACTCAGGCGCGGTGCTGTTTCTCGCCCATTGGGACGGATTCGGCCGTTGCGCCAAGCCGCCTGCCGAGGACCTTGTCTGCAATGGGGCGATCGACAACGCCAGTGGTGTTGCCGTCCTGACCGAGATCGCCCGGCGACTCGCGCGCACGCCGCCGCTCGATCGCGACATCTATTTCCTCGCCACCACAGCCGAGGAATTGGGGCTGCTCGGCGCGCACGCCTTCGCGGAGAATCCGCCGCTGCCGCTGGGTCAGATCGTCGCGGCCTTCAACATCGACAGCTTCGCCATCGCCCCGGCGGGCACGCCGCTCGCTATCGTCGGCAAGGGAATGACTCCCCTCGACCCGCAGATCGCCGCCGTTGCTCGCCAGCAGCGCCGTACGCTGGTGAGCGGCGATGCGGCCAACGCCTATGTCCGCCGGCAGGATGGCTGGGCGCTGCTGCAACACGATATTCCCGCGGTGATGGTCACCAGCGCTTATGGCGACCTGTCCCGGCTGGAAAAGTTCTTTGAAGGCAACTACCACCAGCCGACCGACGACCTGACCCAACCGATCGAACTGGGCGGCGCGGTCGAGGACGTTGCCTTCCATATTGCCCTCGGTCGCTGGTTCGCCGACCTGCGCCGGGTGCCCAGGCAGCCCGGCCCGGGCAAGTGAAGCGCCCGAAAATCGGGATCGGGGTCTAGCCCTCGCCCCCCCGCTTGATTACATGGGCCGCCACGAATCGACCCCGAAAGGTGCAGTGGCAACCATGGACATCCCCCTCGGCCTGACATTCGACGACGTCCTGCTCCGTCCGGCCGAGTCCGACCTGGTGCCGACCGCCGCCGACACCCGCACGTTCCTGACGCGCGAAATCAGCCTCAACATCCCGGTTATCTCCTCGGCGATGGATACCGTGACAGAGGCGGACATGGCGATCGTCATGGCGCAGATGGGCGGCATCGGCGTGCTTCACCGCAATCTTAGCATCGAGGAGCAGTGCGCAGCTGTGCGCGCGGTCAAGCGTTTCGAGAGCGGCATGGTGGTCAATCCCATCACCATCTGCCCCGACGCTCCGCTAGGCGAGGCCCAGGCGCTGATGAAGAACAACCGCATCAGCGGCATCCCGGTTGTGGAGGCGAGTGGCAAGCTGGTCGGCATCCTGACCAACCGAGACGTGCGCTTCGCGGACAACCCGGCGCAACCGGTGCGCGAACTGATGACGCACGAGGATCTCGCGACGGTCAAGCTGGGCACCAGCGGCGACGAAGCGCGGCGCCTGCTGCACCAGCGCCGGATCGAGAAGCTGCTGGTGGTTGATGACGATTTCCGCTGCATCGGGCTGATCACAGTCAAGGACATCGAGAAGGCGGTGACCTTCCCGAACGCCACCAAGGACGCCGCCGGCCGGCTGCGGGTGGCCGCCGCCACCACCGTCGGCGACAAGGGCTTCGCCCGCACCGAGGCGCTGCTCGCCGCCGAATGCGATGTCGTCATCATCGACACCGCGCATGGCCACAACAAGGACGTCGCGCGCGCTGTCGAGCGGGTGAAGAAGCTGTCCAACGCCGCCCAGGTCGTCGCCGGCAACGTCGCGACGGCAGAGGCGACGCGCGCGTTGATCGAGGCGGGTGCCGATGCGATCAAGGTCGGCATCGGCCCGGGTTCGATCTGCACCACGCGCATCGTTGCCGGTGTCGGCGTGCCGCAACTCACCGCGGTTATGGACGCGGCCGAGGAGGCCGGGAAGTCGAACGTGCCGATCATCGCCGACGGCGGCCTCAGGACTTCGGGCGATGCTGCCAAGGCGCTTGCCGCTGGCGCCTCGACGATCATGGTCGGCTCGATGCTGGCTGGCACCGAGGAAGCACCGGGCGAGACGTTCCTCTATCAGGGCCGCGCCTACAAGTCGTATCGCGGTATGGGCTCGGTCGGCGCGATGGCGCGCGGCTCGGCCGACCGCTATTTCCAGCAGGATATCAAGGATACGCTCAAGCTGGTGCCCGAAGGCATCGAGGGACAGGTAGCCTACAAGGGGCCAGCCAAGGACGTGATTCACCAGCTCGTCGGCGGGATCAAGGCAGCGATGGGCTATACCGGCTCAGCGACGATCGAGGACCTGCGCACCAAGGCGCAGTTCGTCCGCATCACGAATGCCGGCTTGCGTGAGAGCCATGTCCACGACGTGTCGATCACCCGCGAAGCGCCGAACTATCCGACGCGGTAATCCCGTGATCCTCCCAGGCACGGGGAGGGGGACCGCGACCCCTGAGCTTGTCGAAGGGGGCGTGGCGGAAGGGGCCAGCGGCTGGGCGCGGTTTCGCGCTGTGACATTCAGACGATGCCCCCCTCCACCATGCTGCGCATGGTATCCCTCCCCGTGCCGGGAAGGACCTGTCGCATGACTCCCGCCGCCCGCGTCCAGGCGGCGATCGAGGTGCTCGATCTCGTCATTGCTGCCGCGCGCGGCAATGGTCCGCCGGCCGACCGTATCGTCTCGGACTGGTTCCGGCCGCGCCGCTTCGCCGGTAGCGGCGATCGGCGCGCGGTGCGGGAACTGGTCTATGGCGCGATTCGCGCCTGCGGCGAGGTGCCGGTCAGCGGGCGGGCGGCCGTGCTGCTGCTGGCCGGCGAGGACCCGGCGCTCGCGGCGCTGTTCGACGGCTCGCGCCATGCCCCCGCGCCGATCGGGCCCGACGAGCCCGTGGCCTGCGCCGGGATCGCGCCGGCCTGGCTGGAAGCCCTCTTGTCGGACAGTGGCGTTGCCGGTGCGGACGCCCGGGCGCTTCTGGCGCGGGCGCCGCTCGACATCCGCGTGAACACGCTGAAGGCCGATCGCGCCACGATAGAGCTGCCGGTTTCGGCCGAACCCACGGCGGCAACGCAGGGCCTGCGCTTGCCGTTTGGCACGCCAGTCGAGCAATGGGACGCCTATCGACGTGGGCTGATCGAGGTGCAGGATACCGGCTCGCAGCTCACCTGCGAAGTGATCGCCGCCGCACCGGGCGAAACGGTAATCGACCTCTGCGCGGGGGCGGGCGGCAAGACGCTCGCGCTCGCCGCGGCCATGGGAAACCGCGGCCGGCTGATTGCCTGCGACACCGACCGCGCCCGCCTCTCGCGCCTGCCGCCGCGCGCTGCGCGGGCCGGCGCCACGATTGTCGAGACAGTGCTGCTCGATCCGGGCCGCGAGGACGAAGCGCTGGGCGTCTGGCGGGGCAGGGCCGACGCGGTGCTCGTCGATGCCCCCTGTTCCGGAACGGGTACCTGGCGGCGCAATCCCGAGGCGCGCTGGCGTCTGAGCGAGGCGCAGCTTGCCCGCCATATCGCGCTGCAGGGCAGGCTGCTCGATCTGGCCGCCGGACTGGCGGCGCCGGGTGGGCGGCTGGTCTATGTCACCTGTTCGTTGCTCGATGCCGAGGGCGCGCGCCAGGTTGACGCTTTCCTCGCGCGCAATCCGGGCTGGACGGCCGCCGCGCCGAGACTTCCGGCTGGGCGGCCACGCGGTAGTGGGCTGCGGCTCGAGCCGGCGGGTGACGGCACGGACGGATTTTTCGTCGCGCATCTGACGCGGCTGTGTTAGCCGTCGCGGCAAATGCCCATGACCGCTTCCTCGGCCAAGGACCTGTTGATGCGTTACACTCCCGCCGCGCTTGCTTTGTCCCTGCTTGTCGCCGTTACCTCAAGTGCCAGCTTTTCCACACCGGCCAAGCCGCTCGATCCGCGCGCCTCGGCGCTGTTGGAGCAGGGCAGGGCCGCGTTTGCCGTGGGTCACGTCAACGAAGCGGTCAACGCTTACGAGGCCGCGCTGACGGTCCAGCCTGGCAGCGTCGTCATCCTGCTCGATCTGGCCGAGGCGACGCGTCGCCAGAACATGCAGGGCAAGGCGCTCCGCTATTATCGCAAGGCGTTGAAGGAGGAGCCGGGCAACCTGCTGGCCATCTCGGGCGAGGGAGCGGCGCTGGCGGAAAAAGGCGCGATCGAGAAGGCGCGCCGCAACCTTGCGCGGCTCGAGGGGCTGTGCGGCAGCAACTGCGACGCGACACGCAAGCTTGCCGCCGCGATTGCCAGGGGCCCCACTCCGCGCGTCGTCTCGGCCGAGGCGGTAAAGCCGGAGCCGGTGGTCAGCGAGAATTGATGCATCGGCGTGCTTCCTCGCCGGTGCCGCGAGGGGTTGATATGCGTCAGATCAGATCGCGAAACTCGTCCAGAACCGCGCGATAGACGCGTTTCTTGAAAGGTACGATCAGGTCCGGCAATGTCTCCGGCGCCGTCCAACGCCATTCGCAGAACTCGGCCGGCAGGTGCGCGTCGAGCTGAATGTCGGCGTCGCTGCCGCCAAACCGGGCAAGGAACCACGTCTGCCGCTGGCCGCGGTAGCGACCGCCCCACAGCTTGCCGACCAGCGGCTCGGGCAAGTCGTAGAGCAATTCCTCGCGGGTCTGGGCGATAAGCGACACCAAGCTTTCGCCGACCCCGGTTTCCTCGGCCAGTTCGCGCAGCGCCGCACCGCGCGGGTCCTCGTCCTCGTCCACGCCGCCCTGCGGCATCTGCCAGGCGTCGCCTTCCCGGTTGTCGATGCGCTTGCCGACGAAGACGCGGCCGTGGCCGTTAACCAACATAATCCCGACGCAGGGCCGGTACGGCAGCAGGGCGGGGTCGCTCATGGGCGACTTCCTTCGCGGTTCGCGGGGAAAAAGCATCGCAATTCAGACATGGATCATCTTTCGGGGCACAATCTGACGGTTCTCGCCGCGGGTGGCGCTTTGTCGCTTGACTAGGCGGCGGCGGGGGCGTTTGGCAGATTGTAAGCGGGTGACTGGCGCTTTGTCACCTGACAGAATTTCTGAATTGTGCTTCCACGGTGGGAGTGTAGGGGCCGAGCAGCGGCAACCGGATCGCCGCTACAGAGGATAATGATGGCAACGATTCTGGCCGAGAGTGATGACGCGGCAAAGCCGCGCGCGAATGAAGTTCCCGAAGCAGTGGTGGTACGCTTCGCCGGCGATTCCGGCGACGGCATGCAGCTTACCGGGGGGCAGTTCACACTGTCCACCGCGCTTGCCGGCAACGACCTGGCGACCTTCCCGGACTTTCCAGCGGAAATCCGCGCGCCGCAAGGCACGCTGTTCGGCGTCTCGGCCTTCCAGATCAACTTCGGCTCGACCGATATCACCACCGCCGGCGACGCGCCGGACGTGCTGGTGGCGATGAACCCGGCGGCGCTCAAGACCAATGCGCCCGCGCTCAAGCCCGGCGGCCTGATCATCGCCGACACTGGTGAGTTCACCAAGCGCAACCTCGAGAAGGCGAAGTACGAGACCAGCCCGTTCGAGGACGGAAGCCTCGCCAAGTGGGACGTGCTGGCCTTCGATATCAGCGCGCTGACCCTGGAATCGGTCAAGCCTTTCGGCCTTGGCAACAAGGAGGCGCTGCGCTGCAAGAACATGTGGACGCTGGGCCTGGCATTGTGGATGTTCGACCGCGACCGCCAGCCGATCGTCGATTGGCTGAAGGACAAGTTCAAGAAGAACCCGATCCTGGCTGACGCAAACATCGCCGCGCTCAACGCCGGCCATGCCTATGGCGAGACGGCCGAGCTGGCGGGGCCGCTCAAGAAGCTTCACCTTGATCCGGTGCCGAGCCCACCGGGCCTCTACCGCACCGTGACCGGGGCCGAGTCGGTAAGCTACGGTCTGGTTGCCGGCGCGCAGCTTGCGCAGGTGCCGATGTTCTTCGGCGGCTATCCGATCACGCCGGCTTCGGCGATCCTTCACAATCTGGTGAAGATGAAGGAATTCGGCGTCACCACCTTCCAGGCGGAGGATGAAATCGCGGCGATCTGCGCGGCGATCGGCGCCTCCTATGCCGGCCAGCTCGGCGTCACTTCCTCGTCGGGGCCGGGCATCGCGCTCAAGGGAGAGGCGCTGGGCCTCGCCATCATGGCCGAACTGCCGCTGGTCATCGTCAATTCGCAGCGCGGCGGCCCCTCGACGGGCTTGCCGACCAAGACCGAGCAGTCGGACCTTTACCAGGCGGTCTATGGCCGCAATGGTGACGCGCCGATCCCGGTCCTTGCCGCCCGCTCGCCGGCCGATGCCTTCGAGGTGGCGATCGAGGCCTGCCGTATTGCCGTGCAGTATATGACCCCGGTAATGCTACTGACCGACGGCTACATCGCCAACGCCGCCGAACCGTGGAAAGTGCCCGATCCCAAGAGCTTCGAGCCATTCCCGGTGAAGTTCCTCGAAGAGAAGAACGGGCCCGACGGCAAGCTTCTGCCCTTCAAGCGCGACGAGCGCGGCGTACGCCCGTGGATCAAGGCGGGCACGCCGGGGTTGATGCACCGGATTGGCGGCATCGAGAAGGCGGTCGACACCGGCAACATCGACTATTCGCCACTTGCTCACCAGACGCAGACCGACGCCCGCAAGGCCAAGGTGGACGACATCGCCAAGGGCATTCCCGCGCAGGCGGTCGAACTCGGCACGCCGGGCGGCA
>Ga0172382_10008739_pt1 | contig 14020 bp, 7 predicted proteins | sample Leawel138RmetaG_FD_122245 | JGI IMG/M metagenome (GOLD analysis project Ga0172382, IMG submission 122245) | Leachate microbial communities from a municipal landfill in Southern Ontario, Canada - Leachate well 138R metaG | ecosystem: Engineered > Solid waste > Landfill > Unclassified | place...
ATGGCATGTTTAAAGTTTTTAAGTATATAAATATTACCGTTGAAGATAGGGATGTGCTTGGGTCAGCACTGCAGAAGTCATCAGATTTTTTATCCGTTTATCCAAATCCAACCAATGGCGATGTAAATTTTAAGATTAGTTTGCCTTCTGAAAAAAAGGCGACTTTAAAAATCTTCAATTTGTCAGGTCAGAAACTGATTACTATTTTAGATCAGGAAATGATTATTGGAGAGCAAACATTCACCAAAGACTTCTCATCAGTAAAAGAAGGCATTTATTTTGTCTATCTGGAAACTGACAACCAGCTAATTAAGGTGATACCGCTAATTAAAAAATAATTTTTAGGCAATAAATATCACAGGAATCATATTAAATGAATTTATCAACCGATAATATAATATCCAAAAATTTTTACCTGATTAAGAAGTGCCGGAATATCGTAATAGCGTATTTCGAAATGTACCTTCGTTGAAAAAGTAAAAGTTCAAACTGTGCAAATTTCCACAGCAACAAATTGACTGGAAACACGAATCATTTTTAGCTTATCTTTGTCAATAAACAAACGATTTTATCCAAATTCTATGAGCCAAAATATAAAAGTTACTCCGTGCAACTCTGTGAACCCTCTGAGAAACTCTGTGTACCTTCTTCCCAAAGAACGACAACCACTTAATTGAAAAACGATGATCATACGAGCCACAGCCAAACTGCATAACATAGCCCGGATGAAACCGGTAAAAAATGAGTCGGTGATCACCGGATCGCTGCCGGGTGAGTGGTACGCCTCGTTGCTGTCCACCGGCAGAAAAGGAGGTTCGGCCATGCATTTCCTGCACAATCCTACCATGATCTCGGTAATCGTATTGGGCAGGTCGATCTCAAAGTCGCTGGAGGTCTTTCCGATGAGGGTGGCTTCACTCCTCGATCGCAATGGGTTTTCGAAATTGGTTCCCGGGTTCGAGCTTGACACTGAACCTGAAATCTACGCAACCAACAGTCGCAACATCCTGGCCAATATGAATCAAATGCGGTTCAACATCGAATTTCACCTGGCCATGTCAGAAAATCTTGATTTATTCGATATTGCCAGAAATGAGGACCTGCATTTAGAATACCTTTTCGGTGGCAAAGTTGCCGGAGACCGAAGTTATATCAGACCTGTTGATCATCTGAATGAACTGCTGCAGTAAAATCAAACTATACAAAGAATAGTATTACACTGTGTAACACAGAGGTTACACAGAGTTACACAGTGAAATCTAAAAAATTCAAAGATAGTTACACAGTGTAACACCGTGGAAACACAGAGTAACCCTGTGTAATCTAACCATACTACCCCCGGAAGGGGTTTTTTTTTATTTTTAAGCGGAAAACAGGTTGGAATCAAAGAGATCATTTCTTATCAGTAGTGTCTGATAAAATGATAATTTTGCATTTATCCTTGATGTTCATGGTCAGAAATTTACTGGTTAATAAAAATCCAACCAACTGAATACCAAGGACTTTCTTGAATTTTTGATCACTTTGTTGTCAACAAACAATCTGTAAGTTATTATTAATCAATTATTTATATATTTTTATCATGTATTTAAGGAAAAACATTAAAATACCAGATTCAATTGGCACCAGGACTGAATACAAAAGAAAATTCAGTTTATGGGAAATGTATCGTGCCTTTATTTTGATACCAAGTGCTGCGGCTAAGATGATTGGAAACAAAAGAAAAAAATTAGTCGACAAAGACTTTGTTGAGAGATTGCAATTGGCTGTAACTGAAGTAAACGGTTGTGCTGCATGTTCATATGCCCATACATATATTGCTTTAAAACAAGGAATGAGCAGTGAAGAGATAAACAGTTTTTTAAGCGGAGACGGAACATTTATAAATCAAGCAGAAGCCAAAGCAATCATTTTTGCTCAACACTATGCTGATACAAGAGGGTTTCCTAAAAAAGATGCATTTGACTCTTTGGTAGATGAGTATGGAAATCAAAAGGTAAAAATAATTCTGTCTGCTATACAACTGATGCATGCAGGGAATATTTTCGGCATACCTTACAGTGCACTGATATCAAGACTTAAAGGCTATCCATATAAAGACAGTTCATTGCTCTACGAATTAGGAATGCATCTTGGGGGTTTGGTTTTATTCCCAATAGCTTTAGTTGATGGTTTTTTAAGAAACCTAATGGGTTTTTCAAAAATAAGACTTGATAACAGTAAAACAATGGAATAAAATACCTGCAAAATTTTCAATACATGATCAGCCCATAACCGATTTTTCGGGGAAACAATCAACACGATTAATTCTGCTCGTTATAAGGTGAAATGTAATAAATAACGGGAATTCTCTTCTCAAACATTTTTCTGGTGATGTTTAAAATATGTAATTTCGCTAAATTATTTAACAACGGTTATGAGAAAACAAAGGAATTATGCCTATCATCAAACCACTAATCAACTTATTTACAAATAATTATAAAGAAACAAATAGATGAATGCTGATGAAATAAATTTGAACCCAAATGAATTGGTTCAGTTCCTAAAAAAATATCCTGAAGCTTTTACCAGTGATGACCTGGTGAAATTTTGCAAAGAGAAAAAAATCAAGGTCGTTAACTTCAGGTATGTGGCAGAAGACGGCAGACTTAAAACCCTTAACTTTTTTATCACCTCAGAGAAATATTTAAAAACCATTTTGGTACATGGCGAGCGGGTTGACGGAAGCAGTCTATTTTCATTTATTGAATCGGGAAGCAGTGACTTGTATATCATTCCCAGGTATCGTACAGCCTATGTAAATCCTTTTACTGAAATGCCAACATTGGAAATTTTTTGTTCATTTTACAATAAGGATGGGGAACCATTGGAAAGTGATCCGTGTTACATCCTTCGAAAGGCTGATGAGCTGTTCACCACAGAAACCGAACTGACATTCAAGACGTTTGGCGAACTTGAATATTACGTTATTGCGCCCGCAGAAGAGGCTTATCCGGCTGTTGATCAAAAGGGATACCACGAATGTGAACCTTTTGCCAAGTATGAATTTATCAGGACAGAAGCTCTCCATCTTTTAGCAAAAGCCGGATGTAGTATAAAATACGGACATGCTGAAGTGGGGAGTTTTACAGAAGGCCAGAATTATTTTGAACAACATGAAATAGAATTTTTGCCTGATAGTGCGGAAAGAGCTGCTGAGCAAATGATCCTGGCAAAATGGATCCTGCGGATGCTGGGATATAAATATGGTGTGGATATCAGTTTTTCTCCCAAAATTTTGGCAGGGAAAGCCGGAAACGGAATGCATTTCCATATGCTCGTCGAAAAGAACGGGAAAAACCTCACTGCTGTCAACGGAAAATTAAGTGACACTTCCCGAAAAATGATTGCAGGGATTCTCCAGTTTGCAGATGCCATCACTGCTTTTGGCAATACGACTCCTGTGTCGTACCTCAGACTCGTTCCTAAACAGGAGGCCCCCACAAACATATGCTGGGGCGACCAAAACAGGTCTGTCCTGGTGCGTGTTCCACTGGGATGGACTATTAACGGAAATATGATCCTGGATGCAAACCCGAAAGAAACCGCACCATCCTTTAACGGAGAGTCAAAACAGACTTTTGAGTTCAGAGTGCCTGACGGTTCGGCTGACATTTATCTGACACTGGCAGCCCTGATCGTTGCATCTCTCAGTGGATTAAAAGATGAAAATGCTCTAAAAAAAGCAGAGAAACTGTACGTTGATGTAAATATTTTTCACCCCGACAACAAAGAAAAAATTGCCAAGCTGAAACAATTGCCTCTCTCCTGCTGGGAATCGGCCGGAGCCCTCGAACAAAAACGAACTCTCTTCGAAGTCAATCATGTATTTCCCAAAGGATTGATAGATAATCAAGTCCAAAAACTGAAATCATTTCAGGACAAGGGGTTGAGCGAAAAACTGTTTGGCAATACCGAGGAGATAAAAAAACTGGTTGATAAATATTTACATGTAGGATGATCAGCATGATAAATCTATTTCGATAAATACACGGATGAACACGTTAATTCCTGCTGCTAAGTTCAGTACTTTTAAAATGAATAGCGAATTACGAGATATAAATTCATAAATGTTCCATCCTTACAGATCCCGGTAACTTTTAATTACAACAAACAGAATGAAGCAGTTTTTCAACCAGTCCAGGGAAGAGGTTCTGAACCACTTCAGGAGTGACGAAGAGAAGGGGATAACGACAGCCGAGGCGAAGGCACGCCTGGCTGAGCATGGTTACAATCAGCTCACGGCCAAAGGGGAAAAGACCTTCTTTCAGATGTTCTTTGCACAATTCAAGAGTTTTATGATCATCATACTTTTGATCGCCGCAGCTGTTTCGGGGGTGGTAGGTATACTGGAAGGTGAAGGCATGCTCGACACCTTTGTGATTCTGGGCATTTTGCTTCTTAACGCATTTGTCGGGGCTTTTCAGGAGCGTAAGGCGGAAGCCTCGTTGGAAGATTTGGAGAAGCTGTCGGCTCCCGACAGCCGCGTATTACGCAACGGCTCAGTGATTAATATTCTGTCAAGGGAGCTGGTACCCGGCGATATTGTCATTCTGGAAACGGGTGAGATCGTTCCTGCCGACCTGCGGCTACTGAAAGCTGTCAATCTGCAAATCCAGGAGTCAGCGCTCACAGGTGAGTCGGTGCCTGTGGAAAAGTTCACCGACCCCATTGAGGGTTTATCTGTGGCATTGGGTGACCGGACCAATATGGCTTTTTCAGGTGGAATCGTAACCTATGGCCGCGGCCGGGGAGTGGTGGTCACTACCGGGATGAATACAGAAGTGGGCAAAATCGCGGGAATGCTTCAAAATACAACCGATACCGAAACCCCCATGAGCAAACGGCTCGAACAGCTGGGGAAAGTGCTGGGTCTTGCTGCCCTCACTATCTGCGTGATCATCTTTATCGTTGGCATTCTTCATGGCCAGGCCATACTCACTATGTTCATGACCGCTGTCAGCCTTGCTGTGGCAGCTATCCCTGAGGGACTGCCGGCAGTATCCACGGTCGTGCTGGCCATAGGTGTGCAGCGAATGGTCAAAAAGAATGCCATCATACGCAATCTCCCTTCGGTGGAAACGCTGGGAAGTGCAACAGTAATCTGCTCTGACAAAACGGGAACCCTCACCCAAAACAGAATGACGGTAATGGAAGGGTGGGTCAACGGACAGCGCATGAAAATCAACCGGAATACTCCAGCGGCAGAACTGAACAACGAGAAGCAGATCATGCTCATGACAGCCGTTCTGTGTACTGATGCACATGCAGAGAAGAACAGCGAAGGGCTGTATGAGTTCACGGGCGATCCTACCGAAACCGCCCTGCTCGAGGCAGGTCTCTTCTTCGGACTGAACAAAAAGGAGCTGGAGAGGAGTTACCCCCGTGTTGCGGAGATACCTTTCGACTCGGAACGAAAACGGATGACAACCCTCAACCGTTTCCCCGAAGGATTTGTGCGGATTAACCTGAAGGGAGGATTAGATGAAGTACTGGCAGTGTGCAACCGAAAAATAATTAATGGAGCTGTATTGCCACTGACCGAAAGTGACCAGACACAGATCAGAGAGGTGAACGAATCTATGGCCAATACCGCACTTAGGGTGCTGGCTTTAGCCTATCGCGACCTGCATGAAGAACCTCGTGAGGTGACCGTCGAAAAACTTGAGAAAGATCTCATCTTTGCCGGCTTCCTGGGAATGATTGACCCTTCCCGTCCTGAAGCTGCCCACGCCGTAGCACGTTGCCGTACCGCAGGCATACGCCCCGTCATGATCACCGGAGATCATAAAAATACCGCTATGGCCATCGCCCGCCAAATCGGAATTTTTAATTCAGGCGATGAGGCTATTACGGGCACCGAACTGGAACAGATCAACCAGGAACAGTTCGAAAAAAACGTTCAAAACTACTCTGTGTATGCCCGCGTGGCTCCCGAACATAAGGTTCGTATTGTAAAAGCCTGGCAAAAACGGGGCGACGTAGTTGCCATGACAGGCGACGGCGTGAATGACGCCCCGGCACTAAAACAGGCCGACATCGGCGCTTCCATGGGTATTGTCGGCACCGACGTAGCTAAGGGAGCATCCGACATGGTGCTCACCGACGATAACTTCGCCACCATCGTATCGGCTGTGGAAGAAGGACGACGCATCTACGACAATATACTTAAAGCAATACAGTTCCTGCTATCGACTAACGTGGGTGAAATTTTCCTTATCCTGGTAGCGTCCGTAGTGAATATCGGAACACCCTTGTTGCCGATACATATCCTCTGGGTCAACCTCGTTACCGACTCCCTGCCAGCTCTTGCACTAGCTGTCGATCCGGCAGAACAAGGGATTATGAACCGTAAACCACGAAATACCGGGAAGGGATTCATGACCAAAGGAATGATCTGGCGGATTTTCTACCAGGGGATCATGATCGGTGCTATCCCACTGGCAGCTTATATCATCGGACTGCGCGACGGAGGAGAGATACTGGGGCGCACCATGGCTTTCTCATCACTGATCTTTGCCCAGCTGGTACATGTACGCAACCTGCACTCTGCTAATCGCTCTTCTTTTACAACTAGCCCACTGAAAAACAAACCCCTAATCGGAGCTATCTTTGTGTCAGCCGCCCTGGCCCTGCTGGTACTCCTGGTACCATCAGTGAGGGAAGCTTTTTCTCTCACTGCTATGGACAGGCAACACTGGACTCTGGTACTGCTGATGTCACTTATTCCAATCGTAGTAGTGGAGTTGTTCAAGCTGCTTAAAATTAACGACATAAAAGATGGTAATAAAAAACAGGAACAATAAATGCATCCTAGTGAGGAAATACTTAGATTACTTCATACCCAAACATTTAATTCAACCGACACCTGCCGGGCATAACCCGGTAGGCCCGACATTCGGCGTAAATGTACGTGTACAAAAAATATCAGCCCATGCTTCACTTTAACATTATTGATTGCAGACAGGATAGTACTAAATTGGTTATTAACACCTTCTTATGTATATGCCAAAATTCCAGGTAATTCTTTATGTCGATTCTATTTACATCTCCTGTATCAAATAATACATTGACTGGAATTCTTTACCTATTTCAAATCTGAATACACCATCTTGATATTCTGATGGCATATATCCGGTAATCAATCCTTGAGGATTAACAGACATTACCCTCAGATTTTTTTTGTTGGTATTTATTTCAATGGTTGCTTCAATCACCTCCACTAGTATTGGGCCTTCACCAACATCAAGTACCTGAGTATGTTCGTTGTTGTATTTACTGTTTGTATTTTCTGCCCGTCCCACTGCAGTTAAAAGCATATTGCCGGAAACGTTAATCGGTTTATCATTTAATGAGCTGATTGCAATGGTTGCAAAATCTGTTTTTACTTCAAAATTTACATCATTCAGTTTTATATTATCTTCTTTACCAACAAAACCATAAATTGCTTTGGTTCTTGGAGAATCTATCCATCCAATTTTTTTATTTAAATTTCTGTAGAGTTCTTTGGTGTCAGAGAGTACTTCTTTTTTATCTAACTCAACTACTTCTTCGTCAGTACTAACAATAATATCTCCCTTTGGAGTCATATCGGGAAGTACAGTCTCAACCTTGTGTTTTTCAGCAGTAAGCAACAAGGCTTTGCCTTGTTTTTGCTGAAGATTTTCCAATTTAACATTTAAAGTTTTCTCAGCGGGACTTACATCACCTCTTCTCATTATTAGTGCAGCGTGGTAAAATAATCCGAATTTTGCAGGGTCATTAAATGTATCAAATAGTCCGCCTCTGTAATAAACGCCATTCAATGCATCTCCGGTGAGTGGTTTGGCTATCATATCTACATTCTCATCCAGGGTATATCTATACGTGTGGATTGCAAAACCACCCCATCCCTGCATAGCTCCTGCGGCAGCTAACAGTAAAGAACTTTCAGCTCTCCACTCATTTGGCCATGGGTTATCCCATTCTGATACAAAAAAGGGTTTGTCCTGCACCTTGTAAAATGCCAATCCTGGAATCATGTTCTGCATACTGCCAGTCATTGAAGCATTCATAAAACGTTTACTTCCATCTCCCCACAATCCAAAATTGTAATAGTAAGCATGAGAATCTGTAAAATCTGCAACTACCTGAGCAGTCAAATGTGCTGCATTTCTTGTCCAGTTGGTGCCGGCAACAGGGATTTTCACACCTATATCACGCATATGAGCAATCATTTCCTTATAATAAGCTGTGGTAACATCAATGAAAAATTTCTGAATATCAGCATCTTCTTTATTAAATACTACATTACTTTCACCTACCTTTACTTTATTTTGGAAAGCCCAATCGCGGTATAAATCTTCCAGTTCAGTTCTATATGGCTCAACAGTTACATTTTGCGACCATAAATCACATTCATTGGTTATCTCGGTCAGAACAATTGCAGGTTCATCTTTGTAAGCAAGTTTAGTATAGGGATTTATATGTGTCCAAAGATCAGCATTAAATTTTTTCTGTAGTTCAATTAATCTTCTGTTGTATGTACTATACGGTTTTGCGGCATCGCCTAATTTATTAGCAACTTCAACGCCGTCACCAGTTTTAAATCTCCTGTAGGTTAACAAATCCATATATACATATACACCCTCTTTTTTCAGGCAATAGATCAGGTAATCAAGGCGATCCATACTTTCAGGATCAAATGACTGGGTATTATCCTTATTTTCACCTCTGCTAAACTGAAATATGTTGGGAGTTGACCATTCTCCGTCCAATTGGTGGAACCGCACCATGTTAATCCCAACTTTAGCCAACCGTTTTGCCACTTTTTCACTGTGTTCATGTGAAGGAAAACATTGTGCACTATTAAAATTTGTTCCCCAAAACCGTCCTTCTGTTCCATTTTCAAAAACAAATTTATCTCCCTCCACTTTTAAAAAACCATGTTTCCCGGCGGGCTTATCCTTTGCATAAACGAAAGAGAGATCAATCGGCATATCGTTCCAGGGAAGAGTGTATGGAATGGTTTTTTTGGGTTTATTATCCTGGTTAATACTTAAAATATTACTCATACCAGGCAATTGGATAAATAGAAATGACACTAATATTACCCATACTTTTATATGTGTAGGGATTAAATTATTATTCAAAGTAACCTTCAACTTTTTTAAAACCTTCATTTTTCCTATAATTGTTTTTATAATCTCCAATTAAAATTGTAAATTTTCTATAGTAAAAGCTGGACTTCCATAATTTTATTTACCTCTCTTCATCGTTTATTTTAGCGATATTCGACAGAATACATAAATGTATTTTGGCAAAACAGTCAAGTTTTTTTCATGTTGTTTTGTGGCATAAAATATCATGGTCATTTCATTGTTTTATCTATCATTTCCAATGTCTTTTCCACAAGTACCTGTCCTCCTTCAGAACCAACAGAGTTACTTTGGACAATCGCAGAATACCCTCCTCCCGCTTCTGCTCTGGCTGAAGGCAAATATGTTCCTTCACCATTCGCCAGTTGTACGATAAATGTTAATACTGCATCACTTTGAGATTTAATTCTTAATCCATAATCAAGGAATAATTCGAATGGATTGGTAGCTACTATCACATCACCCAATCGTATAACATTTATTTTTGCAGGATAATATGGATTTTCATCCTGTTTATTATATCTGTCAATAGTTTTTCTGTGCCATGTTGACCTGTCGGGTTGTTCTTTAGCCAGATTTTCAGCCTGCTCTGCCTCCTCTTTAGTTACTTTTCGCACGGGAAGTGAAATTTCATCGTATAAATGACAGAAAACAATTTCATTTTTGATATTATCCTGCACGAATGGGAATACTTCATCTACAGCATGTGCAATTCGATGGGCGATTTCCTGTCTCCGGGTAATTCCCTTCCTTCTAATCATTTCCTGTTCAGCTTCTTTCCTCCACATAAGATGAGTGGTAATATCACCAGCTGCAGCACATTGAGGTAATATAAAAATATCATTCCCATATCGCTTATGTAATTCTACTCTTACGTCATGCCAATAATCGGCTGAAATTTGAGTAATTTGCTCTGACTCTTGTGATGGGCTTGCAATATTCAATACCATTCCGGTAAGTTTTTTTTTGTCATCCCAGAAAAACATCATTTCTACCCCATGGTCTTCATATCCTTCAATGTGTGAAAAATCTTCTCTGTCTGTACCTCCATACATTACAGCAGTCCCCTTTCCAAAACCACTTGGTACGGGTTCAAAATAAACTGCACGCCGGTTTTGTCCAACAACAGCGTGTCCCAGTCCCCAACTCATACCTGCCGGCTTACGAGTATTCCAGGCTTCCACTGCAGCACTTACTACTTGTTCTGCAGCAAATTTGACATATTCTGACGGTTGTAGAGCATTCTCCGGGATATCGTATTTTCCTTCGGTCATAACCGGGCCGGCATGGGTATGTGTTGCATTTAATATCAATTTATTCAAGTCGAATGCAGGAAGTTCTTTTTTTAACATACTTCTAACTGCTCTATCCAGGGATCCTCTTATAGCCACAACATCGCAGGAAACCATAATGGCTGTTTCAATACTTTTACCTTCTTCTCTGGTTTCAAGAGCCAAAGCTGTACATGTCACAGGATCCATAACATCTGTGCTTATCCGGGTATGAAACTGCCCGGCAAGTGCAACAGGTTTTTCCGGCGTTATACTTTTTGTGGACCATCCTGCATAAAGTTCGTGAGGTATTTGATTAACGGCATAAGAATTATTAGAACTTAATTGAACCAAAAACAACACAATTAAAACAGCACATCTTTTTACATTCTTATTCATTTTATCACAAATTATAATCATTACAAAATTTCTAAATTATTCTTTTAACCTGGGCTTAACTCCGACTGGTCTAGCCCCTTATTATTCAAACAATCGTTACAGAGCGTTCTACAAATATAAACTTTTCCACCGATATTTACTCAGACAAAGTGTTTTACATATTGGTGAGGCCAGCGCAAATATCGTTCTTTTAAGAGACACAGGAGATAGATGCATCATTCCCCAGGTATCATTGGCAATAATTTGTAGCTATTCCCTGACATACTTTCTGATCATGTCAATCAACTCTTCTGCTTTGATGGGTTTGGCAATATAGTCATTACAACCGGCTTCGATGGCTCGCTCCTTATCGCCTGAAAAAGCATAGGCGGTTTGCGCAATAATCGGAATTGTTTTGTTGAGTAACCTGATCGCTCTGGTCGCCTCAAACCCATCCATCACAGGCATCTTCAAATCCATAAGAATTATAGAGATATCACGATCCGACCGAAATGCTTCTACCGCCTCCTTTCCATTCGCGGCATGTATAATCATAATCTTCTCCCTCTTTAAAACAACATCTAAGTATTGATAACTAATTTCATCATCCTCAGCAACAAGAACGACTTTATCCTTTAATGCAATTTGTTTATTTACCTTCTCTTTCTCCATTGGAACTGCTCTGATTTTGCCTGAAATATCGGGTAGACTAAAATAAAATGTACTCCCCTTCCCCACCTCAGAATCAACCCAGATTCTCCCACCAAGTTGATCGGTATATGCATTAATAATGGAAAGACCCAGTCCGGAACCTTCATAAGCACGCGATAATCCCATGTCAGCCTGTATAAACCGGTCAAAAACTGAATGGATCTTATCAGCCGGTATCCCGCATCCGGTATCCTGAACAAAAAAGACCAACTGATCATCTTCAGCATAATTTCCAATCCTGATGGTTCCCTTGTCAGTAAATTTTATGGCATTTTTAATCAGGTTGATCAGAATACCTTCAAACTTGTTCTTATCGGTTTTCAAAAGCTTTTTATCGTCAGGTATCTTCTCAGAAAGAAGTAGCTCTATTCCTTTTTCTTCCGCTTGGGGTTTAAAAATCTGATAATACAACTGCAAAATTTCCGAAACATGAATAACCGAATACGTTATATCCTGAATACCTGCTTCAATTTTCGAAATCTCTATAATATCATTGATGGTCCCCAGCAACCGTTGTCCGCTTTTATTTACCAGGGTGATATACTCCTGCCTTGTTTCGTCCTCCAGGTCAGGCATGTTCAGCAAGTCGAGGAAACCGATAATACTGTTCATCGGGGTTCGTATTTCGTGGCTCATATTGGTCAGGAATGCCGATTTCAACTTATCATTAATTTCTGCTTTCTCTTTAGCCTGGATCAGTTCGTTTTCCCAGTTCTTTCGCTCACTGATATCACGGATAATCATACTGGTAAAAACTTCACCTTGACTATTCTCAAAAAGGGCAGAAGTTATTTCAGCCGGAAATTTTGAACCATCCTTCCGGACATAAGTAAGCTCTCCATTAACAAATCCATGCATCTCACGTTCTTTCAGCAAGACAAGTAACCGGGGATCTTCCAGGTCTACAACACCTGTTCTGCCCAAACTACATATCTCTTCCTCCGACATTTTAAACATAGTACAGGCAGCCTGATTGGCTGAGAGTATCTGGCCATCCGGCTTTGTCAACAGAATGGCATCCATACTGTTATTCATAATTAGCCGGTTATGCTCTTCACTTCGGCGCAAGGCAATCTCAATTTTTTTTCTTTCAGAAATATCATGAATAATAGCATGCAGAAATATTTTTCCGCCAATGATCACCTTACTGTTGAAATTTTCAATATCCACAACTTCGCCGTTAGCTTTTCGATGTTGAAATTCAAACCGGGCATTTTCCATGTCCCTTGCTGCCTGTATATAGCTGTTCACCTCATCAGGAGGAAGAATATTTATCTGCGACATATCCATGTTGGTCAGTTCCTCAATACTCCAGCCATAAAACACAGCTGCAGCTTCATTGGCATCCACTATTTTTCCATTTTCGGGATCGATGATCAGCTTAACCGCGGCATGTTCGTGAAAAATATTACGGAATTTTTCTTCACTTTCCATCAACTGTATTTCAGTCAGTTTTCTTTCTGAAATATCCTCAATATACCCCTCAAGGAACAACAGGTTCCCGTGATCATCATAAACACCTACCCCCCGCTCTAAAATCCACCGGGTTTCCCCTGAGGCCGTTTCAAGTTCATACTCAAACCGGAAAGTTGATTTTTGGGAAATAACCTCTTCCCACATCTGGAATATCCGGGCATGGTACTCTTTCTTAATGATCTGATTAAACGATAATTTCTTGTTATGAATAAAGTCATCCGGTGAATATCCTGTTACTGATCTGCAATTATCTGAAAGAAAAAGCATGGTCCAATCCTTATCGTATTTACACCGGTAAACAAATCCCGGAAGGTTACTTATCAGGGATCTAAGCTCACGTTCACGTTCCCTGATCATCGTTTCATTTTTCTTTCTTTCCGTGATATCCAACACAGTAAAGGAAATTCCAGTGGATGGGTCGGAGGTGTCGATAGGTGTGGAGGCAAGCAGCACATCAATTATTTCACCATCTTTCCTTTTCCATCGGGTTTCAACTACTCCGGTACCATTCCGGGCAATTTGTTCATATTTTTCTTTTCCGACATAATCAAAATCTTCCTTTCCTGGGTATAAGAAACTAGTTTCCCTGCCAATAAGTTCTGATGCATCGTAACCGGAAATTTCACAAATGCGCTGATTCACTTCCACAAGTACCCTATCTTTGACCACGCCTATCCCCGTAGGCGCCACCCTGAAAATGCTTTGCAGTTTTTTCTCCCGGTCTTTCAGCTTTTCCTCTGTTTGCCTGCTCTCTGTAATGTCTTGAATAATACAGTGCGTTTTCTTCATCTGTCCATGGTCCGTGTAGCCTATTCGTCCTTTAATCGCAATCAACCGGGCTGATCCGTCCTGGTGCTTCATGTACATCTCAGCCTGCACCTTCCCGTCTTTTCTGAAATCGGAAAATTTTTCGCGAAAGATTTCTATTTCTTCAGGAAGAAGGAATTCTCCAAACCACCTGCCGGTTACCTCTTCCTTATTGTAACCCAACGTTTCGGACCAGGCCTG
>Ga0172382_10008741_pt1 | contig 14019 bp, 12 predicted proteins | sample Leawel138RmetaG_FD_122245 | JGI IMG/M metagenome (GOLD analysis project Ga0172382, IMG submission 122245) | Leachate microbial communities from a municipal landfill in Southern Ontario, Canada - Leachate well 138R metaG | ecosystem: Engineered > Solid waste > Landfill > Unclassified | place...
CCTTGCCATTCCCGGCCTTAATCGCCTCGACGCTGCCCTTGGGCGGGATGCCGCCCGCAAGCACGACATGGCCGACGCCATGCTTCGTGCAGACCGCGATCAGATCGAAGAGCTGCGGGTGCATGGTGATAAGATTGACGCCGAACGGCCTGGAAGTGAGCGCCTTCGTCCCGGCGATTTCCCGATCGAGCAGCTCGGGCGTCATCGCACCGCAGGCGATCACGCCGAAGCCGCCGGCATTGCTGATCGCCGCGACGAGGTTGCGTTCGGACACCCACGACATGGCGCCGCACAGGATCGCCCATTCGCTGCCGAGGAACGCGGCGCCACGGGCCATCAGCCGGGCGGTCAAAGGAAACTCTGTCATTGCCCGATCGCTTAAGGCCTGCGGGGTCGCGCGACAAGGCTCCGCGCGTCGTACCGCGATCGACATCCCCGGGAGGCTGACGGGTATCGGCGGCGCGGGATTTTCCTTATGGATGTTCGGCGCGTCTCCGCCCATTCTCACGGGTTTGGAAGACGGAACAGAAAGGAGACGTGAGATGAAGGGATTCGTCGACAACATCGAGACGCTGACCGAGGAGAACGAACTGTTCCGCAAGGTGCTCTACACCGGGCACAACCTGCAGCTCGTGCTTATGGCGATCCAGCCGGGCGAGGAGATCGGCGAGGAGATCCACGACGATCGCGACCAGTTCTTCCGCATCGAGGACGGCGAGGGCGAGGTCTGGATCGACGGGGTGTGCCACAAGGTGAAGGGCGACGACGGCATCATCGTGCCGCAGGGCGCCAAGCACAACGTGATCGCGACCGGGGACGAGCCGCTCAAGCTCTACACGATCTACGGCCCGCCCGAGCACATCGACGGCACGATCCACCGGACCTGCGAGGAAGCCAACGCCGCGCACGAGCACTTCGACGGCCGGACGACGGAATAGCCCGCCGTCCCGGGCCCGGGCCGGGATTGCTGACCGGATCGATGAAACGGCGCGTCGACGAGGCCAGCGGTCCCGGCTTTCGCCGGGATGAGGGGCTTACTCCGCGTCGAGTCCGTAGGTGGTGTGCAGCACGCGCACCGCAAGCTCGGTTTCGTCGGCGTCGATCAGCACCGAGACCTTGATTTCGCTGGTCGAGATCGCCTGGATGTTGATGGCGCGTTCGGCCAGCGCCTTGAACATGGCCGCGGCGATGCCCGCGTGGCTGCGCATGCCGACGCCGACGACGCTGATCTTCGAGACCTTGCTGTCGGTGATCATCCGGTAGAAACCGATCGCCTCCTTCTGCCCTTCGAGCAACGCCTCGGCGCGCGGCAGGTCGGACGCCGGCACGGTGAAGGTAACGTCGGTCTCGCCCTTGTCCTTGGCGACGTTCTGGATGATCATGTCGACGTTGATGTTGGCTGCGGCCAGCGGATCGAAGATCGCCGCCACCGCGCCGGGCTTGTCGGCGATGCGGGTAAGCGTGACCTTCGCCTCGTTCTTGTCGGCGGCGATGCCGGTGATGAGCTGGCGTTCCATGTCCAATCCTTCAAGTTCCTCATCGCTGACGATCATCGTGCCCGGCAGCGTGTCGGCGGCCGGTGCGTCGTCGTCGATGAAGGATGACAAAACCTGCACGCGCACGCCTTCCTTCATCGCCAGGCTGACCGAGCGCGTCTGCAGCACCTTGGAGCCGACCGAGGCCAGCTCGAGCATCTCCTCGTAGGTGACGTTCTTCAGCTTGCGCGCCTTGGCGACGATGCGTGGATCGGTGGTGTAGACGCCGTCCACATCGGTGTAGATGTCGCAGCGGTCGGCCTTGATCGCCGCCGCCACCGCCACCGCCGAGGTGTCGGAACCGCCGCGGCCCAGCGTAGTCACGCGACCCTTGGGCGAGAGCCCCTGGAATCCGGGGATCACCGCGATCTCACCCGAAGCCATCGAGGCAAGCAGAGCGTCCGAATCGACGTCCTCGATCCGCGCCTTGCCGTGGGCGCCGTTGGTCTTGACCGGAAGCTGCCAGCCCAGCCAGGACCGCGCCTTGCAGCCCATCGCCTGCAGCGTCAGCGCCAGCAGGCCCGAGGTGACCTGTTCGCCGCTGGCCACGACCACGTCGTATTCGGCCGGGTCGTAGAGCGCGTTCGCCTCGCGGCAGAAGCCCACCAGCCGGTCGGTCTCGCCGGCCATGGCCGAAACGACCACGGCGACCTCGTGCCCGGCCGCCTGCTGGCGACGAACGATGCCGGCAACGCGACGGATGCGCTCGGTGCCGGCCATCGAGGTGCCGCCGAATTTCATCACGATCCGGGCCACGGACTCACGCTCCTGCAATTCAATCGGGATCCAGGCTATCTGCCCTATCCCCTGGGCGGGCACGCTGTTAGGGACCTGCCATGGCGAATGCAACCATAAGACCGGCGGAGGCCGAGCATTTCGGCAGGCTGGCGGCCGACTGGTGGAACCCCGCTGGTTCCTCGGCGATGCTGCACCGGCTGAACCCGGTGCGCCTGGGCTTCATCCGCGCGGCGATCGACCGGCACTGGTCCGGCGACTCGCGCGCGCTGCGGCCGCTTGCAGGCAAGCGCGCGCTCGACGTCGGCTGCGGCGCCGGGCTGCTGTGCGAGCCGCTGGCGCGGCTGGGCGCCGAAGTCACGGGCGTCGACGCCGCCGAGGAGAACATCGCCGCCGCCCGCACGCATGCGGCGGGATCGGGGCTGGCGATCGACTATCGCCACGGCGAGATCGGCGAGATCGGCCTTGCGGGCTACGACCTCGTCACGGCCATGGAAGTGATCGAACACGTGGCCGACAAGCCTGCCTTCCTCGCCGCGCTAGCTGGCGCGCTCGCGCCGGGCGGGCTGATGGTGCTGTCCTGCCCCAACCGCACGCTGTCCTCGCGCGCGCTGCTGGTCGAGGGCGCGGAGCGGCTCGGCGCGATTCCCAGAGGTACGCACCACTGGGCCGATTTCGTGACCCCGGAAGAGCTGCGCGAGCTGCTGGCCGACGCGGGCCTGACCATGGGCGAGCCGCAAGGCATCGCCTGGTCCCCCGCGAAGGGCCTGCACCTGTCGGACAACCTCGCGCTGAACTACATCGTCACGGCCGTGCGGCCGTAATTCCTCCCCGAGCAAGCTCGAGGAGGAATCAGCCCACTTCCAGCAGCTTCTCGTATGTTCCCTCGGGCGCCGGCCGGCCGGGGCGTTCCTTGCCCGCCAGCGTCGTGCGGTGCATGACGCGGCCGGTGTCGGTGTAGGGCACGACGCGGTGCATCAGACCCTGGTTGTTCCAGATGACGAAGTCGCCGACCTGCCAGTGGTGGGTATAAACGAACTCGGGCTGCGCCGCCCATTGCTGCAGCCGCCAGAGCAGCGCGCGGCCGTGCGGGTTGGGCATGCCGACGATGCCGTCGGCGTGCGAGCCGAGCAGCAGCGACTTGCGCCCGTCCTCATGCGTCCAGACCAGCGGCTGGTCCATCGCCGCGGCCATCGAGCGCCAGCGGTCGAGCCGTTCCTGCGGCGGGATGCCGAAGACCGGACGCACGCTCGCCTCGATCGTGTGGATCACGCGCATGCCGTCGTACTGCTGCTTCTCCTCGTCGGAGAGCTTGTCGTAAGCGGCGTAGAGGTTGGCGAACTCGGTCGCCCCGCCCTCGGCCGAAAGCTTGCGCGCGGACAGCAGCGTCGCCTTGGGCAGCGGCTGGTCGATGGTGACGCCGTCGACGTGCCAGAAGAAGGTGCCGAGCACATAGTCGGGCTCGGTATTGACCGTCTTGTCGAGCGTGATCTTGTAGACGTCGCCGGCCGAAACGTCGGAGCCCGGAACGCGGCGGGTGAAGTTGACCCGGTCGCCCAGCGCATCGGTCAGCGCGAGCTGCTCCGCGTCGGAGAGATCGATCTGCGGAAACACCAGCACGCCGCGCTCTTCCAGCGCCGCGCGGATAGCCTCGACCACGTCGGGATCGGTCAGATGCGCCTTGTCGACGATGACCTTGCCGCCGACCAGCGGCTTGATGGGTTCTATGGTGACGGTCATTATTCTGTCCTCTCCCGGGAGCGTTTTTGAACGCGTGAACAGCATCGCGCCGATCCCCGGGCAAGTCCAGAGATTCGGCGCCAACCCCGCGATCAGGTCGAGATAGGCGATCACGTCGTTGTCGGTGGCGATGAACAGGCTTTCCTGCACCTCCTCGGGCTGCTGCCATCGGGGGCGGGATCGAGGTGATAGAGCCGGACGGTGGCCTGATCGCAGGTCGTGCGCATCACACCTTCTCCCCGCCCCCTTCTTCGCCGCCGCCCTCTTCGCTGCCGACGTTCCGCCGCGCGCCGTCGACCGCGCGGGCGAGGCGCATCGCCTCCTGCTTGCGGCGCAACTTCTCGCCTTTGGTCTCACTGTGCTTCGCGCGGTTCGCCGCGGCCGCCTGTCCGGCCTCGGCCCGCTTCTTCGCCTTGCGTGCCTGGCGCAGGTTGACGATCTCGGCCATTAGGTTCTGTCCGCCATGGTGAATCTCTCCCGTTCTTCGGGGGAGCCTTGTGGCTGTAACCTCGGCGCCGCTCAACCGTTCGGCGCGCGTGCCGGGCGGCGGCCCCTGAATGCTGCACCGCAACCAGAATGCGCGCAAAATTTGGGCAGCGCCTTCGCCAGTGCACAATTCTTGAGCAATCCCCCACAGTGTCGCGACCGCACGCCCCGGAAAAATCCCAACGAAGGGTAAGTGGCACGCCCCTTGCGAAGAAGCAGTCACTCACAACTGCAATCGTAAAAGGGGGGTATTCCTATGTATCGAAGCCTTGCTGCCGCCATCGCCCTGTCCGCAGCCGCGATCGCGCCGACCGCCGCCTATGCGCAGGAGGAGCCAGCCGGCGACCTCTCGGTCTCGGGCAGCGTCACACTGGCCACGCAGTACCGTCTGCGCGGCATCTCGCAGTCAGACAACCGCGGCGCCGTCCAGGGCGGCGTCACCGTCTCGCACGCCTCGGGCGTCTATGTCGGCACCTGGGCGTCGAGCCTCGCCGGCTACGGCTCGTTCGGCGGCTCGAACATGGAGATCGACCTGATCGGCGGCTATTCCACCGCCGTCGGCCCCGCCACACTCGACGCCGGGGTTATCTACTATGTCTACCCCGGCACCTCGGGCACAGACTTCGTCGAGCTGTACGGCTCGGTCGCCGGCAAGGTCGGCCCGCTCGACGCCAAGCTCGGTGCCTACTGGGCGCCCAGCCAGGGCAACATCGGCGGCCACAACATCTGGGTCTATACCGACTGGGCCTTCCCGATCGAGGGCACGCCGGTCACGCTCAAGGCGCACGGCGGCTATTCGGACGGCAACAGCGGCTATACCAAAGGCGACGGCATCTGGGACTACAGCGTAGGCATGGATCTCGCCTGGAAGAACCTGACGCTCAACGTCTCCTATGTCGGCACCGACGTCGGCACCGCGCGCGCAAACGCCCTCTGGGCCGGCGGCGCTCGCTCGGGCCACGCCATCACCAAGGGCAACGTCGTCGCGACGCTCACCGCCGCATTCTGATCCGGCCCACGGCATGAATAGCGGCCCCACCCTTCCATGGGCGGGGCCGTTTTCGATAGGCGACGCCTCGCCCGCGCTCAGTCCGCCAGTCCCAGCCGGTCCCTGAGCATCCACGCGGGCAGATAGGGGCGGGCCAGCGCCTTATCCACGGCATAGGGCAGCCAGCCCGGTCCGAACGGCACGTAGACCCGCACCGGCACGCCGAACCGGCGCGCGATGGTGACGGTGCGGCGCATCGGCAGGCCGCGAAGCTGCTCCAGTTCGCACGGCGTCCCCGCCTCCAGCAGAAGCGCAAGCGCGCGCTCGGCCAGCGACGGCCGGTGCGTGGCGACGGCGACCGTCCCCGACCGCCCCGCAAGCGTGGCGACAAGGGCGAGGTAGCCCGCCTCGATATCGGCATCGGGCCAGTCGGGATCGGCCCATTCGCCCTTGACCACGCGAATGCGCGCGGTGCCGGGCGCAAGGCGTTCGGCATCGGCGCGGCTGCGCCGCCAGCGCGCGGGCAGAGCGCAGCCGGTGCCCGGCTGCCCGGCCAGCACCTCGCCCCACAGCGCCAGCGTCGCGTCCGCCTGATGCGGCGCATGAGCGTCGAACAGCAGCGGCAGGCGCGCCGCCGCGGCGGCATCGGCGATCGCGTGCAGCCGCACGGCGTCGAAACCCAGCGGGGGCATCTTGATCGAGAGATAGGCCCCGCCCGGCGCGGCGCGCAGCGCGGCGATCAGCGCGAGGTTCGCGTCCACGACGCTTGCGGGCGTGTCGCGGCTCCCGGGAAAGTGGCCGAGCGTGGCGGCGAACCCGCGTTGCCGCAGCCGGCCGCAGATGCCCGCCGCTGCGGCAGCATCGGGCCCCGGCGTGATCCGCTCGACCTGGCGCGGCAGCGCATAGCGCACGGCGCGCAGCCGCCCGCCCAGGTCAGGCGGCACGGCCGGCTCGCCGCAGCCGCGCGGCAACCCACGCGGCGGCATCGGCGGCCAGGGCCAGTACCCCGCGCAGCCCGAAAGGATACGTGCGCACGCGGACATGCTCGCGGCATTCGCGCGTCCACAGATCCGCGATCCAGGCCTCCGATTCGCCCAGCAGTTCGTAGGAGCGCAGCCCGCGACGCTTGGCCCATCCCAGCGTGTGCAGCATCAGTAGCGTGCCCGGCGAGCACTTGCCGCAGGCTTCGTCGTAACCGATCTTGAACAGCCAGAAGCGGCCGTAGCTTTCCAGCGCAAGCTGCATGGCGACGGCGCGTCCGTCGATGCGCAGGAACGCGGCGCGAAAGGTCCCTTCGGCGCAGGCCGCGCGGAAGAAGGCGCGGAAGAAGGCCTCCTTGGCCGGGTCGAGCGCGATCGCGGTCCCCGCCGCCTTCTTCCAGCTCCGCAGCTCGATCGCGATCGCCTCGTCGAACAGCGCATCGAATTCGGCCGGCGTTGGCGACAGCACTTCCCAAGAGACCACGCCCAGCGCTTCCGCCCGGCGCGCCGCGCGGCGGAAGTCGGACCGACGCCGCGCGTTAAAGCGCGATTCGGGGCTCTCCCAGCCCTCGTCCAGCGTGATCAGTGGCGAGGATTGCGCCGGACGCACCGACAGCCATCCCCGGCCCGCCATCGCGGCCTTCAGCGCCGGCACCAGCGCCGAATCCGCCGGCATCCGGTCGAGCCGCAGCGGGCGCGATTGCCTTGCGACCGTCTCGGCCAGAAGCCGAGCGCCGTCGGCGCCGGCATAAAGCGCATCGACCGGCTCGAACACTTCGAGCGAGCCCGCCGTGCGCCACCGCGCGAGCCAGCCTTTCTCCCGGCACAACGGCAGCAGGGCACTGCCGCCGTCGACGCCGGGCGCCAGCACGATCGCGATCCGGGCCCCGGCCAGCATCGTGCGCGACAGTGCGGCAATGAAGGCCTGGCTCTGCGTGGGCAGGCGCGCACTCCCCTCGAGCCGAGCCCAGGCACGGGCGACCGCCGGGTCGGTGCCGAAAGGCGCGAACCGGCACCGGCGATCCTGCCCGGTTGCGCTTGCACCTGGGACCGTCTGCATCATCATCGTCATTGCCACCGCCTCGGTCCGAGGCAATGGCCGAAAATCCGTAATATTTCGCTACCAGCACGCGGCTTGGATTCCGCCGCCGATAGGTTTAGTGCACCGCACCATATGGCCGAGATTCCCCCGACCCGCACCGACTGGACCCGCGAAGAGATCGCCGCGCTGTTCGACCTGCCGTTCACCGAGCTGGTGTTCCGCGCCGCCGAAGTCCACCGCGCGCACCATGACGCCGGCGCCGTGCAGCTCTCGACGCTGCTTTCGGTCAAGACCGGCGGCTGTCCGGAGGACTGCGGCTACTGCTCGCAGTCGGCCTCGGCCGAAAGCGGCGTCAAGGCGACCAAGCTGATGGACGTGCGCCAGGTGCTGCAATCGGCGGCGCGCGCCAGGGACGCCGGCTCCACCCGCTTCTGCATGGGCGCGGCGTGGCGCAACCCCAAGGACCGCGACATGCCCGCGATCATCGAGATGGTCATGGGCGTGCGCGCGATGGGCATGGAAACCTGCATGACGCTGGGCATGCTGACCGAGAAGCAGGCCGGGATGCTGGCCGACGCCGGGCTCGACTACTACAACCACAACCTCGACACCTCGCCCGAGCGCTATGGCGAAGTCATCACCACGCGCACCTTCGAGGACCGGCTGGAAACGCTCGACCACGTCCGCAAGGCGGGGATGAACGTGTGCAGCGGCGGCATCGTCGGGATGGGCGAGACGCGGCCCGACCGCGTCGGCTTCATCCACGCGCTGGCGACCCTGCCCGAGCATCCGCAGAGCGTGCCCGTCAACGCGCTGGTGCCGGTCAAGGGCACCGTGCTGGGCGACATGCTGGCCGACACCCCGCTCGCGAAGATCGACGACATCGAGTTCGTCCGCACCGTCGCGGTGGCGCGGATCACGATGCCGCAGAGCATGGTGCGCCTCTCCGCCGGCCGCGAGGCGATGAGCGAGGCGACGCAGGCGCTGTGCTTCCTCGCCGGCGCCAACTCGATCTTCACCGGCGACACGCTGCTCACCGCGCCCAACGCCGGCGACGATGCCGACGCGGCCATGTTCGCCCGGCTGGGCCTGAGGCCGATGGCGATCGACGCCCTGCCGGACTGCGCCCGCGAAGCGGCGGAATGAGCGGGGGGCAACCGCTCTTTTCCGCACAGGCGCAGGATCTGGCGCGGCTTGCGGCAGGCGCCCGCCGCCGCCGGCTGATTCCCGAAGCGGGAATCGACTTCTCCTCGAATGACTATCTCGGCCTCGGCCGCTCGGGCCTGCTGGCGCAAGCCGCGCGCGCGGCGCTCGACCGCGGGGTTCCGGTCGGCTCCGGCGGCTCGCGGCTGCTGCGCGGCAACTGCCCGGAGCACGAGGCGCTGGAGGCCGAGGCCGCCGCCTTCTTCGGCAGCGAGAGCGCGCTGTGGTTCGCCACCGGTTACGCCGCCAACTCGGCGCTGCTGTCCACCCTGCCCCAGCGCGGCGACCTGATCGTCCACGACGAGTTGGTTCATGCCAGCGCGCACGAGGGCATGCGCCTCGGCCGCGCCGAGACGGTCTCGGTCCGCCACAACGACGCCGGCGCCTTCGAGCACGCGATCCGCCGCTGGCGTGGCGCCAATAGCAATAGGGGGGGCAACACGGGCACCGTCTGGCTGGCAGTCGAAAGCCTCTATTCGATGGATGGCGACCGCGCGCCGCTCGGCGCGCTGATGGAGATCGCCGACCGCCACGACGCCGTGCTGCTGATCGACGAGGCCCATGCGACCGGCGTGTTCGGCGCGGATGGGCGCGGGCTGGCGGACGAAATCTCGGCCCGCGAGAACGTGGTCACACTGCGCACCTGCGGCAAGGCGCTGGGCTGCGAAGGCGCGCTCGTCTGCGGGCCTGCGGTGGTCAAGGACTTCCTCGTCAACCGTGGCCGCGGCTTCATCTTCTCGACCGCGCCGTCGCCGCTGATGGCCGCCGTCGTGCGCGCGGCGCTGGAGATCGTGCGCACCCGGCCCGATCTGCGCGAGGCGCTCTGGACGCGCGTCCGCCGGGCCGAGGCGCTGCTCGGGCCGCTGGGCGCGCAAGTCGCCGGCTCGCAGATCGTACCCCTGATCGTCGGCCCGGACGCGCGGGCGATGCGGCTCGCCGAAACGGTGCAGGCCGCAGGCTACGACGTGCGCGGTATCCGCCCGCCGACCGTGCCCAACGGCACCGCCCGGCTGCGTATCTCGATCACCAACAACGCCTCCCCCGCCGATATCGACGGCCTTGCCGCCGTGCTGGCGGAAGCCACGGTCGCGGGATGAGCGGCGGCTACATCGTTTCCGGCACCGACACCGGCGCCGGCAAGACGGTGATCGCCGCCGGGCTCGCCGGTCATCTGCGCGCGCGCTACTGGAAACCGATCCAGGCGGGGCTCGACGAGGAAACCGACAGCGACGCGGTGCGGCGGCTTACCGGCGGCCACGCACGGGTGCTGCCCGAGGGCTGGCGGCTTGCCACCCCCTGCTCGCCGCACGAGGGCGCGGATCGACGGCGTGCGGATCGATCCCCAGGCGCTAGAGTTGCCCCAAGGCGACGGCCCGCTGATCGTCGAGGGCGCGGGCGGCGTGCTGGTGCCGGTAAACGACGAGACGCTCTACGCGGATCTTTTCGCCCGTTGGCGTCTGCCGGTAATCCTCGTCGCGCGCACCGCGCTCGGCACGATCAACCACAGCCTGCTATCGCTCGAAGCGCTACGCGCGCGCGGGGTGGAGATCGCCGGCGTGATCTTCTCGGGCGACGAAAGCACCGCGAGCGAGGCGGCGATCGTCCGCTTTGGCCGCTGCCGCCATCTCGGCCGCCTGCCCCGGCTCGCGCCCCTGACCCCCGCCGCGCTGGCCGGGGCCGTGGCGAGCCGCATCCGCATGGACCTGCTGACATGAGCCCGGAAGCATCGAGTTCAATCTGGCACCCCTTCACCCAACACGGCCTGCGGGAACCGATCCCGCTGGTCGCGCGCGGCGAGGGCGCGGCGCTGCACCTTGCCGACGGGCGGCGCATCGTCGATGCTATCTCGTCCTGGTGGGTAACGACGCACGGCCACGCCAATCCGCGCATCGCCGCCGCCATCGCCACTCAGGCTCAGCGGCTGGACCAGGTGATCTTCGCCGGCTGGACGCACGAGCCGGCCGAAACGCTGGCGCGCGATCTGGTCGCGCTGATGCCCGCACCTCTGACCCACGTGTTCTTTTCCGATTCGGGATCGACCAGCGTCGAGGTGGCGCTGAAGATGGCGCTGGGCTTCTGGGCCAACCGCGACGAGCCGCGCCATCGCATCCTGGTGCTGGAGCATTCCTACCACGGCGACACGATCGGGGCGATGTCGGTGGGTGCGCGCGGGGTGTTCAACCGGGCCTACGAAAAGCTGCTGTTCGATGTCGGCACCGTCCCCTTCCCCGCCGCCGGCCGCGCGCAGGACACGCTCGACGCACTGGAGGCGGCCTGCCGCGCGCAAGACGTCGCCGCCTTTCTCGTCGAACCGCTGGTGCTCGGCGCGGGGGGCATGCTGATGTATCCGGCCGAAGTGCTGCGCGAGATGCGCAGGGTCTGCGAGCGGCACGGGGTGCTGTTCATCGCCGACGAGGTGATGACCGGCTGGGGCCGCACCGGCACCCTGCTGGCCTGCGAGCAGGCGGGCATCGCACCCGATATTCTCTGCCTTGCCAAAGGCCTGACCGGCGGCGCGCTGCCGCTGGCGGTGACGCTGGCGACGCCGGCGATCTTCGCGGCGCACTGGTCGACCGACCCGGCCCGGCAGTTCTTCCATTCGTCGAGCTATACGGCCAATCCGATCGCCTGCGCGGCGGCCAATGCCAACCTCGCCATCTGGCGCGAGGAGCCGGTGACGGCACGCATCGCGGCGCTCGCCGCGCGCGAGGAAGCGCTGCTGGCCGAGTTTTCCGCGTTGCCCGGCGTCGCCAATCCGCGCCGGATGGGCACGATCATCGCGCTCGACGTGGCCGACCCCCACGGCACCGGCTACTTGTCCGAAATTGCCCCCCGCCTGCGCGCCGGCTTCCGCCGGCACCCCGTACTGCTGCGCCCGCTGGGCAACACGATCTACGTCATGCCGCCCTACTGCATCGGCGAGGCAGACCTCGCCGCGGTCGGCGCCGCCATCACCGAGACCATCACCGGCCTGGCCTGATCCGTCCGGCCGGCACTGACATGGTTACCCGACGTGATTAACCGCCGGTTTAGAAGATCGTGCGACTCTGCCGCCCACAGGCGCAGAGAAGGGGCCCCGCGCGATTACCATGAGCAGCCTCGAGACGACGATGGTCAGGGCGCGCGGCGCCGAGAAGAAGGGCGATTTCGCCGAAGCGGAACGGCTCTATGGCGCGGTCCTGCACAAGTTTCCGGGCAATGCCCGCGCGCGCAGGGGAATGGACACGCTGTTCAAGGCGCGCGCGCTGGCGATGCTGACGGCCGATGCCCCGCCGCAGGCCGCGATCGACGCGCTCTCGCAAGTCTACCGGCAGGGCGACCTGACGCAGGCGGTCGCCCGGGCCAAGGCGCTGATCGCGCAATATCCGCGCTCCGCGCTGGTCCACAACCTGCTGGGCGCGGCCCTGCTCAAACTGGATCAGCCGGCCCGCGCCGAGGCGGCGCTGCGCGCGGCGCACGCACATGGCGTGCGCCACCCGGCGCTGTGCAACAACCTGGGCCTGGCGCTCGCCCGCGGCGGTCGGCACGGCGAGGCTGCCGCGTTCTATCGCGAGGCGATCGCGCTCGATCCGACTTACGCCACCGCCCACAACAACCTGGGCAACGCACTCAAGGACGGTGGCGAGCCGGCTGAGGCGGCCGAATGCTACCGCCGCGCCATCGCCCTCCAGCCCGACTACGCCGACGCGCACAACAACCTGGGCCTCGCGCTCGACATGCTCGGTCAGGCAGAGGAGGCGCAGGCAGCCTACCGCAAGGTGCTGGCGCTCCAGCCGGACCATGCCGCCGCCTGCAACAACCTGGCCAACACCCTCGCCACGATCGGCGACCTCGCGAGGGCGGAACGGTTCTACGACCGGGCGGTGGCGATTGTCCCGGACTATGCCGAGGCGCTCTATAACCTCGGCAACCTCTACAAGCAGCAGGGCCGGACCGCCGAGGCCCGCCAAGCCTATGCCCGCGCCAGGACGACGCGCCCCGACTATGCCGACGCCTGGGCCGAACAGGGCAAGGCGCTTGCGCTCGAAGACCGGTTCGACGCAGCGATCGCGGCGCTGGACCAGGCGCTGGCAATTGCGCCGGACCATGCCGGCGCGCTGCTGCACCACCTGTTCTATCAGGCACATATCTGCGACTGGTCGGCCCGCGACATCCGGCCTGCGCCGGGCGAGAGCGGCGATGCCGCGATCTCGCCCTTCGCGATGCTGGCTTTCGAGGACGACCCCGCCGCGCAACTGCGCCGCGCGCGCGCGCTGGCGGCCAGGATCTTCGGCCAAAGCCCGGCGGTTCCGCCGCGCCCCGCGCCGGCGGCGGACGGCCGCATCCGCATCGGCTATTTCTCGGCCGACTTCCACGATCACGCGACGCTCTACCTGATGAGCGGGCTGCTGCGCGAACATGACCGCAGCCGCTTCGAGATCCACGCCTTCAGCTATGGCCCGCAGGTAGACGACGCCATGCGCCGCCATCTCATCGCCCACACCGACAGCTTCCACGCGGTGGACGCGATACCCGACGCCGAACTGGTGGCGCTGGCCCGCGCCCGCAACCTCGACATCGCGGTCGATCTCAAGGGCTATACCCAGCACGGCCGGCTGCGCCCCTTCGCACTGCGCCTGGCGCCGGTACAGGTCGCCTATCTCGGCTATCCCGGCTCGAGCGGGGCGGACGTCATCGACTATCTCGTCGCCGATCCGGTGGTGATCCCGCCGGCCGAGCGCGCGCATTACAGCGAAAAGCTGATCGTGTTGCCCGGCAGCTACCAGCCCAACGACGACCGGCGCGCGATCGCCGGCGACGCCGGCACCCGCGCCGACCACCACCTGCCCGACGACGCCTTCGTCTTCTGCAGCTTCAACCAGAGCTACAAGATCACCCCGCGCGAGTGGGCGATCTGGATGCGGCTGATGCAAGCGGTCCCGCATAGCGTGCTGTGGCTGCTGCGGGCGAATCCATGGGCCGAGACGAACCTGCGCATCGCGGCGGCGAAGGCCGGCATCGCGCCCGAGCGGCTGGTCTTCGCGGACAAGCTGGAGCACGCCGCACACCTCGCCCGGCATCGCCACGCCGACCTGTTCCTCGACAGCTTCGCGGTCAACGCCCACACCACCGCTAGCGACGCGCTCTGGGCCGGGCTGCCCGTGGTCACGCTCGCCGGCCGCCAGTTCGCCGCGCGCGTCGCTGCGAGCCTGCTCCACGCGGTCGGCCTGCCCGATCTGACCACGACGAGCGAGCAGGCCTATGAGGCGCTGGCGCTGGAGCTTGCCACCCGGCCGGACAAGCTGGCCGACGTGAAGGCACGGCTTGCCG
>Ga0172382_10008743_pt1 | contig 14018 bp, 12 predicted proteins | sample Leawel138RmetaG_FD_122245 | JGI IMG/M metagenome (GOLD analysis project Ga0172382, IMG submission 122245) | Leachate microbial communities from a municipal landfill in Southern Ontario, Canada - Leachate well 138R metaG | ecosystem: Engineered > Solid waste > Landfill > Unclassified | place...
ACCCGCTGCTCGGGGGCCATGGCGCCCCAGCTGGCGATCTCGTCGGGTGTCCGGTGGCAGCCGATGCACAGGCCGTCCACCGGATCGATCCGGCACACCGAGATGCAGGGCGAGCGGGTCCGGCCGGCGGAGGCCGGCGGTGGCGGCGCCGGGGGCGTGTTCACCTCGTGGTTGCTTCGTGCCGGGCGGCGCGCTTCACGGCCAGCGCCTTGCCGGCCCGCGAGTTGCTGGGCCGGCCGATCTGCTCCGAAATCCACTGGCCGGTGTCGACCAGCGCGTCGAGGTCGAGTCCGGTTTCGATGCCCAGGCCGTGCAGCAGGTAGACGACGTCTTCGGTGGCCACGTTGCCGGTGGCGCCGCGTGCGAACGGGCAGCCGCCCAGGCCGGCGATCGAGGTGTCGAAGCGGGTGATGCCGACCTGCAGGCTGGCCAGCACATTGGCGACGGCCTGTCCGTAAGTGTCATGGTAGTGGCCGGAGATGAGGTCGGCCGGCAGCTCGCCCAGCACGGCCTCGAGCACCTGCCGGACCTGTCCGCCGGTGCCCACGCCGATGGTGTCGGCGATGCCGATCTCGTCGCAGCCCAGATCGCGCATGCGCAGCGATACATCGACGACGGAGGCCACCGGTACCTCGCCCTGGTAGGGGCAGCCGTAGGCGACCGACACCGCCGCGCGCAGGCGCAGGCCGTTGGCCTTGGCGGCTTCGGCCACCGGCCGGAAGCGTTCGATGCTCTCGGCGATCGAGCAGTTGATGTTGCGCTGTGAGAAAGCTTCGCTGGCCGCGCCGAAGATGACGACTTCCTGGGCGCCTGCGGCAAGCGCGCCGTCGAAACCCTTCATGTTCGGCGTGAGCACCGAGATCCGGCTGCCGGCGGGGCGCGGAATGCGCGCCATGACCTCGGCGGCGTCGGCCATCTGCGGCACCCACTTGGGTGACACGAAGGAGGTGGCCTCGAGCTGGCGCACGCCGGCCGCCAGCAGGCGTTGGCACAGGGCCACCTTGACGTCGGTGGAGACGGGCTGCTTTTCGTTCTGCAGGCCGTCGCGCGGACCCACTTCGGTGATCAGGACGGATGCTGGCAGCTTCATGGAATTCACTCCGTACAGACTTGGCCGTTCGTCGGCATTCTGCCGTTCGTCGGCTATGCGTCGTTGGTCGGCTCTATGTGCGTCGTGCTTAGTAGCCGCGCTGGCGCAGGACCAGGCCGCCTACCGGCTCGCCGCGCTCGAGCGCGGCAATCTTTTCGGCCACCTGGCGGGCCGACAGCTCGGGCAGCGTCATGGCCGAGCTGTGCGGCGTCATCCGCACGCGCGGGTGGCGCCGGAACGGATGATCGGCGGGCAGGGGTTCCTGGCGGAATACGTCGAGCGTGGCGCCGGCCAGCCGGCCCGAGTCGAGGGCGGCAAGCAGGTCTTCGTCGACCACCAGCGGGCCGCGGGCGACGTTGACCAGCCAGGCGCCCTCGGGCAGCCATGACAGCCGGGTGGCGTCGAACAGATCCTCGGTGTCCGGAGTGTGTGGGGCGAGCAGGATCAGCACGCGGCATTCCGACAGGAAGCTTTGCAGGCCGTGGCTGTCGTCGAAGCAGTCGATGCCGGCGATGGTCTTCGGGCTGCGCGAATAGCCGCGTACCCGATAGCCGAACGCGCCCAGCGCCTGGGCGACCTGGGTGCCGAGCACGCCAAGGCCGAACACGCCGACGGTGATGTCGCTGCGGCGCAGCGGCGGCAGCTCTTTCCAGCCGCCGTCGCGCTGTTGCTGCTCGTACTCGGTGGCCTGGCGCTGCACGCGCAGGACTTCGTGCAGGCAGTACTCGATCATCTGGTCGGCCATGCCGGCATCTTGCAGCCGGATCAGCGGCAGCTCGGCGGGCAGCTCGGGATGGCCGAGCAGGTGGTCGACGCCGGCACCGGCGCTGAATAGCGCCTTCAGCCGGGGTTGGGTTGGAAAGAAGCCGGCGTCCGGATACCAGCCGACTGCGTAGTCGGCCGGCTCGGCGCCAGGCTCCCAGCCTTCGGCCACCGATCCGGGGATCAGCCGAGTCAGCGCTTCGCACCAGCGCTCGCGTGCGGCCTGAACGGGATGGGCGATGGTGATTCTCGTCATGTCCTCAATTCTCCTCGAAACCGATCAGGGCGGCGCCTTCGTCGACCTGGTCGCCGACCCGGTAGCGCAGTTCGGTCACGGTGCCGGCCGCCGGTGCCGTGATCGTGTGTTCCATCTTCATCGCTTCGATGACGATCACCGGCTGGCCGCGGGTCACCCTGGCGCCGGCTTCGACGAGCACCGCGATGACCTTGCCCGGCATCGGCGCGCTCAGCCCGCCGACTTCGGCCGCGTCGTCGCCGGCATGGGCGAGCGGGTCGGCCCAGCGCAGCACGAGTGCGCCCTCCGGGCCGAACAGGTACAGCGACTCGCCGGCCAGCGCGATGCCGACCTCGAAGACGGTGTCGCCGACCAGGCCGCGCAGCGTGCCGGAGCCGGTGTCGAAGGACAGTCCGGTGAGGCGCACCGCCTCGTCGCCGGCGCGCACGGTCCAGCCGCTGCGGTCGTATTCGACCGACACCTCGTAGTCGGCGTCGCCGTGGCTGAAGCGCAGCGAGCGCACCAGCCAGGCACCGCTGTGCCGCCAGCCGTCGGCGCTCGTCCACGGGTCGTGCCAGGCGGCATCGGTGCCGGCTGCTTCGTGGTCGGGACGGGCGGCCGGTGCTGCGGGGCCGCCGGTTCGTTCAAGCACCGCCACGGCGGCCGCGGCGATCGCCAGTTCGCGCAGCGCCGGCGGACGCGGCGGTGGCAGCAGCGTTGCCTTGCGCTGCTCGATCAGGCCGGTGTCGAGTTCGGCAGCGGCGAATGCCTCGTCGCGCATCAACCGGGACAGGAAGGCCGCATTGGTCTGCACCCCGACTGCCTGCACTGCGGCCAGGGCAGCGGCCATTCGCTGGCGGGCCTGTTCGCGGTCGCGGCCGTGGCAGATGATCTTGGCGATCATCGGGTCGTAGAACGGCGTGATTGCGTCGCCTTCGCGAACGCCGCTGTCGATGCGAACGCCGTCGGGCGCGTCCAGCGAGAACCGGGCGCCATCGGGCAGGCGCAGCCGCTGGAGCGTGCCCGTCGACGGCAGGAAACCCTTGTCGGGATTCTCGGCGTACAGCCTGACCTCGATGGCATGGCCGTCGATGGACAGTTGTTCCTGCGTGCAGGGCAGCGTCTCGCCGGCCGCCACCCGCAACTGCCATTCGACCAGATCCTGGCCGGTGATCATCTCGGTGACCGGGTGCTCGACCTGCAGGCGGGTGTTCATCTCCATGAACCAGAAGTTGCCCGCCTGGTCGGCGATGAACTCGACGGTGCCGGCGCCGACGTAGCCGACTGCACGCGCCGCGGCCACGGCGGCTGCGCCCATTGCGGCGCGCCGCTCCGGGTTCATGCCGGGAGCCGGCGCCTCCTCGATCACCTTCTGGTGGCGGCGCTGCACCGAGCAGTCGCGCTCGAACAGGTGAACGCAGTTGCCGTGCGAATCGGCGAACACCTGGATCTCGATGTGGCGGGGCCGCAGCACATAGCGTTCGACCAGCACATGCTCGTCGCCGAAGGCATTGCGCGCCTCGCGCTGGCAGGACGCGAGCGCGGCCTCGAACTGGTCGCTGCGCTCGACGATGCGCATGCCCTTGCCGCCACCGCCCGCGCTGGCCTTGATCAGCACCGGGTAGCCGATTGCGTCGGCCTGGCGCGCAAGAAAGGCCGGGTCCTGCTCGTCACCGTGGTAGCCGGGCACCAGCGGCACGCCGGCCTTCCCCATCAGGGCCTTGGCGGCCGACTTGCTGCCCATGGCTGCGATGGCGCTGGCCGGCGGCCCGATGAACACCAGACCGGCCTGGGCCACCGCCCGGGCAAAGGCCTCGTTCTCGGACAGGAAGCCGTAGCCGGGGTGGATGGCCTGGGCGCCGCTGCGTCGGGCGATCTCGATGATCAGGTCGGCGCGCAGATAGGACTCGCGCACGGGGGCCGGGCCGAGCCGCCAGGCCTCGTCGCAGGCAGCCACGTGGCGGGCACCGGCGTCGGCGTCGGAGTAGACGGCGACCGTCCGGATACCCATCCGGCGAGCCGTCGCGGCGACCCGGCAGGCGATTTCGCCGCGATTGGCGATCAGGATCTTGTCCAGCATCAGGCGCTCCCGGGGTTGGATTGCCAGGCAGGCTTGCGCTTCTCGAAGAATGCGGCGATTCCCTCCTGGCCTTCGGGTGAGCTGCGCAACTCGGTGATCCGGCGCGTGGTTTCGTCGGCCAGGGCCTCGTCGATCGGCTGGCCGGTAACGTCGAGGATCAGCCGCTTGGCTTCGCGCAGTGCGTTGGGTGCCGCCTGGATGATGCCGCCGAGGAGCATGTTGACGGTGTCGTCGAGCTGCTCGCCGGGGCAGACCTCATTGAGCAGACCGATGCGCCAGGCCTCGCCGGCGCCGAAGACCTGGGCGGTCAGGAACCAGCGCCGGGCCTGGGCTGGCCCGATCCGCGCGAGCACATACGGGCTGATGATCGACGGGATCAGTCCGAGCTTGACCTCGGAGATGCAGAACTCGGCGTCCAGGCTGCCCACCGCGATGTCACAGGCAGCGATCAGCCCGATGCCGCCGGCGAAGGCCGGGCCGTGCACCCGGGCGATCACCGGCTTCGGGCTGTCGTGGATGGTTCGCAGCAGCGTGGCGAGCTTGCGTGAATCCTCGAAGGCCGCTTGCGGGCTCATTCCGCGGGCAGCCTTCATCCAGTTCAGGTCGGCGCCGGCACAGAAGGCCGCGCCGGTCCCGGCCAGCACGATGGCCCGGATCTCGTCATCCTCGATGGCCACTTCGAAGGCCTCGGTGAGCTCCGCGATCATCGTGTCGTTCATCGCGTTGCGCAGTTCCGGGCGGTTCATCCAGATGATGGCGAGCCCGGGAGAAAGCTGGATCTGAAGAGTCTGATAGGACATGGCGGTCGTCTGCAGGCGGTTGGCGGCTTTGGCCGTTGGCGGATTGGGTGGATTGGCTGGTTGGCGGATTCGGGTGACGCGACCGATTCGGCGGACTTCAGATCCGGAATACGCCGAAGCGGGTGTCCGGAATCGGTGCATTCAGCGCGGCCGACAGCCCGAGCGCGAGCACGCGGCGGGTGTCGGCCGGATCGATGATGCCGTCGTCCCAGAGCCGTGCCGTGGCGTAGTAGGGGTGGCCCTGGCGTTCGTACTGATCGCGGATCGGCGCCTTGAAGGCTTCCTCCTGTTCGGCGCTCCAGCTGCCGCCGCGCGCTTCGAGACCGTCGCGGCGCACCGTGGCCAGCACCGAAGCGGCCTGCTCGCCGCCCATCACGCTGATGCGTGCGTTCGGCCACATCCACAGGAAGCGCGGCGAGTAGGCGCGACCGCACATCCCGTAGTTGCCGGCGCCGAAGGAGCCGCCGATGATGATCGTGAACTTGGGCACCTGCGCGCAGGCGACTGCCGTGACCAGCTTGGCGCCGGCCCGGGCGATGCCTTCGTTCTCGTACTTGCGCCCGACCATGAAGCCGGTGATGTTCTGCAGGAAGACCAGCGGAATCCTGCGCTGCGTGCACAGTTCGATGAAGTGCGCACCCTTGTTCGCCGATTCCGAGAACAGGATGCCGTTGTTGGCGATGATGCCCACCGGCATGCCGTGCAGGCGGGCGAAGCCGCAGACCAGGGTGGTGCCGTAGCGGGCCTTGAACTCGTCGAACTCCGAGCCGTCGACGATGCGCGCGATCAGTTCGCGCACGTCCCAGGGCTTGCGGGCGTCGGTCGGGATCACCCCGTACAGTTCGTCGGCCGGATAGGCTGGTTCGACGGATTCCCGAACGTCGAGCGGGATGCTCTTGCGCCGGTTCAGGTTGGCCACCACGCGTCGCGCCAGCGCCAGCGCATGCGTATCGTTCTGGGCCAGGTGGTCAGCCACGCCGGAGAGCCGCGTGTGCACGTCGCCGCCGCCGAGGTCTTCGGCGCTGACCACCTCACCGGTGGCCGCCTTCACCAGCGGCGGTCCGCCCAGGAAGATCGTGCCCTGCTCCTTCACGATGATGGCTTCGTCGCTCATGGCCGGCACGTAGGCGCCGCCGGCCGTGCACGAGCCCATCACCACGGCGATCTGGGGAATGCCCTGGGCCGACATCGTGGCCTGGTTGTAGAAGATGCGGCCGAAGTGCTCGCGGTCGGGGAAGACCTCGTCCTGGTTGGGCAGGTTGGCGCCGCCCGAATCCACCAGGTAGACGCAGGGCAGTGCATTCTCGCGGGCCACTTCCTGGGCGCGCAGGTGCTTCTTGACGGTGATCGGATAGTAGGTGCCGCCCTTGACCGTGGCGTCGTTGCACACGATCAGGCACTCGGTGCCGGCCACCCGGCCAATGCCGGTGATGATGCCGGCCGCCGGTGCGTCGTCGTCGTACATCCCCTGCGCCGCCATCGGCGAGAGTTCGAGAAACGGCGAGCCGGGGTCGAGCAGCAGGTTCACCCGCTCGCGCGGCAGCAGCTTGCCGCGCGCCACGTGCCGGGCGCGGGCGGCCTCGCCACCGCCCAGCGCCGTGCGGGCCAGTGTGGCGTTGAGTTCGTCGACGAGGCTGCGCATCGCCTGCGCGTTGGCCTGGAACTGCTCGTCGCGGGGATTCAGCCTGGATTCGATCCTTGCCATCGGGAGTCCTTCTTGTCGAGACGGTGCAAATTGTCGCGCAGGGTGGGTGCAGTGCCGGCTCAGGCCGACGCCGGATCGGCGCCGACACACTGCAGGGTCAGCCGGGTGTACATCGCGATCAGTTCCTCCTGGTCGAGCCTGCCGCCGTCGCGGTACCAGTCTCCGACGCCGGTCAGCATCGCCAGGATGGCGAAGGTGGCGATCCGCGCATCGGGCAGCCGGAAAACGCCGCAGACGATGCCCTCATCCAGGATCGCGGTCAGCGCGTCCTCGTAGCGGCGGCGCAGCGCCACCACGCGCTGCCGGTCGTCGGGAGACAGGCTGCGCAGCTCCTTGTTGGCGACGAAGACTTCACGGCGGCGCAGGGTGTGCGAGCGGATATGGAAGTCGACGAAAGCACGCAGCCGTTCGACCGGATCGTGGCCTGACGGCCGGGCCTTTGTCCAGCCGGCGAGCAGGGTGTCCAGGTGCTCGACGAGCAGCGCCAGCAACAGCTGGGCCTTGCTGGGGAAATAGCGGTAGAGCGCACCCGCCTGGACGCCGACGTGGCTTGCGATCTGGCGCAAGGTGGTCGCCTCGTAACCGTGATCGGCGATCAGTTCGAGTGCCGCTGCGCGGATCGCTTCCTCGGTTCGGCTGCCGTCGGAGCCGGTGGTTCGGGCCATGGCGGGGGTGGGCGAAGCAGGGGATCGACGAAGTATAGACGATAATTAAATGGTCGACCGTTTAATTATCGGGAACCGGCGCCTGGCCGGGGGCTGGCGCCGCGGCCGTCACACCGCAGGCCGGACAGAACCGGAAAAAGACATTGTGCCGGGCACTGCAGGCCGGGCAGCGGCTGAACAGCCGCAGCCCGCAGTGCATGCAGAACTCCGGTTCCGGCTGCGCCGGTGTGCCGATCCGGAAGCTGCGTTCGCAGCCCGGGCACACGCCCTTGTGCATCAGCCCGAGCGCCTGCTCGTAGCGGATCTGATGGCGGCGCTCATCCTGCGGCTGCGCCTGCTCGGCCTGCCGGTTGGCCTGGTAGCGGCGCATGGCCCGGATCAGCGCGATGCCGGCGACGGCGGTCAGCACGATGCCGACCGTGTGGCGGACATAACCGCCATAACTGGGCAGGTAGGGGACGAGTTCGACGAAGAAGGCAAACAGCGCGAACAGCCCGAACCCCCAGACGAAGGGCCACCAGGTGCCGTTGCGGTGGCGGGCGAACAGCCAGCCGGCAACGATCAGCAACGGCAGCGTCAGGGCCAGCCGGTAGCCGAACACGCGCAATTCCTGCCGGAACTGCGCGTTGCGCAGGCGCTGGCGGGCGTCGCGCTGCAGTTCGCTGCGCTGCGCCTGGGTTGCTGTCAGCGATTGCCGGGCCGCGAGTGCCCGCGCTTCGAGCGCTTCGACCTCGGTCTGGCGCGCGCGCTCGCCGGCTTTCAGGTCGTCGAGGGCGCGGGTGCGTGCAACCAGGTCGGGGTCCTGGTCGGCCAGGCCGGTCGCCCCCCGGGTGGCAATCCAGTTCTGGAAGCTTTCGCGGGCCGATCGCGAAGCGTTGCGGGCGGCGCTCAGCGCCAGGCCGGCAGTGTCGAGCTGGTCGGACAGGGTGGCCAGCTCACGCTGCAGCGTACCGATCCGGTCATCGAGCGGGGCCGCCGCCTGCGGGTCGACGAACTGTTCCAGCTCGAGCGCCCGGTCGAGCCGGGGCAGGTCGCCGATCACCCGACCGCCGAGACCGGTCAGAAAGGCGGCGAAGGCCAGCGCGATCAGCCAGAGCAGCCAGCGGTACAGCCGTTCGCGCAGGCGCAGGCCTTTCACGGATTCAGCCGGCTGCCGTGGCCAGCGCCCGCCCGATCAGGATCCGCTGGATGTCACTGGTGCCTTCATAGATCTGGCAGACGCGCACGTCGCGCCAGATTCGCTCGACCGGGAAGTCGCTCACGTAGCCGTAGCCGCCGTGGATCTGGATCGCGTCGGAGCAGACCTTCTCGGCCATCTCCGAGGCGAACAGCTTGGCCATTGCGGCTTCCTTCAGGCAGGGCTGGCCGGCGTCCTTCAGAGCGGCCGCATGCAGGATCAGCTGACGGGCCGCTTCGATGCGGGTGGCCATGTCGGCCAGCCGGAAGCCGACGGCCTGGTGCTCGAAGATCGGCTGGCCGAAGGCGACGCGCTCCTTGGCGTAGGCCAGCGCCGCTTCGAAGGCCGCGCGCGCCATGCCGACCGACTGGGCGGCAATGCCGATGCGACCGCCTTCGAGCCCCGACAGCGCGATCCGGTAGCCCTGCCCTTCCTCGCCGATCAGGTGGGCCGCCGGCACCCGGCAGTTCTCAAACAGGATCTGCGCGGTGTCCGAGGCATGCTGGCCGGCCTTGTCCTCGAGCCGCGCCACGACGTAGCCGGGCGTGGCGGTGGGCACGAGGAAGGCCGAGATGCCGCGCTTGCCGGCCGCCCGGTCGGTGACGGCCAGGACGATCGCCACGTCGGCGTGCTTGCCCGAGGTGATGAACTGCTTGACGCCGTCGAGCACCCAGTGATCGCCGTCGCGCCGGGCGGTGGTGCGCAGGCCGGAGGCGTCGGAGCCGACTTGCGGCTCGGTCAGGCAGAAGGCACCGAGCATTTCGCCGGCGGCAAGCGGCCGCAGCCAGTCCGCCTTCTGCGCGTCGTTGCCCCAGGCCATGAGGATCGAGCAGACCGGGCAGTTGTTGACCGACACGATGGTGCTGGTGGCGCCGTCGCCGGCGGCGATCTCTTCGAGGATGACGGCCAGCGAGCGGTAGTCGAGCCCGGCGCCGCCCCACTGCTCGGGCACCGCGATACCGTAGCAGCCGAGCGCCGCCAGGCCGGCGAGTGCTTCAGCCGGAAAGCTGCGCTCGCGGTCCCAGGTGGCGGCGTGCGGGGCGATGCGTTCACGCACGAAGGCGCGAACCGCATCGCGGATCATCCTCTGATCGTCGTCGAGCAGCATGGCGATGGTGCGTTCAGACCAGTTCGAGCGCCAGCGCCGTGGCCTCACCGCCGCCGATGCACAGCGCGGCGATGCCGCGCTTGCCGCCGCGCTTGCGCAGCGCGCCGATCAGCGTGACGATCAGGCGGGCGCCCGAGGCGCCGATCGGGTGGCCCAGCGCGACCGCACCCCCGTTGACGTTGACCTTGTCATGCGGCAGGCCGTGTTCCTTCATGGCCGCCATGGCAACGACCGCGAAGGCCTCGTTGATCTCGTACAGATCGACGTCCTTGACACTCCAGCCTGTCTTGGCGTGGAGCTTCTCGATGGCTCCGACCGGCGCGGTCGTGAACCACTGGGGTTCCTGCGAGTGCGTGCTGTGGCCGACGATGCGGGCGATCGGCGTCAGGCCGAGCTCGCGGGCTTTCGATTCGCGCATCAGCACCAGTGCGGCGGCGCCGTCAGAGATCGACGACGAGGTGGCCGCGGTGACGGTGCCGTCCTTGCGGAAGGCGGGCCTGAGGGTGGGAATCTTGTCTGGATTGGCCTTGAACGGGGATTCGTCCTTGTCGATGACGACCTCGCCCTTGCGGCCGCTGATCGTGACTGGCGCGATCTCCCAGGCGAACGATCCGTCGGTGTTGGCCGCGACCGCGCGCCGGGTCGATTCGATCGCGTAGGCGTCCTGTTCCTCGCGCGTGAACGTGTACTTGCCCGCACAGTCCTCGGCGAACTGGCCCATCGACTTGCCGCCGCCGTTCGGGGTCTTCTCGTAGGCGTCTTCCAGGCCGTCGTAGGCCATGTGGTCGAACAGCGTGCCGTGGCCGTAGCGGTAGCCGGCGCGGCCCTTGAGCATCATGTACGGGGCATTGCTCATGCTTTCCATGCCGCCGGCCACGACGATGTCCTGGCTGCCGGCCACGAGCAGGTCGTGACCGAGCATGGCGGCCTTCATGCCCGAGCCGCAGACCTTGTTGATCGTGGTGGCGCCGACCGATTGCGGCAGGCCGGCGCCCAGCGTGGCCTGACGGGCCGGTGCCTGGCCCTGGCCGGCCGGCAGCACGCAGCCCATGATGACTTCCTGGACCTGCTCGGGCTTGAGCCCGGCGCGTTCCACGGCGGCCTTGATCGCGATGGCACCGAGCTGGTGGCCGGCCAGGCCGGACAGCTCGCCCATCATGGCGCCGATCGGTGTGCGAGCGGCGGAAACGATGACGACGGGATCACTCATCGAAACACTCCTGAAGTTGGGGTCGGTTTTGGGGAGTCGATATCCGGCGGAAGCAGCAGTCGTTCAGCGGGTCTCGCCGAACAGTTCCCGGCCGATCAGCATCCGGCGGATCTCCGAGGTGCCGGCGCCGATCTCGTAGAGCTTGGCGTCGCGCCACAGGCGCCCGGTCGGATAGTCGTTGATGTAGCCGTTGCCGCCCAGGCACTGGATCGCCTCGCCGGCCATCCAGGTGGCCTTCTCGGCAGCGAACAGGATCGCGCCGGCGGCGTCCTTGCGCAGGCTGCGCACATCGACCTTGCCTTCGCGCGAGCGGTCGCACTGGCGGCCGAGTTCGTAGACGTAGGCGCGAGTGGCCATCATCGTGCTGTACATGTCGGCGAGCTTGCCCTGCATCAACTGGAACTCGCCGATCGGCTGGCCGAACTGCTTGCGCTCGTGGACGTAGGGGATCACCGCGTCCATGCAGGCCGACATGATGCCGAGCGGGCCGCCCGACAGTACCGCGCGCTCGAAGTCGAGCCCGCTCATCAGCACGTTCACGCCGCGGCCAACGCCGGTGAGCGGGTCTTCGCCGAGTCCGCCCAATACGTTCTCGGCCGGCACCTCGCAGTCCTCGAACACCAGCTCGCCGGTGTGGCTGCCGCGCATGCCGAGCTTGTCGAGCTTCTGCGCCACGGAGAAGCCCTTGAAACCCTTCTCGATCAGGAAGGCGGTGATGCCGCGCGGACCGGCCTCGATGTCGTTCTTGGCATAGACGACCAGTACGTCGGCGTCAGGGCCGTTGGTGATCCACATCTTCGAGCCGTTCAGGATCCAGCGGTCGCCCCTGAAGTCGGCGCGCAGCTTCATCGAGACGACGTCGGAGCCGGCGTTCGGCTCGCTCATCGCCAGCGCGCCGACATGCTCGCCCGAAACCAGCTTCGGCAGGTACTTGCGCTTCTGGGCCGGCGTGCCGTTGCGGTTGATCTGGTTCACGCACAGATTCGAGTGGGCGCCGTAGGACAGGCCCACCGAAGCCGAGCCGCGCGAGATTTCCTCCATCGCCACGATGTGGGCCAGGTAGCCCATGTCGGTGCCGCCGTACTCCTCGGACACCGTCATGCCGAGCACGCCCAGTTCGCCGAACTTGCGCCACAGATCCATCGGGAACTGGTCGCTGCGGTCGATCTCGCCGGCGCGCGGCGTGATCTCGTTGGCGGTGAACTGCTGCAGTGAGTCGCGCAGCATCGCGATGTCTTCACCGAGATCGAACTGCAGCCCCGGGATCGTTACCATTCGTCATTCTCCTTGCCATCTGTCGTGCCGGTGGACCAGGTCGGGCGCGGCTCTAAGGATACCGGTTCGACGCGGAATACCGGTTCGGTGCGGTCGATGCGGGCCTCATCAGTCATCAGGGGGCCGGGAAGACGCCGAGTTCGGCCAGGCGCTTGTCGACGGCTTCCGACCAGCCGCGATTGGCCAGTGGCGAGGCCGGGCTCGGGTGAAGGATCGTGTCGATGCGCAGCGCCCCGGACAGGTCTTGCAGCGCGGCAGCTGCCCGTTTCGTTGCCCAGCCGCCGACTCCGAGGATCCAGGCCGGCGCGAGCGCCGTGATCGCCGTGCGCAGGTGTTGGTCGCAGGCGGCCTGCAGCGGCGCGAACTCGGCGGCCTGCAGCCGCTCGGGCGTGCAGTTGCGCCCGGAAGCCTCCAGAAAGACCAGCGGGCAGTAGTTCAGCACGAAGCATTCGGCGAAGAAAGCCTCGGGGGCGCCGAAGCGTTCGGCGGCCCAGCCCCACAGGCGCCGGCCGCTGACTTCCGAGCGCCGGCAGTCGAAGCCGTCGATCGGCCGTTTCGGATGCTCGCTGGCCGGCCGCCGGATCGACACCTCGATGCCCATCCAGTCGCGCACCGCGGCAACCTCGCCGAACGGCACGCCGGTCTGCATCATGCCGAACGGCCCCGGGTTCATCCCGACCAGCACGACCCGGCCACGCCTGCCGCCGTAGCGGCGCAGATAGGCTTCGTGCCCGGCCCAGGCGTAGTCGAGCGGGTTGTAGACGTGGGCGACGGGGGCGCTGAAATGCAGGGCACCTACCTGCTCGCCGAGACGCCGCGCTGCGTCGACCAGGCACCGGGCGACGTTCGGCGTGGCCGCAGCGCCTTTCGGGGCAGCGGTTTTCCGGGCGGGAACGGGTGAGGTGGCGGGCGATGAAGCGGACAAGGGCAGCTCGCAGGGGTTCGAAGGCGTGGACGGAACAGCAGGCGCCGGAGTGGGCGGGAAAGCCGGCGGAAGAGCGGCGCAGTGCCGGCGCGGCCGCGGTGCGGACGGGAAAAGGGGCGCGGATGGTGTGACCGCGCCCCTGTGAGCCGCGAGTGGCGGCTGCCTCTCCTCGAACGGTGCTGGCTGCCGGGCCGGGGGCCGTTTCGACCCGTCGTGGCCCGGTCGTGCGCGGACCGCTGTCGGAAGCGGTGACATTGAAGCGGTGAGCTTCGATGTGCCTGCCGGAAGGCTAGACCTTCGGCCCGCTACGGTCAAGATCGGCGCCATGGCAGCCGGGGGTGGCCACGGTTCAGTCGATCACCAGTTCCCGGCGGATCGAACGCACGTCGATCTCGAACTCCAGACCGGTGATCGGCGGCCGGCACAGGTGCCAGTGCAGACCCAGCGACAACAGCCCGCGCGGGGCGAACTCGCTGGCCAGCAGCGGTCCGATCTCGTGCTCGGTGTAGATCTGGACCCCGGTCAGCGTCGTCCAGTCGGCGCCCATTGCCGCGCAGCGCCGTTCGAGGGTGGAGAGCACGAAGGCGGCTTTCTCGACCAGGCCGGCCTGCGAGCGGTCGCCGCGCGCGACGATGCCGTCGGGAAACGGGGTACCTTCGGCCCATTCGGCGTAGCCGGCCAGCACGAAGCTGCGTGGGCCGGGCGCCCGCTCGGAGTGGTCGGAGGTGGTCAGCAGGCTGGCCTGCCCGGCAGCAGTCGGCACCGTGTAGCAGAAGGCATGGAAGACCGGGTCCTGCGGCGGTTCGTGAACCGGGCAGACGTTGCTGCGGGCGACCGGATTGCCGTCGGGCCGCACCAGCCCCCACTTTTTCAGGGTGGCGACCCAGCTGGCGTTGAATTCGGTGAAGCCGTCGAAGGAGAAAGGCCTGGCCGAGCGCAGTTCGGCAGCGCACAACGCCGTTTGCGGCCGGCCGAGTGCGCGCAGG
>Ga0172382_10008745_pt1 | contig 14016 bp, 12 predicted proteins | sample Leawel138RmetaG_FD_122245 | JGI IMG/M metagenome (GOLD analysis project Ga0172382, IMG submission 122245) | Leachate microbial communities from a municipal landfill in Southern Ontario, Canada - Leachate well 138R metaG | ecosystem: Engineered > Solid waste > Landfill > Unclassified | place...
ACCATGCGGCCCCCGGATCCCGCCGACGCGGGCTTCGCCCCCGACGCCGGCGCCGCGCCCGGGGGAGTGGAGGGCGACGACCGGCGCACCCGCATCGGCAGGCTCATGCGCAAGACGTCGATGGACGAACTGCCTCAACTGATCAACGTGGTGCGCGGCGACATGAGCTTGGTCGGGCCGCGACCCGAGCGGCCGGAGTTCGTCGAACTGTTCGACATGCAGGTCCGGCGGTACGGCCAGCGGCACCGGGTCCAGGCCGGGATGACGGGCTGGGCGCAGGTGCACGGCCTGCGCGGGCAGACCTCGATCGCCGACCGCGCCGAATTCGACAACTTCTACATCGAGAACTGGTCGCTGCTGCTCGACATCAAGATCCTGATCCTGACCGTCCTTGCCGTGCTGCGGCCCACCGAGGACTGACCCGAGAACTCCTGATGGCAGCGGGCCATTTCCTCCCGCTACAGCACGCTCGGCGCGATGATCGGGTGCACCGTGGTGACGTACCCGCCGGTTGTCTCGTCCGCGTAACCGGCACTCAGGTACGGGGTTCCGTCGGGTCCGATGCTCACCGGGGCGAAAGCCAAGCCGTCGACGTCGAGAACCTTCGACGCACCGGCTGAGGTGATCGCCCACACCGAGCTGCCGTCGGGTTGCCGCAGCGTCACATACGCGGTGCCGTCGGGAGCGAACGTGAACGTCCGCACCGTCAGCCCGGCCGGCCCGCCCTGCTCGTAGGTGCCGACAACGCCGCCGGTGTCGGTGAAGACCGCCCGCGTCGAACCGTCGGCGTTGACCGCGAGCAGGGAGGTGGAAACGATGGTGTTCTCCTCATCCACCTGATAACCGATGACGTAGAACTCGCCGTCCGCGCCGAACGCCGTCAGTGAGAGGCCTTCGAAGGCCACGGCGACCGAGTCCGAGACGGCACCTGTGGACAGCGCCACCACCGCCATCGCGTACGGGTCGCCGTTCTCGTTGTGCAATTCCACCACCTGGTACGCCGCACCCGACGGGGCCACGCGCACCGGCGCGGGCACCGAGACGTTCTCCGGCAGTGCCGTGGTGGTGATCGCTCCCGAGGCGTCGATCATCGCGACGTGACCTCCGGTCCCGTCCCCGTAGGACACATAGGCCGTGCCGTCCGGTCCGAGCGCCAGATTTCCGCCCGGAACCTGCACCTGCACCACCTGACCCGGGATCGGCACCGTGATCAGGTCGTCGTCCGCGGTGACGATCTTCAGGCTCGACGCCTGACCCGACTGGTACTCGGTGACCAGGACGAACGCGTTGCCGGCCGAATCCACGTGGACGAAGCTGGTCGGGCTGGCGACACCCAGCGTCGTGCTCTGCACCGTCGTAGCGGTGATCCTCGCCAGCGACGTCTGGCCCGTCGATGAATCGGCGGTGACCAGATACACGCCGTTAGGCCCGACTGCCAGGGGTACCTGCGTCGAGGCGGCCACTCCGGCGAGCGTGCGGGTCGTGGCCGTTGCCCCGGTGAAGGTGTCGATGCGTGTCTCGTAAGAGACACCGGTTTCGGTGGCCGCGATCGACACTGCAGCGAGGTACGCCTTGCCGTCGGGACCGATGACCACCTGGGTCACCCCTTGGGCCGCGCCGAGCTGCGTTGTGGTCCCGACGCCCTGCGCGTCGATGGCCAGCACCGACACATTCGACCCTCCGGCGGCGACGTAATACGCGGTGCCGTCGGGCGCGACCGCCGGCGGGGCGGCCGAGAAGCCGTTGAGTTCGTAGGTCTGCACCTCGTTGGCTGCGGATACCCGGACGACCTCACCCGCGGTGAACAGCACCGTACCGTCGGCGGTGACCGAGAACAGGGTGCTGGGGTAGCCGGCCACCGTCCCGAGGGACGTGACGCCGCCGGTGTTGCTGACCACCGACACATACGTCGTCTGCGTCGCGAGATCGGCGGTGGCCAACAGCAGGCTGCCATCGGCGCGGGTGATCGGGCGCGTGACGAACAACGTGCCGTCGATGTCCGCGGACGTGGTCAGCACCCGGCCGTCCTCGTCGAGGATGCTGACACGGGTCAACCCGGTCCCCACTCCCGTCTCGGGATCCACATCCGACGTCACCTGGTAGTGGGTGCCGTCCGCGGCCACGATCACGCTTGCGACGGGCGCCCCCGGTGTGGACTCCTGGATCGCCGGCGCGATGGTGACCGAGACCGCCACGGTGTCGGTGCCGCCGTGGCCGTCGTCGACGGTGACGGTGAAGGTGTCGGTGTCGTCGCCGGGGCTGGCCAGGGCGTCCTCGCGGGCCTGTGTTGTTGGGGTGTAGGTGAATTCGCCGGTCTCCTCGTCGAGGGTGACGCTGCCGCCCTTGGTCGACGTTCCGGCGGTGCTGTAGGTGGGGGTGTCACCGTCGGCGTCGGTCGCGGTGACCGTGCCCTGCACGACGCCGGTCTCCGTGTCCGGGTCGCCGGCTTCGAAGCTGCCTTCCGGCGCGGTGTTGACGGCGAGGATCGTCACCGTGACCGGCACCTCGAGAGTGTCGATCCCATCGCTGACCGTGACGACGAACGTGTCGGACTTGTCGGCAGCCGAAGCGCCGTCGGCCGCCGCCGCGTGCTGCGCCGACGGCGTCGGGACGTAGGTGAACGTGCCGTCGCTCTGGACGGTCACAGAGCCCTTCGCGGTGGTAGCGGAACCGCTGTAGGACAACGGGTTTCCATCCGGATCGGTGGCGGTCACCGTACCGGTGACGGCGCCGTCGGATCCGGGCGCGTTCACCGTGACATCGGGGTTCTCGGGTGCGCCGTTGGTGCCCGTCGACGGCGCGATGCGCACCGTCACGGTCGCGGTGTCGAGGCCGCCGTGCCCGTCGGTGACCGCCAGCGTGAACGTGTCGGCCCGGTCCGCGGCCGTGGCGTCCTCGGCGCCCGCCGCGTGGCGCGCCGCCGCGGTGGGCGTGTACGTGAACGTGCCGTCACCGTTGTTGACCAGCGTGCCCTTCTCCGTCGACGCCGGGCCGTCGAACGTCAGCACGTCGCCGTCGAAGTCGAACGCCGACACGGTCACCCTGACCACGCCGGTGTCCTCGTCCGGGGTCGTCGCTCGGCTGCGGGTGATCCGCGGATCGAAGTTGCGTGCAGCGATGTTGACCGTGACCGGGACGACGAGCGAACCGCCGAAGCCGTCCGTGACCGTCACGTCGAACGTGTCGATCTTGTCGGCGTCGGAGGCGCCGTCGGCCGCGGCGGCGTGCCGCGCATCGGAGGTCGGTGTGTAGGAGAACCGGCCCGACGAGGAGACCACGACCCTGCCCTTGTCCGTGGTCACCGAACCGGAGTAGGTCAGCCGGTCGTCGTCGGCGTCGACCGCGATCACCCGGCCCGACACCCGGCCGGACCAGCTGCTCGGATCCCGCTGCTCGACGTCCTCGAACTCCGGCGCCTCGTTGTCGATCGCGGCGACCTGCACCGTGAACCGCACAGTGTCGACGCCGCCATGGCCGTCGTCGACGGTGACGGTGAACGAATCCCGCCGCTTGGACGACGTCCAGAAGCCGCGGTCGCCGGCCGCCTCGCGCGCTTCCTCGGTCGGGGTATAGACGAAGGTCCCGTCCGGGTTGAACACCACGCTGCCCTTGCCGGGCGTGCCGGCCGTATAGGTCAGCGGATCGCCATCGCTGTCGACGGTGACCACAGCACCCGTCACCGCGCCGGTCCCCATGTCCGGCATCCCGACCGATCCCGACGAACGCGGACGGACATTGGCCGGACGGATCTGCACGTTGATCTCGACCTCGGTCAGGCCGCCGTTGCCGTCATCGATGGTCACCACGAACGAATCGGCCCGATCCTCCTCGGACGCATCGGTTTTCGCCGCGGCGTGCCGCGCTTCGTCGGTCGGCGTGTAGGTGAACGAGCCGCGCGAACTCACTTCGACGGTGCCCTTGGCTGTGCTCGACGGGCCGGAGTACGTCAACCGGTCGCGGTCGCCGTCCGAGCCGAATACCTGGCCGGAGACCTTCCCGGTGAACCAGCCCGGCGATCCCACCCAGGCCCACCCGGTCGGGGCGGCGTTCGGATCGACCGCGGCGGCGGAATCCAGGGCAGCCGCGGTCATCCCGACCGATGCGGACTGGTCGGTGCGCAGCCCCACCTGCCGCCGCGCGAACGCCAGCAGGCCCCACACGAGCGGCGAGTCCACCGGGACATCGCTGTCGGAGGCCCCGAACGGGGACAGCACCGACGACAGCACCGTGGCGATACCGGTCGACGGCTCCGCGATCTCGGGGGCTTCCCGGGTCGCCTCGACTGTCACTCGGCTTTCGAGGACGGGTGCGCTCGGCAGCGTCGCCGGCGTCGCCTCGTCCTCGTCGGTCACCACCTCCACCTCGAGGGCCGGGGTCGACTCCTCCTCGTCGGAGGTGTCGGTCCCCGTCGTCTCCGGCTCGGTGTCTTCGGTCGTGCTGAGTCGATCCCTGGTTTTCGGTTCTGCGTCCTCGGCGTCGTTTGCCGTGGTGTCGGCGGCCTCGTCGACTGGTGTTTCTGTGGACTCCTCGTCGGTGTCGACCTCCTCGGTTTCCCCGTCGTCGACGTCCGGATCCGCGAGATCATCCTCGTCGGCGGGCGCCTCGTCGCCGGTGTCGTCCGCAACCTCACCGACCTCGGCGGGGTCCGACACCGCGCCCAGCGTGTCCGGTGTCGTACGTTCGGCTGACGGACTCTCCCCGACCTCGGTATCTGCTACTGCGACAACAGGAGTGGACAACACCGCGGTGCCGATTCCCAGTGCCACAGCAAGCCCACCGACACGACCGACATAGTTGGAATAGCGCACGATCCCCCCAGGATTGGCAAACATGACCCGGCGGAATACTACGTTCACTCGCAAGGAGTGGCGGGGCCTCTTCGGGATATTTCGCAATCTGGATAACAGTTCGCTTTTGTGGGAACTTTGCTGCACTAGGGGGTTTGCGGCGCCGCGGCGCTGATGGTAATCGGGTTAGCTGCAGAGGCCGGCGGCCGATTGTCGGTTTCATCGCCGGGCCGGCCATAGGTTGAGTTACATTTGCTGCCGGGTGGTCACGACGTTGGGGGGTGGTTTCGCCATGAAGCCGGCTCATGTGGGCCTGATCCCCGACGGTCTGCGGCGGTGGGCCCGCGCCAACGGCACCACGTTGACCGACGCCTATCGGCGCGGCGCGGAGACCGTCGTCGAGCTCCTGCTCGCGCTGCACCGCAACCAGGTGCAGACCGCCACGGTGTACAACCTCAGCCGCGCCAACCTGGCGCGTCCCAGCGACGAACTGGACGCGGTGTACGCCGCCTCCACCTACTTCCTGTCCACGCTGATCCCCGCCCGCTTCGACCCCGCCGAATGCAGTGTCCGCGTCCACGGCGACCGCAGCCTGCTGCCCGACGCATTCGCCGCCGCGGCCCGCGACATCGAAACCGCGATGACCGGCGACGGGTTCCGCATCAACGTGCTGGCCGGCTACGACGCCGCCGACGAACTGCGCGCCGCCCACCAGCGGGCCCTGCGCGACGACTGCGACATCAACGACGCCTTCGAGATCGGCGAAGTCGACCTCGTCATCCGCACCACCGCGGAGCCGCTGCTCAGCGGGTTCCTGCCGATGCAGAGCCAGTACGCCCAGCTGCTGTTCCTCACCACCCCGCTCAACGAGCTGACCCCACAGCACATCGACGGCTTCATCGAGGACTACCGGCACTCCCCGCAGCTGCGCGGACGGTGAGGCCGCGATGACGTCCCCCCGCAGCCCGCTGATCATCGGCGCAGGCCCCGCCGGCCTGACCGCCGCCCTTGAGCTGATGAACCGCGGCGTGACACCGCGCCTCTACGAAGCCTCGGCCGAAGTCGGTGGCCTCGCCCGCACCCCGACCGACGGCGACTGGCGCATCGACCCCGGCGGGCACCGGTTCTTCACCCGCAACGAAGACATCATGGACCTGTGGAAGTGCCTGCTGCCGCACGACCAGTGGCTGGTGGTCGGGCGCCGCTCGGCCATGCTGGTCGGCGGGCACTACGTGCGCTACCCGCTGCTCGGCCGAGACCTGTTGACCCAGATGGGATATCGGCGCGGCCTGCGCGGCCTCAGCAGCCTGGCGTGGTCGCGGCTGAAGCGCAACTTCCGGCTCAACGACCGCGACGAGAACTTCCGGCAATGGGGCGTCGGCGAATTCGGCAGGCACTGGTACGAGATGTTCTTCGACGGCTACGTCCGCAAGACCTGGCTCACCGAACCCGAACACCTCACCAGTGACTGGGCCAACCAGCGCATCAAGCCGATCGGCTGGCGCCGCAGCCACGACTCCGACCCGGCGTCGCGCGACGTGTTCCGTTATCCGCGGCTCGGACCCGGCCAGCTGTGGGAAGCTGCCGCCGGCACCCTGGCCCACAACGGCGTCGTCCCCCGGCTGAACTCGCCGGTCACCAAGCTCGGCTTCGACGGCGCCACCTGGACCCTCGAGCTCGCCGACGGTGACACCGCCACCGGCGACGCGGTGTTCTCCAGCATGCCGCTGCGGCTGCTCGTCGATGCGCTGGAACCCGTGCCGCCCAAGCACATTCGCGCGGTGGCCGCCGCCCTGCGGCACCGGTCGCTGATCACCGTCGCCGTCGGCGTCGACACCCGCCGCGACATCCCGTTCAACTGGGTCTACACCCCCGGCAAGGACTTCCACTGCGGCCGAATCCAGAACTACCGCCGCTGGTCCAACGACCTGGCCCCCCGCGGCTTCGACGGCGCCTTCCTCGGGTTCGAGTACTTCATCGCCCCCAACGGTGACCTGTGGAACGCCGACGACGAACACCTCACCGAGCTGGTCACCCAGGACCTGCGCACCCTCGGCCTCGGCGGCGCGGCCGTCGCACGCGTGATGATCGTCCGCTGCGAGTTCGCCTACCCGATCTACGACCCGGTGCGCGACCGCAGCGTCGTCCGCATCCGCGACTACCTGCGGCAGCAGTACCCGTCGCTGTATCCGATGGGCCGCAACGGCATGCACCACTACGACAACCAGGACCACGCCATGCTCAGCGCCATGCGCAGCGTCGCGCGGGCCTTCGGCGAGAACGTCGACCCGTGGCAGGTCAACACCGACATCGGCTACCACGAATACGGGCTGCTGCGAAAGTAGGGCCCGCCCCGCGCCCGGCCCCGCCGTCCCGCAGACGCCGCCGCGAATCCCCAGTACAGTGCTGCCGTGGGCTACCCGGAAAATGTGCTGGCCACCGACGAACACGTCGTCCTGCACCGCCACCCGCACTGGGGGAGACTGACCATCCCGGCGCTGATCCTGATCATCGCGTCGGCGGCGGCCGCGTTCCTGGCCGGCTACGTCAACACCCTGAACTGGGAGCAGAACGCCAAGACCATCGTGTTCGCCGTCATCGCGGCGGTCTGGCTCATCCTGGTCGGCTGGCTGTCGGTCTGGCCGTTCCTGAACTGGTGGACCACCCACTTCGTCATCACCGACCGCCGCGTCATGTACCGGCACGGCCTGCTCACCCGCTCGGGCATCGACATCCCGCTGGCCCGGATCAACAGCGTGGAGTTCCGGCACGGCCTCGTCGACCGGATGTTGCGCACCGGGACGCTGATCATCGAGTCCGCGTCGCAGGATCCGCTGGAGTTCCAGGACATTCCGCGCGTCGAGCACGTCCACTCGCTGCTCTACCACGAGGTGTTCGACACCCTGGGCTCGGAGGAGTCGCCGAGCTGAACCCCCTTCTCTAGTCTGGGGGAGGTGTTCGACGATCGGCGGTGCGTGTGATCCGGCGTCGTCACCTTCTGATCCCGGGGGCGACGGCGGCGCTGGTGCTGCTGCTGTTCCTCAACGGCCTCACCGGAACCTTCCTGTTCGCGCATTCGAAGGTGGACCCGCTGGCCCGCGCCGACGCGATCGTCGTGCTCGGCGGTGAACACGACGGCCGCGAAACGTACGGGCTCACGCTGGCCGAGCAGGGCTACGCGCCTGTCGTGCTTCTGTCGAACCCCTATCGCTCGAAGGACAAGGTGATGGCGAAGGCGTGCGCGCCGCGCACCGACATCCGGGTGATCTGCCGGGCGCCGGTGCCGTCCACCACCCGCGGTGAGGCGATGATGACCCGCGAACTCGCCGACAAGTACGGCTGGGACACCGTGATCGTCGTCAGCTGGCGCTACCACCTGCCGCGCGCCCGCCGGATCTTCGACCAGTGCTTCACGTCCCCGACCCGGCACGTGATCATGCGGGACGTGCCCCGCCAATACCCGTTCTCCGTCGCGCAGTGGCAGTACACCTACCTCTACCAGTACGGGGGATGGGTGAAGGCCGAGATCCTCGGCTGTTAACGCAGCTTCACATACAGCGTGGTGCCGCCGCGCAGCGCCAGATAGCCGGCCAGCGCGCACGTCACCCCCACCGCGCAGTACACCGCCAGCCGCTGGGTGACCCGCAGCGCCGTCGGCAGGATCGCGCCGCGATCCAGCCAGGTCGGCGGCGCCACGCCCAGCGCCACCATGCTCGCCGCCGACCCCAGCACCCCGAAACTCACCAGCGCCGTCAACGATGCCGAATGCTTCTGCGCGCCAAAGGCCCCCATCAGCGCGCACACCGCCGCCGTCCACGCCAGCCGGCGCCCCTGCCGCTGCGCCACGAACACCCCGAGCGCGGTCCCCGCGGCACCACCGAGCGCGACCAGCACCCACGTCACCGCGCCACCACCCTCGCCGCCACCAGCCCGCACAGCAGGCCCCCGATCGCCGCGGCCGGCGTCAACGTCAGGAACGCGATCGACAGCTTTGGCGGCTGGGAGACCGTCAGCACCGCGTAGGCGCTCAGGCTGGCGGCGCCGGTGCACACCCCGACCGCCACACTGTGCAGCGCCGACGTCACCCCCACCGCCATCAGGTAGGTCGCCAGCAGGAACGCCAGCCCGACCGTCACCGTCGTGGAGATCAGCAGCTGTTTCGGCTGCGGCCAGGCCTGGGCGAGGGCGTAGCGGATCAGGGCGCCGAGCGCGCCGCCGACGACGAGGGCCCACGGCTGCGCTTGGGAGCGGCGGTGTCGACCCGGCACGTAGTCAGGCTATGCAAAGACCGTCGGTCCGGCAGCGCCGGTTTACGAGGTCTTCGACACCCGTTGTTCGGAGGAATCCGTCGACCGCTGCTTCCAGCGCCGACGGCTCGGCCGCATCGGGGTGACGTTGTCCGGCCCACTCGGGTGCCGCAGCTCGTACTCGTCCTCGAGCACCTCGGCGAAACCGCCGCCGGTGAGCGTGGACTCCAGCGCCTTCTCCGGGTTGCGCGCGAACTCGTCCGGGAACACGAAGCGGCGGAACGCCCAGAACCGGAACGCCATCTGCAGCAGGTTGCCGATGATGTAGGCCGAGACGAAGTCGGCGACGTTCTCGGCGGCCAGCGACACCATCGGCACCCGCAGCATCAGCACATAGCTCGACACCCACAGCGGGGCCATGCTCAGCAGCACACCCACGCCGCTGACCCCGAAGAACAGCAGCGCCTCGTGGTGGCGCTCCCGGCCGCCGCGGTCGCGGAAGCTCCATTCCCGGTTCAGGATGTAGGACGCGATCACCGCGACGATGCCGGCGATGATCTTCGCCGTCACCGGCTTGGGCTCCAGAATCGTCAGCTTGAGCGTGAAGAAAATCGCGGAGTCGATGACGAAAGTCGTCGCGCCGACGATGGCAAACTTGATCAGCTCGTGGTGCCGTTCGGCGTAGGGACGGATCGGGCCGGGAAGGCGGCGGATCGTCGCATCGGCAAAGGACACAAGGAGCCAGTTTACGGAACCGGGTGCCCAGATGCCGCATCGCGCCGTCACCGCAGGTCAACGGTGTGGTGTCGGGCATGACACCATGTACGCCGTGTCACGAACCCCCGCTTCGCCTCCCGTCGTCGCCATGATCGGCGGCGGCCAACTGGCCCGGATGACCGCCCAGGCCGCTATCGCGCTCGGTCAGACGTTGCGCGTGCTGGCGGTCCACAGTGATGAATCCGCCGCCCAGGTCACCCCCGACGTCGTCCTCGGCTCCCACACCGACCTCGACGCGCTGCGCCGCGTCGCCGACGGGGCGACGGCGTTCACGTTCGACCACGAGCACGTGCCACCCGCGTTGTTGGAGCAGCTGGTGGCCGACGGGGTCAACGTGCTGCCGCCGCCGGCGGCGCTGGTGCACGCGCAGGACAAGCTGCTGATGCGCGAGCGGCTGTCCTCGCTCGGGGTTCCGGTGCCGCGCTATACCGCGGTCGGGTCGGTGGACGACGCGGTCGCGTTCTGCGCCTCGGTCGGCGGGCCGGTGGTGATCAAGACGGTGCGCGGGGGTTACGACGGGCGCGGCGTGATCATGGCGTCTTCGGTCGCGGAGGTGCGTTCCGTGGTCTCGCAGTATCTGGACGACGGCGTGCCGGTGCTGATCGAGGAGCGCGTCTCGATGCGCCGCGAACTGGCCGCGCTGGTGGCGCGGTCGCCGTTCGGGCAGGGCGCGGCGTGGCCGGTGGTCGAAACCGTGCAGCGCGACGGGATCTGCGTCACGGTGTTGGCGCCCGCGCCCGGGCTGTCCGACGAGTTAGGTTCTGCCGCTTCGGAACTGGCGCTGTCGGTGGCTTCTTCGCTCGGGGTGGTCGGGGTGCTGGCCGTCGAGCTGTTCGAAACCGTCTCAGGCGGCCTCCTGGTCAACGAGCTCGCGATGCGCCCGCACAACTCCGGGCACTGGACCATGGACGGCGCGCGCACGTCGCAGTTCGAGCAGCATCTGCGCGCGGTGCTCGACTACCCGCTGGGCGACACGTCGGCGTTGGCGCCGACGGCGATGGGCAACGTCTTAGGTGCTCCCGTCACGCCCGCGATGTCGATGGACGAGCGGGTGCACCACCTGTTCGCGCGGATGCCCGACGCCAAGGTGCACCTCTACGGCAAGGAAGAACGGCCCGGACGCAAGATCGGGCACGTCAACATCGTCGGCGGCACCGAAGCGGTGGAGTCCCTGCGGGAGCGCGCGGAGCGGGCGGCACACTGGTTGTCGCACGCCGAGTGGACCGACGGATGGGATCCGCACAGCGGGTGACCTGTGCAGCTGTTGTGCTCAGGTGTGCCCGCGGCCGTTGTGCTCAGGTGAACGCGCGGGTGTACTGCGGCGGATAGGGCAGCGAGCGGCCCAGCGCGGCGGCGGCCTGCCGCGGCCACATCGGGTTGCGCAGCAGCTCCCTGCCCAGGAAGACGGCGTCGGCCTGCCCGTCGGCCACGATGGCCTCGGCCTGCTCCGCCTCGGTGATCAATCCGACGGCGGCGGTCGGCATTCCGGACTTCGCGTGCACCGCGTGCGCGAACGGCACCTGATAGCCCGGCCCCACGGTGATCGGCGCGTCGGGCACCGAGCCGCCGCTGGAGACGTCCATCAGGTCGACGCCGAGTTCCTTGACCGCCGTGGCCAGTTCGATGGTGTCGGCCACCGTCCACCCCGGCCGCGGATCCTCGGTGTCGCCGGCCAGCCAGTCGGTGGCCGACGTGCGGAAGAACAGCGGCAGGTGGTCGGGCCACCGGCTCCTGACTGCGGTCACGACCTCGGTGGCGAACCGCATCCGGTTGGTCAGCGAACCGCCGTAGCCGTCGGTGCGATGGTTGGACTGCGGGGACAGGAACTGGTGGATCAGATAGCCGTGCGCGCCGTGCAATTCGAGCACCTCGAACCCGGCGTGTGCGGCGCGGGCCGCGGCCGCCCCGAACGCCTCCACCAGCGACGCGATCTCCTCGACGGTCAACTGGCTCGGACCGGGCAGCCGCCCGAACGCGACCGGGCTGGGACCCACTGTCGGCCAGGAGTTCTGGGGACGGTCCGGGTCCGGCCATGGCCGCCCGGTCGACCCCTTACGGCCCGCGTGCACGAGCTGAATGCCGGGCACGGCGCCCAACGATCGGATGAACGTGGTGAGCCTGCGTATCGCGTCGGCCTGGGTGTCGTTCCACAGGCCCAGGTCGTAGTCGCTGCTGCGGCCCTGCGCGGCCACCGCCGTCGCCTCGACCATCACCAGCGCCGCGCCGCCGGCGGCCCGCGCACCCAGATGCGCCACATGCCAATCGGTGGGCGTGCCGGTGGCGGGCCCGTCGGGGACCGCGGCGAACTGCATCATCGGCGACATCCAGACGCGGTGCGCGAACGTCACCTCCCGCAACGTCAACGGATCGAACAGGTGCGTCATCGTCGCTCCCGCTGCGGCGTACGCCCGAGGAACTCCTCGGCGGCGCGCACCAGCGCGTCGTGGCCGGGCCCGTGCTCGAGCGCGAAGCGGCCCGGATCCGGTTCGGCCATGTCGAACGGATAGTCACTGCCGCAGGCGATCCGGTTCGCGCCGGCCACCTCCTGCAGCAGGCCGAGCTGCCGCGCGTCATGGGTCACCGTGTCGAAGAACAACTCCCCGAACCCCGTCTCCGGGGGAGTCTGCGACGCTCGCCGCACATCGGCGCGGGCCTTCCACGCATGCGTCCAGCGTCCCAGCAGCCACGGGGCGCACCCGCCGCCGTGCACGAAACAGATACGCAGACCGGGCAGCTCGGCCTTCACCCCGCCCAGCAGCAGGCCGGCCACCGCGGTGGCGGTCTCCACCGGATTGCCGATCAGGTTGGCCAGGTAGTAGCTCTGCCACTCGGCGCGCGGCAGCTGCATCGGGTGCACCAGCACCGCGAGGTCGAGCCGCGTCGCCTCGGCCAGCACATGGCGCAGGACACCGGTGTCCAGCGACGTCCTGCCGACCAGGGGAGGGATCGCCACCCCCGAGATCAGCGGCGTCGACGCCAGCGCCTCCAGCTGGGCGGTGACGACCGCGGGGTCACCGAGGGCGACCAGGCCGAGGCCCGCCAGCGCGCCGTCGGCGTCGTCGACCACCCGGGTCAGCGCGGCGTTGAACGCTTCGGCGTAGGCCACGTCCTGTCCGCTGTCGCCGAGCGGGAACGCGAACGGCGGCGCCGACAGCACCCGGAGGTCGATTCCCTTGGTGTCCATGTCCTTTCGGATCGCCGCGACATCGCTCATCGCCGAGGTGGCGATCGACAGCGGGATGTCGTCGAGGTACAGCTCGCCGTCGCGGTCGTGCATGGCGCCGAACGCCGCGCCGGCCGGCAGCGTGAACAGCTCGGCGGGCAGCCAGTGGGCGTGGACGTCGATCAGCCCGCTCATCGCGTCACCGGCAGCGGACCGTTGGCACTGTCGAGATGCTCGACCGTGGTGAACACCAGCTCGGTGTCGCCGACGTTCTCGATGTCGTGCAGCAGATACTCGCCCGGCCCGAAGTGGAAATGTCTTGTCTCGCCGGCCTGATAGGACACCTCCCGGGTGGTGCCGTCGAACGTGTGCTGACGGCTGGTGCCCGCGTTGACCGCCGTCCAGAAGTAGTCCAGCACGTGCCGGTGGGCGTGCCAGCGTTCGCCCGGGGCCAGCCGAATCTCCCACACCCGGACCCGGTCGTTCTCGCTGAGCAGCCGGGACCCGACGTGGCCGTCGAACGCGCGCGCGTCGAACTCGGCCCTCAGCCAATCTGGCCAGCCGTCGAAGTTCTCCGCCACGGTGGTGCCGGCCAGCGGCAGGTCGGTGAGGAAGCTGTGCTCTGTCATCGTGTGTGCCTGTCTCTCAGAGGGTCAGATGCCGGGTCCATACAGCCCGAAACGCAGATCGGGGTCGCCGGGAGTCCATGTGTTGGTGAACTGTGACCGCTCTCCCATCGCGACCACACGGCGCAGCAGCGCGTCGCTGAGCTGAAGTTGCGCGGGTTCCCATTTGGCGAGCGCGCCCGCGATGTCGCCGGGGGCGTCGGAGAGCGCGGCGACCAGCGCCCACGCGTCGGCGGCGGCCTTGGCGGTGCCGGCGGCGGCGTGCGGACGGGCGCCGCACGCGGCGTCACCGATGAGCGCGACCCGGCCCAGCGCCATCCGCGTCGACCGGACGTCGGCGACCACCTGCAGGTAGGGCTGCTCGGTGGCGATCACCACGTCGGCGACCGGAGGGGAGAGCTGCTGTGCGGCAGCCG
>Ga0172382_10008747_pt1 | contig 14015 bp, 7 predicted proteins | sample Leawel138RmetaG_FD_122245 | JGI IMG/M metagenome (GOLD analysis project Ga0172382, IMG submission 122245) | Leachate microbial communities from a municipal landfill in Southern Ontario, Canada - Leachate well 138R metaG | ecosystem: Engineered > Solid waste > Landfill > Unclassified | place...
ATAACCGCTATCGCTTCGTCCCTGTAGTCCTTCCATCTGGCCTGGTTCGTGACCTCTACGGGAGGCTCTCCCATTCCGTCAACACTACCGCTTCTGACCTTCTCTCGAGCAACGTGCACCCTGATTGCGGTCGGCAGATGTTTGAGGAAAAGCATGTTGTCGTATTTCGCGGAAGCGAGACTCATTTCCATTGCGTTGACCAGTTCTCTGACGTTTCCGGGCCAGGGGTAAGATTTCAGACATTCCAGAAACTCGGGTGATAACAATTTGCTCCCCACCCCGTAATTTCTGCATATCTTGTCCATGTGAAACATCAAAATGGCTTCAATATCCTCGGTGCGTTCCCGAAGCGGCGGGATTGGGAGATGAAACGACTGCAGGCGATAAAGAAGGTCGCTGCGGAAATGGCCCACCGCCGTCATTTTATCAAGGTCCCGGTTCGTTGCCGCCACCACCCGAAAATCGCTCGTTATCTCCCGTTTGCTCCCCAGAGGCCGGAAGCGGCGTGTCTGGAGAACCCTGAGAAAAGATTTTTGCATGGCGAAGGGCAATTCGCCCACTTCGTCAAGAAAGAGGGTGCCCCCGTCGGCCTGTTTGATGAGACCGGTATGGGATCTGTCGGCACCCGTGAATGCCCCCTTTTCGTGGCCGAACAGGGAACTTTCAACCAGGGTTTCCGAAAGGGCCGCACAATCCACGACAACGAAATCATGGTCCGCTCGTGCGCTGTTCTGGTGAATGGCCCATGCGACCAGTTCCTTCCCCGTTCCCGTTTCTCCGGTTATCAAAACGGTTAAATCCGAAACCGAGGCCTTCGCAATCTGATCCAGGCAGACGCGCATGGGGGGACTGTTTCCGATAATGTCCTCCCGGCGCAGAGCAACGGGGGGCGCCTTTCTGGCCATCTTCATTTCACGATACTCAAGCGCCCTGACAAGAGGCAGGATCATCTTGTTCAGCGAGGAGGGTTTCTGAATGTAGTCCCAAGCGCCATTTTTTATGGCCAGTTCAGCCCCGTCGGGATCACCCTGTCCCGTCATGATGATCACCTCCGGCGCCGATACGGAATTCTTTATTTCCCCTATCCTGCTCAAACCGTTGCCATCGGGCAAGCGGACATCGAGGTAAACGACATCAAATTCGTCTTTCTTCATGATTTTGATGGCGTCTTTCAGTCCGTACGCGCACACGGCATCATGCCCCATATCCCGAATTTTGTAATTCAGCGATTCACAGAATATCCGGTCATCATCGACAATCAGAATTTTCGCCACGGACAAACACCATGATAAAGAGTTTCAGGGAAAAAGAGGACCATCCGGAACGTCCGCCTCCACTGGTTTATAAACGGCATCACTCTTAAGTAAATATCAAGGTCGGGGAAAAATCCAGTTTATTTTGCCGGGACAGAGTCGAAAGTGCGAAAGGGAATAAGGACGTGCCCGGATTTGTCTGATCGACACCCACCACCTGTACCGGAACGGGAATTAATGATTTTCGGGATCATGTCCTGAAAAACAGGAAATACATTTTCATACCGGATAAAGGGAACCGTTATTTTCCTGTCCCGTTCATCCTGTATGCACATAATAACTTGTTGTTACTAAACAATAATTTCCTCGGCGGGCATATACCAAAATACTACGGCATTGTATTTGCACAATCCTTCTTGGCGATGCCCTATGAATGCGGGATGTTCCATAAAAAATTCGGCGTCTGCTTCGCGGAACGGCATGAATATCAGGGGAAAAGATACGGGACAAGTCAATTCAGCCGGAGAAGAGAGGGGAAGAGAAAGGAGAAACAATGGGAGAGACAATCGAAACGATGGATCGGGCGGACGGAACCGCGGCAGGGCGGGAGGGCAAATATCTCACCTTTTCTCTTGCCGGGGAGGAATATGGAATCGGGATTCTTAAAGTGAAAGAGATCATCGGCATGATGGCTGTTACCGCCATTCCCCAAACACCCGGATATGTCAAGGGTGTGATCAATCTTCGGGGAAAGGTCATCCCCGTGATCGATCTGAGATTAAAATTCGCTCTGGAATCGGAACCGTACACGGAACGGACCTGTATCATCGTCGTGGACGTCAGGACCGGTAACAAGGTCATGCAAATGGGTATCATCGTCGATGCCGTCTCCGAAGTGCTCAACATCAGGGCGGGAGAAATCGAGGAGGTGCCGACTTTCGGATCACGCCTGGATACAGACTATATTCTCGGAATGGCCAAGATAGGGGCGGGCGTAAAGATTCTCCTCGATATCGACCGTGTTCTGAGCGAGGAAGAAGTACATCTCCTGGAAGAATCGGTATAACACCAAACAATTTAGAATCATTGAGGGGGTAGACATGAAAATCAATCATTTGAGTCTGGGGATGAAGCTGATCGGGGGGTTTGTCCTGGTTGCCTTGATCGGCTGCGCAATCGGCCTGTATGGAATAACACGGATCAGGGTCATGAATCATCACGACACGGAACTTTACGAAATCAACACGAAACCTCTCGAGGAGATGAGTAATGTCGCCATCCTGTTTCAACGACAGCGGGTGAACCTCCGGGAGGTACTCGTTGGGGCAATCTACAAGACCGATATTACAAGATATACCGACAGAATCAATGAACTTGCCATGAAAATCGACGAGGCTCTGGCGGAATTCGAGCATTCTGTGAGAGCGGAGGAAGTACGAAAGGAAACCAATAATTTGAAGGGTTTGTTGAACAGTTACGGCCCGATTATTAAAAGAATACTGACACTGGCCGGGGAAGGGGATACGGAGGGAGCCAAGGAGCTGATGCAGGGCGAGGGCTTTGAGGTTTCTGCCGAGATAGACGCGTCAATTCACAAATTATTCGATATCAAGGTAGCCCAAGCCAAAGAAAAAGCGGACGCGAATACGTCTCTTGCCAAGACGGCCATGGGAATAACCCTGACTGTTGCACTTGGGGGAACTCTCCTATCCATACTGATGGGATTTTTCCTGACAAGATCCGTAACCGGTCCCATCAACCGCGTGTCAGCCAGCCTGGCAGACGGGGCCGGGCAGGTTGCCTCCGCCGCTGCCCAGGTGGCTTCGGCCAGCCAAGACCTTGCGGAAGGGACCTCCGAGCAGGCGGCGTCCCTAGAAGAAACCTCTTCGTCTCTGGAAGAGATGTCTTCCATGACAAAACAGAATGCGGGTCACGCGGGACAGGCAAAAGCCATGATGGGAGAGGCCAAGTTGATCGTTGAAAAAGTCAGCCACCATATGACTGAAATGGACAAGGCGATTGTGGAGATTACAAAGACCAGTGAGGAAACATCAAAGATCATCAAGACGATTGATGAAATTGCTTTCCAGACCAACCTGCTCGCTCTGAACGCGGCCGTCGAAGCCGCCCGGGCCGGAGAAGCGGGCGCCGGGTTTGCCGTCGTGGCCGATGAAGTGAGGAATCTGGCCATGAGAGCGGCTGAAGCGGCCAAGAGCACAAACAACCTGATTGAAAACACGATCAAGGCAGTGAGAAACGGAAAAGAATTGACGGCACTGACGGAAGAAGCTTTCAAGGAAAACATCTCTATTTCAGGCAATATCGCCAATTTAATTGCAGAAATAGCAGAAGCCTCCAATGAACAGTCTCACGGCATATCCCAGGTGAATCTTGCCGTTTCAGAAATGGATAAGGTGACCCAGCAATCTGCGGCAAACGCTGAAGAGTCGGCGAGTGCGGCGGAAGAACTGAATGCCCAGGCGGAGCAAATGGAGAATTATGTGAATGAACTGATGGGTGTTGTAGGCGGGCGGGGAAATGTTCAGCGCCGCCCCATGGCAACACGCTTTAGCAAAGCGGATAAGCCCATGGGCCTTTCATCGTCCGAAAGACGGCCCGGCATGGCCGCAATTGTTCCGACGAGTCAGGCTGGTGCGAAGATAGTCCGACCGGATCAGGTGATCCCCTTTGACGACAAGGATGATAAGTTCAATAATTTTTAGCGATTTATTGCAATCAATTAAATGGATAGCCGGATCGGGAGAATGTGTCGTCGTATCGGCCTTGTGATTGAATCGTCATGCCGGCGAAAGTTGGCATCCCGAATTGACGGATCATGCCGGCCCCTCACCCCCGCCCTGATGCGGGGCCTTCGCCGTACGCCCTTCCCCGGAATGACGAAAAGGCGATTACGACACAACCTCTTGATCCGGTATCCAGCAAACGGGGACCGGGGAAGAGACTCTACGGCAATGTCTGAGGTGTCAGATGAAGAATCTTGTTTTTCCGGATACCCAATAAATGAGATTCTTCGTATTCACTCAGGGGGATGATAAAAAACGTCGTTTTGCACCGGCATCGGCCCCCTTTTCGCACCGGCACCAGCCTCCTTGTCATTTCGACCCGGCTGTCAAGCCGGGGAGAAATCTTAACCCGTTCGGTTTCGGAGGTGGCATTACGTTTAAGACTTCTCACATTCGTTCGAAGTGACAAGGCGGTGCGTTTAAGATTCCTCACCCGCCTCTGGCGGGATTCGGAATGACAATGAAAGCTCCGGCGGCCCCGAATGACAGTAAAGCCTCGGCGGCTCCAAATGACAGTGAAGCCCCGGCGGCTCGGAATGTGACAAAACGGCCTTTGTCCAGCGGGCCATGAAGTTGATCCGGATGATCCTATAACGGACAACAAAATGAGGGGTTCCACAGAAGAGCAGGGATAACGGACCCAGTCCGTTAGGTATACGGGCCACGCAAAAGGCCCAAGAGCGCGAGGGCGACTTCCTTGGCCGTCGGGCCGACTTCCAGGGTGGGTCCCACACAACTGGGACAGCCATGTTTGCAGTGGCAGGACCGGATCAGTTCTCCAGCGGCTTTCAGAAGTTCGTCGTGGCTTTCGTACAGAAGCTCGGCAAAACCGATCCCTCCGGGATAGGCATCAAAGAGAAAGATCGTCGGTTCAAAGATCTCCAGAGCCATGACGTCGACGTTTTCCTTTTCCCTGATCCCGGGGTCGTCGACGCGGAACAGGTCGGCCCGGTGGAGAACCCAGCGGCCCTTTTCATCACCGATGGAGCGATCGAGATCCCGGTTTTCCGACATAAGGAACATGGCCCCCAGATTGTGGAGGGTATAGGCCAGACCTGAGAACCCGTCGATGATCTCCGCCCGGTTGTAGGGAAGTGCCCCGATGACGTCCCGGTTCAAGGTGAACCAGTAGCTCGTCGTGTGCATATCCTTTTCGGGCAGGTTGACATCGCCGTAGCCCAGGTTTTCCGACGAGTAGAACCTGATCTTTTTGTAACCCACGACCTTGCGCACCACCTGGACTTCCCCGTGCTCGACCTTGACGCCGTTTCGCACCTTTTCGGCGAAGCGGTCGATGACGCGAACGTGGGTGTAGGTCATGGCATCGGTGTAGTAATCCGTGTCCACCTGGCGAACGTAGGCCTTCCGGCGGCCGAGATCCAGCCGGTCCACGTGGTACTGACGGGATTCGACCATGTAGATCGCTCCCTCGTGGACGGTCGTGAAGGCACTGTCCCAATCCACCTCGGCGATGACCCGGCTGTTCCCTCTTTCCGTCTCGTCGATGACGACGACGTTTTCCGGGTTGATGCTCCGGAGGCTGATCTCGTTGGCGGGATAGCTTTCGGCCGACCAGTGCCAGCGGCCCTCCACCCGGTGCAGAATGCCCTTTTCCTCAAGATAATCGAGGAGTTCCTCCAGGCTCTCCCCACCGAAACGCTCTCCCCGCTCGAAGGGGAGTTCAAAGGCGGCGCTTTTCAGATGATGAAGGAGGATGAGGAGGTTGTCGGGGTTGACCCGGCAATGTTCCGGCGACTGGCCGAAGAAATAATCGGGGTGCTCGGCGATGAACTGATCCATGGGGGAACTGCGGGCGATCAAGAGCGCCAGGCTCTCTCCGCGTTTGCGACCCGCCCGGCCCGCCCGCTGCCAGGTGCTGGCGATGGAACCCGGATAACCGACCATGATGCAGGCTTCGAGATCCCCGATGTCGATACCCAATTCCAGGGCGTTCGTCGTCACGACCCCCTTCAGGTCACCCCGGCGAAGCCCCTCTTCGATGCTCCGCCGAAGCCGGGGGAGATAGCCGCCGCGATAACCGGAGACGACCGGTTTTTTCACGGGCTCGTTTTTATCGAAACGGTCCTTCAGATACTTGGTGAGGACCTCGACGTTCAGGCGGCTTGTAGCGAAGAGGATCGTCTGGATGCCGTTGGCGATCAGTTCCCCCGCCACCTGGCGGGCCGGGGTCATGGCGGACTGGCGGATGCCCAGTTCACGGTTGACGATGGGAGGGTTGTACAGGACGAAGACCCGTCTGGCCCGGGGGGCGCCGCTTTCGGCGATGAGGGTCACGGGTTTCTCCAGGAGCCGCTCGGCGTGCTCCCCGGGATTGGCGATCGTCGCGGAGCAGCAGATGAAGATGGGATCGCAGCCGTAGAAACGGCAGATCCGGCGCAGCCGCCGGATGACGTTCGTCACGTGGGAACCAAAAATGCCCCGGTACACGTGCAGTTCGTCCAGAACGACGTACCGGAGATTGGCGAAGAGCTTCTGCCATTTCGTGTGGTGGGGTAGAATCCCCGTGTGGAGCATGTCCGGGTTGGTCACGATGACGTGACCCTGCTTGCGGATGGCCTGCCGGGCGTCGTCGGGGGTGTCCCCGTCGTAGGTGAAGGTCCGGACGTCCGCCTTCAGATCGCCGATCAGGCCGTGGATCTCCTCCATCTGGTCCTGGGCGAGGGCCTTCGTGGGAAACATGTAGAGGGCCCGGGTCTCGGGATGGTCGAGAATCGCGTTGAGCACCGGGATGTTGTAGCAGAGGGTTTTACCGCTGGCCGTAGGCGTCACGAGACAGACATCGTGGTTCCGCCGGATTTCGGAAAGGGCTTCGCCCTGGTGGCTGTAGAGTTCCCGGATGCCCCGCCTTTCCAAGCAGCGGCGAATTTCGGGATGGATCCAGTCGGGGAATGGGGCGAGGGTTCCGGCGGAGGCAGGAAAATCCTTCCAGGATCGGACATTTTCCATGAATTGCCGGTTGTCTCCCAGCCGCCTCATCCATTCTTTCAGGGTCAGCTTTGCCATGGGCTGCTCTACATCAACGCCCTCTCTTCGAAAACTGTGTCATGATTTGATCAATGTCATTTCGAGGGAACGCGAAAAATCTGATTACATGGAAATAACTGAACTTCAAGATTTTTCCCCGCGGTCAAAATGATAAAATAGTCAGTTGCGACACGCGCCGGATCGCACGAGGGGATCAAGGAGAAGGAAACGCATTATGGCCTCGTCGTCATCAAAACGCCCCGCTCCGGATGAAATCGATGGCGTTGCGGAAAACGGCAACCCCCTGTCCTTCTTCGGAAAGTTCCTCCCGGGTCCAGCGTGGGTGATTGGTCCGATGGAGGAAGGCCTCCGGGTGGGGCATGAGTCCGAACAGGCGTCCCGTCGGGTCGCAGAGACCCGCAATGGCGTCAACGGAGCCGTTCGGATTCTCCGGATACGTCATGACAGGTTCTTTAAACTGTACGTTGCTGTATTGGAGGGCGATCAGGTTTTCGCGATGGAGGCGCTCCCGGGTTTCCTCGCCATCCACCACGAGTTTCCCCTCGCCGTCGCGGACGGGCAAGTAAAGGCCGGGCAGATTTTTTGTGAAGACGCAAGGGGATGCGGGGTTAACCTTAAGGTAGGTCCAGCGCTCCTCGAAGCGGCCCGAATCGTTGTGGGTGAGTGTCACGGACTGGACAAAAGGCTTGCCGTCGAAAGCGGGCAGAATCCCGAGCTTGACCATGAGCTGGAAGCCGTTGCAGACACCCAGAATGAGCTTGCCGTTCTTAATGAAGCGTTCAAACTGATCCCGGAGTTTTTCGGTGCTGTCTTTCACGGAAGCGTGGAGGATGCGGTTGGCCCCCGCCTTGCCCGAACCGAGGTTATCTCCATCGAGAAATCCGCCGGGAAGATTGAGGAAATCGTAATCATCCAACCGCTTCTCGCCGTAAAGCAGTTCACTGATGTGGACAATGTCCACGACCTCCGAACCGGCCAGCCTGCAGGCATGGGCCATTTCCATTTCACAGTTCGTTCCGTTTCCCGTGATCACGATGGATCGGACAACCTTGTTCATTTTTTCTCGTCCTGAAATATTTTTTTCGGTGTCATTTCCTATGTATCCGATGTCATATCGAACGCACCCATTGCCATTGCGAACGCATACAGCGTCACCGCGAATGCACACAGTGTCATTACGAACGTATCCGGTGTCATTGCGAACGTATCCGGTGTCATTGCGAACGTATCCAGTGTCATTTCAAACATATCCTCTGTCATTTCGAACGCATGTGAGAAATCTTGACCAATGCGGCAGGCCGGCCCCATATCTCTCGTCGCTTCCCTTTTCGAAATGGCGCGATGTTGTATTTCATCAAGCCCTGGCTCACCCTGTTTTAGAAATCCAGGGTTGCCTGCCACGCCTTCTTCAAATCCGTCACATCTTCGTTGATCAATAAACGTCCCGCCTGTTGAACAACGAAGGCCCCATCGGACGTCACCTCACCGATTCGGTCACAAACATTCCCGACCATCGCTGTTTCAAAAGCCGGCGCCTTTTCCGGAGCAACCGTCACAACGAAACGGCTCTGGGTCTCGGAAAAGAGAGTTTCATCGACCCGCAAACCGCCTTCGGCCGGCACCCTGTCCAGATCGATCCTCAAACCGAGCCCTCCGGCAAAGGCCGTCTCTGCCAGGGCCACCCCCAGGCCACCATCGGAACAGTCATGACAGGAGGCCACCAATTCATCCCTCATCGCCGCGGAGAGCGCCTCATAAAGCTGCCTGGCCCTGGTTGTCTCCACCTCGGGAACCCGGGTACCCACATAGCCGTGAAGGGCGTACCATTCAGATCCCCCCAGTTCCTTCCGGGTTTCTCCCAATACATACACAACATCGCCCGGACGTTTTGCGTCCATTGTGACCGCTTTCCGAACATCTTCTATTTTTCCAATGGTTGAGAAGAGGAGGGTCGGCGGAATGGAGATCTTCGTGTCCCCGATCTGGTAGTCGTTTTTCATGCTGTCCTTGCCGGAGATGCAGGGCACCCCGTAGGCCGTCGTCACATCGAAAAGCGCCTGGTTGGCCCGTACGAGTTGCGCGAGCTTGTAGGCTCCGTCAGGGGTCTTTTCGGAGGTCACGGGATCACACCAGCAGAAATTATCGAGTCCAGCCAGAACATCCAGGGTGCCTCCAACGGCGATACTGTTTCTCACCGCCTCGTCAATGGCGCAGGCTGTCATGTGATAGGTATCGATGTCCCCGTAGCGGGGGCAGATACCGTTGGCCACGACAATGCCCTCGAAACTGTCAAGAAGCGGCCGCACGATCGAGGCATCGCCGGGGCCGTCGTTCCCCGCGCCGACCAGGGGTTTCACGACACTTCCCCCCTGAACCTCATGATCGTATTGACGAATCACCGACTCCTTGCTGCAGATGTTGAGGCGGCCAAGCATCTGTTTCAGCGCGTCGCCCAAGTTTTCGGGTTCGGCGAAGGACGGTTCCTCATAAATGGGGGGCGTCCACTTCGCCTTGAGTTCCATCCGGGGCAGGCCGTCGTGCAGAAACGCCATATCCAGATAGGCGACGGTTTCCTCACCGTAGCGGACGTGAAACCACCCCGTGTCGGTATAGCGGCCTATGACGGTGGCAACGCAGTCCATTTTCTCGGCCAGAGCCAGGAATTTGTCGATTTTGGCCGGATCGACGGCAAGCGTCATCCGCTCCTGGGACTCGGAAATGAGAATCTCCCAGGGATTGAGGCCCGCGTACTTCAGGGGCACCTGTTTCAAGTCCATTTCGCAACCGCCGGACAGACGCGCCGTTTCACCCACGGAAGAGGAAAGCCCGCCGGCGCCGTTATCGGTAATGCAGCGATAGAGCCCTCGATCACGCGCCACCAGCAGAAAATCCGTCATCTTCTTCTGGGTTATGGGATCACCGATCTGCACGGCTGTTACCGGCGAATCCTCGTGTAGTTCTTCCGAGGAAAAAGTCGCTCCGTGGATGCCGTCTTTCCCGACGCATCCCCCGGTCATGACAATCAGATCTCCCGGCAGAATTTCCCGTTCATGACTTTCACGCCCGCCGATCTTCGCGGGCATGAATCCACCCGTTCCGCAATATACCAGGGGTTTTCCCAGGTAACGTTCGTCGAAAACGATGCAGCCGTTGACCGTGGGAATACCGCTTTTGTTCCCACCATGCTCCACCCCTTCCCGGACTCCTTCGTAGATTCGCCGTGGATGGAGAATCCTTTCAGGGAGCTCTTTTTCATAGTGCGGGGGGGCAAAACAGAAAACATCCGTATTGAAGATGAGCTTCGCTCCCAGCCCCGTGCCGAAGGGATCCCGGTTCACGCCGACGATACCCGTCAGAGCGCCACCGTAAGGATCCAGCGCCGAAGGTGAATTGTGGGTTTCAACCTTGAAAACCATGTTGTAGTCGTCGTTGAAACGGATGATCCCCGCGTTGTCGACGAAAACGGACAGACACCAGTCCCTCTCTCCCATCTGTCTGCGGATTTCGCTCGTGGAGCGGCGGATGAACCAGTCGAACAGGGAATCGATCACCTGGCGGTTCCCCCTGTCATCTTCGTAGTCGATCAGGGCATTGAAGATTTTGTGCTTGCAATGCTCAGACCAGGTTTGCGCCAGACATTCGAGCTCAGCATCCGTGATCTCCCCGCCGAGACCCCATTTCCCGCGTGCCGCAAGGACGTCGCCCTTTTTCAGATAGTCGCGGATGGCCTTCATTTCCTCCAGATTAAGCGCCAGAATCCCATCGGAGCTGATGGCCATCAGGCTTTCATCGGAAACGTTCAGATCGATCCGGACGGTCCGGGGATGATCCACCCCCTCGACGCGAGGTACGTAGGCGGGAAGACCCCGATCGGGCTGCCACTCCTTGCCGTCCACAATGACGAAGCGTTCGATGAGTTCGTTGGCCAGCAGAGCCGTGGCGACCTTTTCCACCTCCTCTCGCTGGAGGTTTCCCCTAATGGCGTATTGCCGGGACGTATGAACCGGGAAAAACGTCTTCGGGCTTCTTCCGAACAGAAGAGCCAAGGCCTCCCGAGCGGTCTTGCCGACGTTGTCGGTCACACCGGGCCGGTACCCCACCTCGATCATCCAACTGAAACCGTCCAGAATACCCCGGTTTATGGCGTAGTTCTGGATGACCGGGTCGGACAAAGGGCCAGCAGCGGCGGTCAGCAATTCATCTGGAGACAGACTCCCGTCAATGGTATATACCGCGGCCGTTTTAACCTCCGCCACGTCAAGAAAGAGATGCTCCCGGATACGCCGCCGTGTTTTTTCGCCCAGAGCATCCCACACCCCGTTTTTGAAACCGATTTCTATTCTTTCCGCCATGTGCAATTCCTGTCAGCCGAGCTCGGCCCGGACGATGTCCTTAATCTTTTTACAGTGTCTTTCCGTTTCCTCCCGTGTCGGTCCCTCCACCATAACACGGCAGAGATTCTGGGTTCCGGAATAACGGACCAACACCCGTCCCCTGTTTCCCAGGGCCTCTTCCGCTTCGGCAATCGCCTGGCTGACGGCCGGGACCGTCGCCAGATCAGGCCGGTTCTTCGTTTCAACGTTCATCAGCATCTGGGGATAGACGGTCATCGCCGACGCCAGATCCGAAAGGCATTTTTTCGATTTCTTCATCGCCGCCAGAACCTGGAGAGCCGAAAGAATCCCGTCGCCTGTCGTGTGATGCTGCAGAAAGATCAGGTGTCCCGAATCCTCACCGCCCAGGGATGCGCCCCTGGCGACCATTTCCTCAAATACGCAGCGATCGCCGACATCGGTAATCGCGTAATCAATTCCCATCTCTTCCAACGCGAGGGTCATGCCGATATTGCTCATGACGGTCCGTACAACCAGGTTGTTCGTCAAGTTGCCTTCCTTCTTCATGACGGCCGCACAGAGGGTCAGAATCTGGTCGCCTGTCAGAATGGCGCCCTTTTCATCTACGGCAATCATCCGGTCTCCGTCCCCGTCGAAGGCGAATCCGCAGTCGGCGCCGGTTTTCACGACTTCCCCGGCCAGGCGTTCCGGATGCTGGGAACCGCACCTGTGGTTGATGTTTTTCCCGTCCGGCTCATGAAACAGTGTTTTCACGGACGCCCCCAGTTCACCGAACGTATCGGGCCCGACCTGGTATGTAGCCCCGTTCGCACAGTCGAGAACCAGTTTTGTTCCCTCCAGATTCATACCGGGAGGAAAGGCCCGTTTCAAAAAGGCAATGTAGCGTCCCCGGGCATCGTCCATTCGCAGAACCTTTCCGAGAGCGTTGACGGGCGGCAGATGGGCTTCATAGTCCCTGGCGCAAACCATTTCCTCGATGACCGCTTCCTTTTCGTCGGGCAGCTTCCGCCCATCCCCGGCAAAAATCTTGATCCCGTTATCATAATAGGGATTGTGGGATGCGGAAATCATGATACCCGCATCGGCCCGTGAATTGGCCGTCAAAAAGGCTATGCCGGGGGTTGGAATCACCCCGGCCAGAATGGCATGTGCCCCCATTGAGCAGATGCCCGCCACCAGAGCGCTTTCCACCATATCACCGGAAAGGCGGGTATCCTTGCCGACAACAATACGGCCTACGTGACCTTCACGACGGAACAGGCGAGCCGTCGCCCGGCCGATATCCATGGCTATTTCGGCCGTCATCGGGTGCTTGTTGACCTGTCCGCGCACCCCATCGGTACCAAAAAGTTTGCCCATGTTGCGTCCTGTCTTCTTCACTTCGCCCATTTCCGGTAAGAACCGAAGCGGGTTATAAGCGTACCCCCCAGTCCAAGTAGAAGGGCGAATACTTTCAGCATCCAGCCAATATAGGGAATCCAGCCTACAAACCAGAGAATCGTGATCCCCCAGATGGTTTCCCGCATGATAGTCTGCTCGGGTTTTTTCAAAATCACGAAAAGCCGGTTACCGATAAGTTGTGCCACAGCGACAACGCCGATCAGCCCCCCGGCAATGGCGACGCTGATTTCCAGCGGAACAAGAACCACCCCGATCACGGAAATGGTGAGAAGAAACGCGAGCGGCACGACCAGGATCAACCCCACCAGACCCCACAGGCCCGCTTTGTAAGGGTTCTTTTCAACAGCTTCGGAAATGACGCGGATCGGCCTGGGAATCAAGAGAACCAGCAGAATCGAAAGAATCAGGAGACCCAGGTAGAGGGTCACGGAGAAAACCGCGAATAGCCACGACCACCCTTTCCATTCGCTGTTCAAAACCGCGGCCAGTATTTCGGAAAAATTCGTGGCGTTAATTTCAGTCAAGGAACCACCGACTTCGGAACCGCTGCCCCGGACAATCACCCCCCCGATCGAGGTGACATTGCCACCGACAATGGAACTTGAAGCGAGCAACACGGAACCACCCACGGCGAAGATATTCCCGTCGGCCACCCCATACAGGGTCACCTGACCACCGATCGCAATAATGTTGTTGACTCGGGTTCCTTCCTTGATCGTGACATCATCGCCAATTTTAATGATATTTTTGTCTTCCGCCTGAACAGCGGGCGGATAAAACAACATCAGGACCAGTAGCAGAAAAAACAGTCCTTTTTTTATCATCCATGAATCCTTGCACATGCTTATGTTGTCTGAATCCCCGGGGAGATCAGTTCATTCCCTGCATCATACCGGGACCGGCCGGCACCCGGTTACTCGATTCTCTCCTTTGGAAAGATGGCGTTCCGGACACACGATTCACGCCTTCGTTTCATGAGGAGGCGTAGTATAGGCAAGGTCCATGGGTGTGTCAATGAGAATTAAGGGATCGAATTGCCTCACATTAAAAGTAACCGGTGAGTGGTTTCAGGTAGTATCGTTGACTCATAATTCGATGTAACCAGACATCGACTTCCGAAAGGAGGAAAGAAATGAGTCCACGATCCAAACGCGAGTACATTGAGGCCGTGCATCGACGATACAAAGAGGCCTCCC
>Ga0172382_10008748_pt1 | contig 14014 bp, 9 predicted proteins | sample Leawel138RmetaG_FD_122245 | JGI IMG/M metagenome (GOLD analysis project Ga0172382, IMG submission 122245) | Leachate microbial communities from a municipal landfill in Southern Ontario, Canada - Leachate well 138R metaG | ecosystem: Engineered > Solid waste > Landfill > Unclassified | place...
CAAAGTTTACGCGGAACCCGTGCAACGGAGTGAAATCATGCAGATAGCGGATATTTTTAGGGCACGTATTGTTGATATTGGGCAAAAGTCTTTAATAATTGAATGTACCGGTGACCAAGGCAAGATATCTGCTATTGAGGCGCAATTGAAGCCCTTTGGTATCAAGGAAATGGTTAGATGCGGTAAAGTAGCTATGACACGGGGGACAAAAACAAAAACTGACTAGGGGGTACAAAAATGACAATGACAGGTGCGGAGACATTAATAAAAGGACTGGAAAGAGAAGGAGTAAGGATAATATTCGGATACCCCGGCGGGGCTATACTCCCTGTATATGATGCTCTCAGAGAATCAAAGCAGATTAAACATGTTTTGATAAGGCAGGAGCAAAATGGGGTTCATGCCGCCAGTGGCTATGCTCGAGTAAGTGGAAAAGTTGGTGTGTGTATGGCTACTTCCGGCCCGGGGGCGACAAATCTGGTAACAGGAATAGCCACAGCTTATATGGATTCTATTCCGGTTGTTATTATTACAGGACAAGTAGCAACAAAAATGGTAGGGACTGATGCTTTTCAGGAAGTAGATATTACCGGTATCACTCACCCTATTACAAAACATAATTATTTAGTCCAAGAGGCCGATGATATACCGCGGATTATAAAAGAAGCTTTTTATATTGCATCTACAGGGCGTCCTGGGCCTGTATTAATAGATCTGCCTAAGAATATAGCGGAAGACTTCTGCCGGGAGGGGGTATCTCAAGATATAAATTTGCCGGGATACAAACCTACGGTGGTAGGACATTCATCTCAAATAAAAAATGCCTGTTTGTTGATGGATGAAGCAAAACAACCGGTGATTCATGCAGGAGGCGGTGTAATTTCATCTAATGCCTCAGAAGAATTGATGAAATTATCTATGCTGCTTCAAGCACCGGTAACTACAACTCTTATGGGGCTGGGTGCTATTCCTACTGAACATGAGATGAACCTAGGCATGCCGGGTATTCATGGACATGCCATAGCCAATAGGGCAGTTATGGAATGTGATTTACTTATAACCGTTGGGGCACGTTTCGATGATCGAATGACAGGAGCCGTAGACAAATTTGCTCCCGAAGCAAAGATAATTCACATTGATATAGACCCAGCGGAAATAGGAAAAAATGTACGTGTTAATATTCCAATAGTAGGCAATGTAAAAACAGTATTGAAAGAAATAATTCAAGATTTGAAAGATAATAAACCTGTAGGTAAGACAACATGGTATAATCAGGTACAACAGTGGAAAAATCAAGCATTAAATTATTATCCTAATTCAGAGGATAATATTACCACACGTATGGTGCTTCAAAGATTGAATGAGATATCTCGGGGAAAACTGGTAGTGACTACGGACGTAGGTCAACATCAAATGTTCGCTGCACAATTTCTTAACCTCAATAAGCCGAAAAGCTTTATATCCTCCGGTGGATTGGGCACCATGGGTTATGGATTGCCGGCGGCAATAGGCGCACAAATAGCAAACACCCAATCAAAGGTAGTCTGCATCACAGGAGATGGCAGCTTTCAAATGACTATGAATGAATTAGCTACAGCTAAGGAGCAAAAGCTTCCTATAAAAATACTCATTTTTAATAACAATTGTTTGGCTTTAGTTAGACAACTACAGCATTTTTACTGCGATAAGCGAAAGATGGCGATAGAAATGACAGGTAATCCGGATTTTGTAAAACTAGCTGAAGCATACGGAATAGACGGATACAGAATCAATCATGCCTCAGAAATTGATTTGGTGCTGGAAAAGGCATTAAATAGTGAGAAACTCTGTATTATTGATTGTATAATAAAGGAAGAAGAGTTTGTTTATCCTACAGTATTAGCGGGTAAAGGCTTGGATGAAATGATAGTAGGAATATAGGGATTTCACGCCACTCAAAGGAGTGGCTTTTTGTATTCCTAATGTTTCATTATATGCAAATATTTGAAGGTATTTTAATAAATATGTCAAATAATATTAATATATACAAAAACTTATCAAAATCACCCATAATCTGACCAATGAGCATGGTATATTGTAATAAAAGTAATAAAAATAGAAATTGTAAAAGATTCAATAGTGAAGCATATTAAAGTATGTTGGGAGGATTTAGGGTGCAAAAAAGTGAGGTGTTCACTATTAAGATAATAATAAATACACCCGGATCCTATATATCAAAATCTGGTGAATGCTTTTTACTTACCACAGATGAAAAGAAAGTAGAAATATCGGCGAAAAAGGTGGAGCAAATACTGATAACAACAGCTGCTGCACTTACGACAGATGCATTGCTTTTAGCTGTAGATAATAATATTGATGTTGTTTTTTTACGATATAACGGGAAACCCTTTGGTAGAGTTTGGCATTCAAAATTGGGAAGCATATCGACAATACGGCGAAAACAGTTAATGTTGCAAGAACTTCCTTTAGGACTACAGCTTACTAAAGAATGGATTAATTGCAAATTTGATAATCAGACGGATTTTTTAAAAAAATTGCTACAAAATCGAAGAGACGAAAAAAGAAGAACTTTGATAAAAGGTGCGATCAATAAAATAGAAGAGCTTAAAACAAAACTGAATTCGTTAGACAAATACGATAATATCGATGAGGCAAGATATACAATATTAGGATATGAAGGAAATGTAGGTAGAATATATTTCCAAACATTAGGCCAACTTATCCCCGGGAAGTATAAGTTTACGGAAAGAAGCAGAAATCCCGCAAAAGATCAGTTTAATTGCATGCTGAATTATTCTTACGGTGTGCTATATAGTCAAGTTGAAAGAGCATGTATACTTGCCGGGTTAGATCCCTATATTGGGATAATGCACACTGATAATTACAATCGCCAGGCTTTCGTCTATGATATTGTAGAAATGTATAGAGGATATATGGACGAGATAGTATTCAAGTTGTTCAGCACAAAAAAGGTTGCTGATGAGTTTTTCGATCCTGTTGAGGGTGGAATTTATATGAATCAGGACGGTAAAAAATTGCTTATAGAGGCAATCAATAAGGCTTTTGAAACAAAAATCAAACATAAAGGCAGAAATATTGAACTACAAAATACTATGCAATATGATTGTCATGAAATTGCCAATAGGATTCTAAAGGAAGTGGAAGGATGATTACTTGGGTTTTATACGATATTAGTAGCAATAAAATAAGAAGCAGAGTTGCGAAGATATGTAAGAATATGGGGCTCTATAGAGTTCAAAAAAGTGTATTCTTAGGTACATTGGAAGATAACCAATTTGACGAGATAAAACTTCATATAGAGTCACTAATTGATTTAGAAAATGATTCTGTTTATGTTTTTCCTATGAGTAAGACAAATTTTAATATGTGCGGATTAATAGGACAGGCTTTTGATAGGGAGTTGGTTACTGATGAAATCATCTCAAAGTTTTTTTAGCGATATAAGCTATTATGTAACACCTTCAGATATTATTGAATTCAATTATTGTAAAAGATTTATTTATTATATAAAAGTGCTTGGCATACCACAAAATGAAGAAACACGATTTAAGGTTCAACAAGGTCGCAATATTCATACTTTAAAGGAAAAAAGAAATAAAGAATATTTAAGAAGCAAAATAAAAGCCGTGAAGAAGCTTAATGAGGTTTCATTAGTTTCGGAGAAATTTAAAATAAAAGGTAAGGTTGACGAAATAAATTTTTTAGAAAATGGTACTGCTGTTCCTTTAGATTATAAATTTGCCGAGTATAAGGATCAGATATACAAAACTTATAAAACACAAATGGTAATGTATTCAATTATGATAGAAGAAATGTTTGATGTGGAGGTGAAAGCAGCTTATATAGTTTATTGTAGAAGCAGCAATAAACTGGTGAAAATTGATATATCAGAAGCCATGAAGATTGGGATAAAAGACATTATTAAAGAATATGCAAAAGTGCTTTGCGGACATTATCCAAAAGCCACAAAAAGCAAATCAAAATGTTTTGATTGCTGCTTTAGGAATATTTGCATATCCTAATTATATTTGAGGGGAGGTGTAAGAAGTGCTAACAGGAGTTTATCAAATAGGAAAGTACGTAGCGGATACAAAAGACGAAAATTATGATACACTGATTGAAAATCCAGGGGAACGGGGTAATTACAAACATGTTTTAAAGATTACATTTATGAAAGAAGGACAAGCCTATAAATATAAAGAGATAGATTATGAGGAATTCTCGAAAGACAGATTAAATAAATATGCTTATAAAAGAGCGGATGGTGCTAATGCCGGAGACCACACCCCTACATCCATATTGAATTTAAAAAATCCGGACAAAACTCTTAGAAACATTATAAAGCCTATAAGAAGAATAAAAGATACAATAAAAGATAAAAAAGATAGAGATTATATGATGCTTATTAATATTTACAATTTTATTAACGAAAATTCCGAAACTTTGTTTAATCATATAAATATTAAGTTAAAATCATTAAACATTTCTCAAAACGAAGGGGCTATTATAACTATTGTTGTTTTGGAATGCAAAAAGGAAAGATATGTGGGGGATTTTCCTGTTTATATTAAACATCTTGAAAAAATAAATGATGAGCGATTCTATTATAAGTATAAAAAAGAATCAAGGGGTTATGGGAAATGTTATTATTGCAATAAAGAAAAGGAAGTCATGGGGTTTGTCAACACTTATAATTTTTATACTGTAGATAAAAAAAGCTTTGTAACAGGTGGATTTAATCAAGAAAACTCATGGATAAACTATCCCGTATGCCTTGACTGCGCACATGTTTTAGATGCTGGAAAGAAATATATATTCAACAATTTACGATCTAAATTTTCCAGTTTCAATTATTTTGTTATTCCGAAAGTAATGATGCCTGAAAAGTCTGTCACCGAAGATATGCATTTTATTTTGCGAGAACTTGAGAAAGGTTCGAAACTTTCAACTGCAGAGGAAGTAAAAGATAACTTATTAAACAGCGAAGATGGATTTATTGAGTTAATGAAAGATAACGACAATAATATGAACTATAATATTTTGATTTACAAAGAAGAAAATGCTGCATTTAGAATTTTATTATTTATTGAAGATGTTGTTCCAAGTAGAATCAAAAATATTTTAAGAGTAAAGGAACAGCTTGAGAATAAGTATTCACAAAACATACTTGATAGCTTGACTAATAATAGGTTCACTTTTGATAAGTTAAGGTACTTTCTTCCTAATAATAAGGAAGAAGGTAATTTTGACAAGCATTTTTTAGAAATCTTAAACAATATATTTAAAAGCAGGCAAATAAGTTATGATTTTGTATTGAACAGGATAATGGAAAAAACACGTTGGATTTTTTCAAAAGAGGAGAATTTTAGTACATCTATTCTTTTAGGGCTTATATGTATGTTGTTTATTGAAAATTTACTGTTGTTTGATAAAAAAGAGAAAGGAGTTGATAACTTCATGGTGGAAATTAATGAAAAGAAAAAGGATTATATTGAATTTTTTGATACTAATAATGAAATCTTTGATACAGCTGGTAAAAAGGCGGCATTTTTAGTCGGTGATTTAGCCAATAAGCTAATGAATATACAATATAAGGAAAAAAGCTCAAAGCCTTTTTATAGTAGGCTTAACGGTTTAAATATAGACGAAAAGACTATGAAGAGAATTTATGTAGAGGCGATAAACAAGTTAAATGAATACGGGAAAAATTATTATATTACTCTTGAAGAACTCATAGGCGAGTATCTACTCCAACCAATTAGTTTAACCAATAATGAAATAAGCTTTTATTTCACCTTAGGTTTATCTTTGAGCAATAAATTCAAATCTCAAAATAAAGGAAATGAAGGGGAGGATAACAGTGATCAAAAATAGAGAAGAAATATTGTTCATCTATGATGTGACAGATGCGAATCCTAATGGTGACCCTTTAGATGAGAACAAGCCAAGAATAGATGAAGAAACAGGTATTAATATTGTAACCGATGTAAGGTTAAAAAGAACAATAAGGGATTATCTGCTGAATTACAAAGGCTATGATGGTGAAGGTGATAAGGATATTTTTGTAAAAGAAGTTGCATCGGAAAAAGGAAAAGGTTTAAAAGACGGAAAAAGTAGGGCAAAGGATTTTAACGATAGTCCAGAAGAAGTTTTAAAAAAAGCAATAGATATAAGGCTTTTTGGAGGTGTAATACCTTTAGAGAAAGATTCAATAACTTTTACGGGACCTGTTCAATTTAATATGGGAAGATCCTTAAACAAGGTAAATACAAAGCATATCAAAGGCACCGGCGCTTTTGCATCAAAGGACGGCAAGGCGAAAACATTTAGAGAGGAATATATATTACCCTATTCTCTCATTGCTTTTCACGGGATTATTAATGAAAATGCCGCAAAAGAAACTATGCTAAAAGGAGAAGACATTGATTTAATGGAAGAAGCTATTTGGAACGGTACCAAAAATCTTATCACCAGATCAAAGATGGGACATATGCCTAGGTTATATATTAGAGTGCAATACAAAGAGGATTTAAATTATTTTATAGGAGATTTGCAAAAAAAGATAAATATAGAATCTGAAATGGAAGATTTTAAGATTAGAAGCACAAAAGATTATAAGCTTGATCTTACAACGTTGTTAAAAGAATTATTTGATAATAAAGATAAAATTGAAAAGATATTTTACATCTATGATAGAACATTAAAGCTCCAGTATGAAGGGGAAGATTTTTGTTTTAAAGAGGAGACCGGCTTAAGTTTTGAAGAAATAACTTACTAAGTGAGGGATTATTATGGCAAAAAAATTTTTAGTTTTTGACCTTTGGTCATCATATGGACATTTTAAAAAGCCATATACAACATCATCCCCTCTTACTTTTTCCATACCCCCCCGAACAGCTATTTCAGGCATAATTGCTGCTATATGCGGGATTGATAAAAAAATATATATACAGTATTTTACTAAGGATAAAGCTGATATTGCTATTGCACTTAAAAAACCAGTAAAAAAGATAAGACTGGGTATTAATCTTCTTAACTTTAACGATTCTATGACTAAAATTATCGGGAAAAACCCTACAAGATTTGAGCTTTTACAGAATCCGGGATATCGTATTTATTTTAACCATGGCGATGAAAAATTATACAGCTCTTTTAAAAAACATCTAAAAGATCATACGACAATCTATACTCCGACCATGGGTCTAAGTGAGAATTTGGCGAATTTTAATTATATCGGCGAATATTCCGGTATGGAGGATTCAGATGCAGAGAGAACAGTTGAAGTCAACAGTGTTGTACCGCTAAAGAATATTAAACCGAGAGATATAGTATTTAATTATGATTATGAATATTTTAGCGAGAACCTTCCTTTGGAACTTGATAACGACAGAAAAGTTACTGATTACGGGGAAGTAATTTTTGAAAAAAACGGTCGTAAAATAGCAGGAAGGTTTAGAGGATTTTATCATTTGATAGATATAAAAGAAAGAATAATAATATTGTAAGTATAGGAGGAGGTGGCCTGTGTGTTAAAATCCCATCCGGGTAAAGCGTTGAAATCTCATTTGATGAATACCTATCTAATAGGTGATAGATTACTAAAAGGTAAGCAGATAAGTTTTTCTATGATTGACTATGAGGCTTTATTGTCTATAAATAGGGTATGTCTTATGATGCATGATTCAGGTAAAGCCATGCGGTATTTTCAAGACTATATGAGTGATATAGAAAAAGGTCTTGATATCGGGAGTTATGGTGAAATGAAAGATCACGGGCTCATCTCCGGTGTACTTGCATATTATATTGCCTACAAATTATTTGATAATGAACTTTATGCTTTTATCGCTTTGTTTATTGTAAGCCATCATCATGGTAATTTAAGTAACGTAAATGATTTTTGTTCAAAATTCAGAAATCAGGTAGTTTTGGATAAATTAGACAAGCAATATGAAAATTTAAATAAAAAACAATTGGATGATATTTATTCGGAGTTAGATTTGATAACTGATTTTAGTAATACGGTTTGGGAAGATATTAAGCAATCTTTAAATAGATTAAGAAGTATTCAATTTATAAAGAAGTTAAAAAAAATAAAATCAGTAGAAGGATATCTGATAATTAACATGCTATTTTCTTTATTAGTGTATTCAGATAAAATAGAGGCAATTTATCATAGCGTAAATGATAATATAGAGGATTATATTAATTATAAAACTATTAACAACAATAAGATTGATAAAACTATAGTTGATAACTATAAAAGAAAGGTGTTTGGTAAAGAATTGGAACCACCTGGACTAAGAGAACAAGCCTATATAAATATAAATGACAGTATTAAAAGTATGGATTTAAGCAACAAGATACTTTCAATAAATCTGCCCACAGGTTCCGGTAAAACTTTGGCGGCATTAAATGCTGCAATAGCATTACAAAATAGGATTGCTGAAGAAAAAGGATATATTCCGAAAATAATATACGTTTTACCATTTACATCAATAATTGAGCAAAATTATGATGTATTTTGCAAAGTCTTAGAAACCGATGTAGAAAACACTATTATTAAACATCATTATCTTTCTAATAGAGAATATCGAAAAGACACATCAGATTTATATGAGCATGAAATAGGAGAACATTTTATTGAAAGTTGGGATTCACAAATAATCGTCAGTACCTTTGTACAGCTTTTTCATTCAGTATTTACGAATAAAAATAGACAATTTAAGAAGTTTCACAATATAGCAAATTCTATAATTATTTTAGATGAAATTCAATCAATACCTTTTAAGTATTGGAGCTTGGTTAGGAATGTTTTTAAATTGATGGCAGAATTTGCAGGTTGCTATTTTATATTAATGACGGCAACAATGCCCTTGATATTTTCAGAGAAGGATAAGGAAATATCAGAATTGGCATCAAAAAAGAACTACTTTTTTGAAAGTTTTAATCGTATAAGATTAAATTGTGAATTACTTAATAATCCTATGAATTTGGAAGAGTTCAAAAAGATACTTGAAAAAGAAATAAAGGATAATTCTGATAAAAGTATTTTAATAGTTTTAAATACTATTAAAGGCTCAATTAACATATGGGAACACATTTATAATGAATTTAAAGGAGACTATAAAATATTCTATCTTTCTTCCAATATAATTCCTAAACATAAACATCAAAGAATAGAAGAGATAAAAAAATATAAGGGCAAAAAGATTGTTATTTCTACTCAGGTTGTGGAAGCAGGTGTAGATATAGATTTGGATATAGTGTATAGGGACTTTGGCCCCTTTGATAGTATTAATCAAGTAGCCGGCAGATGCAACAGAGAAGGAGGAGAGAATCCGGGTATAGTAAAGCCTGTAAATTTGACAGATGAAAACAATAAGGATAAGCCTTATAGCAGTTATGTTTATGATGCATTGCTTTTAGACAAAACTCAAAAAACTTTGAAAGGCATAGTTGAGATAGAGGAGAAAGATATATTGAATTTGTCCAACAAATATTTTGAACAACTTTATAAATATGGTGATGATGGGGAAGGGAAAGAATTATTGGATATGATTAATAATCTTAATTACAAAGATGCTTTTGAATATACTGAAAATAAAAAGAAAAATGAAAGAGTCTTTTCCTTAATTTCAACGAGCTATAAGACAATAGAAGTTTTTATTGAATTAGATGAAGAAGCGCGAAAGTTATGGGCAAAATTTCAAGAATTATCTAAAATAAAAGATAGATTTGTTAGGAAGAAGGAATTTTCAAAAATAAAAAAAGAATTTTTAGAATACGTAGTCAGTGTACCTGAGGAAGCGGTGAAAAAGCACTTTAATGTTGATAATGAATATATTCTGTATGCATCAATGGATATGTTGGAAACTGTCTACGATATCCAAACCGGTTTTATAAGAGGAGAAATAGGTGACTATATGTTATAATGGAGGTCAATAATGGAAATAGATATTTTAATTTTGAAATTAGAGAACAATTTGATAAATCGACGTGATATTCCAAAACTGCGAGGATTTATTGCGGATAAATATCCTCAATATGTAGATCTTCATAACCATATTGGTAACGATGCCTATAAATATGGATATCCTATGATTCAGTACAAAATAATTGACAAAACTCCTGCTCTTATTGCAATTAATGAGGCAATAAATACTTTAACAAAATTGTCTTTTGATTTAAAAGAAATAGATATAAATGGTGATATAAAGAATATAAATGAAAAAAAGCTTATAATTAAAAAGGAAGAGTTTGGGATATCAGAAAAACCTATTAAATACTTATTTGAAAGCCCTTGGATGGCATTAAATCAAAATAATTACAAAAGATATTTATCGCAAAATGAAAAAGGGAAAAATGAAATATTGACAAAAGTTTTAGTCGGCAATTTATTATCTGTTTCAAAATCATTGTCATATTTTATTCAAGAAAGAATAAATGCAAAACTTGATTTAACTCAATGTACAGTAAATTTTAAAAACCAGGCTATGTTAGCGTTTAAAGGTAATTTCAAAACTAATTTTTATATACCGGATTACTTGGGATTGGGAAAGTCTGTATCCAGGGGTTTTGGGGTAATAAAAAGGATTGAAGAAAAACAATAGATGCAAGATAAACAAGATATTACATAATGTGGAACATGATTTATTAAATTTTATTACTGCTGGACTCTTTAAACATTGGGAATGAAAGCATAAGGCTTTATGTTTGAAGTGAAAATAGAGGATGAAAAGATGAATTTATGGGAATTTATAATTAGAAAGACAAATTTAAATAGGATCAGGTTAAGCGAAAAAGTGAAGGATATCAAGGCATGTGAGTGATTTTGCTGTTGCAGCTACTAATCCATTAGAATAAGGATTGAAACATACCTCCTTTCATCAATATCATACATTCTGCAGATGTTGCAGCTACTAATCCATTAGAATAAGGATTGAAACTTGGCTTAGTCCATGCAGTGCCGGTTTTTAAATGAAGTTGCAGCTACTAATCCATTAGAATAAGGATTGAAACATATCGATTCTATACTTTCTGAGTGTTTTAATTCCCATGTTGCAGCTACTAATCCATTAGAATAAGGATTGAAACGTGCAACAAACCCTTGATAGCGTTTTATATCCTAAAGGTTGCAGCTACTAATCCATTAGAATAAGGATTGAAACTTTTAAGTTTTTAAATCTATCTTTGTCAGATTTCATCGTTGCAGCTACTAATCCATTAGAATAAGGATTGAAACCAAGTAACAATGGAATAGAGAGGTGGGGTTATGTTGTTGCAGCTACTAATCCATTAGAATAAGGATTGAAACCAGAGTATGATTACAATGCCTTGAAAGAAAATATTGAAGTTGCAGCTACTAATCCATTAGAATAAGGATTGAAACATGCCCATTCATCATCCACGCGTTTGGCTATTATGTCTGTTGCAGCTACTAATCCATTAGAATAAGGATTGAAACATGTTTATAATTGATTATTCGGTATGGCGGTATCAAGTTGCAGCTACTAATCCATTAGAATAAGGATTGAAACTAAGCGAAGTAGATAAAGTGAATTACACCTTAAAAGAGTTGCAGCTACTAATCCATTAGAATAAGGATTGAAACATCAGTCTAAGAGCATTAAACAAGTCCTGCGTTTGTGTTGCAGCTACTAATCCATTAGAATAAGGATTGAAACTTCCATCTATCTCAATTCTCCTAATTGTTGGTATAGTTGCAGCTACTAATCCATTAGAATAAGGATTGAAACCAAAATCTAGTTGATTGGCTTAATAACTTATCTCCTGTTGCAGCTACTAATCCATTAGAATAAGGATTGAAACTGGCATATTCTATCAAGTCTATTGCTTCTTCTATTTGTTGCAGCTACTAATCCATTAGAATAAGGATTGAAACTAGTAGACTGGGGCGAAAACATGATAAGTGGTTTTAGTTGCAGCTACTAATCCATTAGAATAAGGATTGAAACATTTTAAATTCTTCTTTTACAATATGGTCTAATTCAGTTGCAGCTACTAATCCATTAGAATAAGGATTGAAACAAGCAGGCCACCGCCACAAAGAAGGGCTTTATGTCCGTTGCAGCTACTAATCCATTAGAATAAGGATTGAAACTCAATCCTATCAAGAGTATCAGTAGCTTTTTTAGCGTTGCAGCTACTAATCCATTAGAATAAGGATTGAAACTATCATCTCTATTTTGATACCGCCATACCGAATAATGTTGCAGCTACTAATCCATTAGAATAAGGATTGAAACCACTTGCTATTACCACATCAAAAGCTGTTTTTACTGTTGCAGCTACTAATCCATTAGAATAAGGATTGAAACCTTGCTATCATCCATCTATCTCTTTTAGGAAATATCGTTGCAGCTACTAATCCATTAGAATAAGGATTGAAACATCTTGAGGTTTTCTCCACCCTTGCCGTTTTCATCAGTTGCAGCTACTAATCCATTAGAATAAGGATTGAAACTTGGACTTCCTGTGGCACACTGAACGTCATGAGCTTGTTGCAGCTACTAATCCATTAGAATAAGGATTGAAACTTCCAAAAATTCCGAATTGACGCAAGTTTTTTCCCGGGTTGCAGCTACTAATCCATTAGAATAAGGATTGAAACATTTCACTTGACTTAATCTTTACCCAACTTTTAAACTGTTGCAGCTACTAATCCATTAGAATAAGGATTGAAACAACAAGTACCATCCTTTGGATAATTATTCACTTTTTCGTTGCAGCTACTAATCCATTAGAATAAGGATTGAAACTTCCAATATTCTCCATAGAAGCGGATTATCCTTCTTTGTTGCAGCTACTAATCCATTAGAATAAGGATTGAAACATTAACCCTAAAGCCGCTTCGATTAATTCTATAAGCAGTTGCAGCTACTAATCCATTAGAATAAGGATTGAAACTGTCCTTGCCTAAGCACGCCATCAATTAAAGGTGGAGTTGCAGCTACTAATCCATTAGAATAAGGATTGAAACTTGACTACTACTAAATCATCCTTAGGGCCAATGGCTGTTGCAGCTACTAATCCATTAGAATAAGGATTGAAACTATATATCAGCTTACGCATGCTTTATACCCCCCACTGTTGCAGCTACTAATCCATTAGAATAAGGATTGAAACATAAAGAGACAGAGTTATGGCCTGGTGCATATGAAGAGTTGCAGCTACTAATCCATTAGAATAAGGATTGAAACGCTTTTATTATGTCATATTCCGCATTTGTTGTTTCGTGTTGCAGCTACTAATCCATTAGAATAAGGATTGAAACTCGGCAATTGAAGATGAAAACAAGGCTTTAGGATTAAGTTGCAGCTACTAATCCATTAGAATAAGGATTGAAACTTTCCAAATTCAGTTGTTATTATAAGCTTCTCATCGTTGCAGCTACTAATCCATTAGAATAAGGATTGAAACTTTGACACCCTGCGTGTGGTCAGTGCGGGTGTCAGTAGTTGCAGCTACTAATCCATTAGAATAAGGATTGAAACATTCTTCTGCTATCTCCTCCGCTTTTTCTCTGCTGTGTTGCAGCTACTAATCCATTAGAATAAGGATTGAAACTTAGTCAACTCATTCCAAACTTCATTCATTCGTTTTAGTTGCAGCTACTAATCCATTAGAATAAGGATTGAAACGTATATTCAAGGATATAGGCAAAGGTATGTTTAACGTTGCAGCTACTAATCCATTAGAATAAGGATTGAAACAATCGCTCTTTAAGTAATATAAATTCATGTGCCGCTGGTTGCAGCTACTAATCCATTAGAATAAGGATTGAAACAGAAACACAGACCACACAGGTATAGGTTTTAAAGACAACGTTGCAGCTACTAATCCATTAGAATAAGGATTGAAACTTTAAAATGGATTATCTCGTAACCCAATTTTTTTTAGGTTGCAGCTACTAATCCATTAGAATAAGGATTGAAACCGAAACAGATGGCAATGTAGGTGTTCAATTTAGAGG
>Ga0172382_10008750_pt1 | contig 14011 bp, 8 predicted proteins | sample Leawel138RmetaG_FD_122245 | JGI IMG/M metagenome (GOLD analysis project Ga0172382, IMG submission 122245) | Leachate microbial communities from a municipal landfill in Southern Ontario, Canada - Leachate well 138R metaG | ecosystem: Engineered > Solid waste > Landfill > Unclassified | place...
ATTGGAAGCAACGACTGGCTTGGCTGCTGCCATTGCTTCCAATACCGCTACCGGCATTCCTTCCCATAACGAAGGTTGGATATAGACAGCTGCTTTGGGAAGAATCTTGAAGACTTCTTTTCTGGGTAGGTATCCGGTAATGTTAATATTCTCAGAAGTTAGTTCATATTTGTCTTCACCATCACCTATCCACACAAAACGAACCTGAGGAAGTTTTTGCGCAATGGCATTGAATGCTGTAGGATTTTTCTGTGGAGAAATTCTTCCACAAGTAGCAACAAATATGTCATTAGATTCTTCTGATGTTAGTATTAATTCCGTCTTAATAAAATTAGATATTAAAACATTATCCTGTGTAATTCTTCTGGCATGCTCTGCCTCAGTACTCGAAACAGTGATTATTGTACTTTTTCGATAAAGATTAATAATTTTCTCAAGCATAAGGAACATCCTTCGAGTTAACGCGGACACATCAGTTCTGAGAAATGAAAATCCATGAGGACTATAAAAAACCTTTGATTTACAATGACTTGCAGCAATTCGACCAAGGAAGCCTGCTTTCGATGAATGCAGATGAATAATATCCGGGTGGTATTTTTTGATTATATTCTTTATGTTCCTTATCGCTTTAAAATACATATCGATAGAATCCATTTGGACATGGATCAGTTCAATGTTTTGCTGTTTGAAATCATTGGCATAATTTTGGGGTGTATCTGAACGTATTGAGTGAATGATTTTAATTTCGAATTTATCAGGATTGAGATTGCATGCAATATCATGCACTACTGCATAGACCCCAGTGGCAAAGCTCTCAACGACAAACAATACTTTGGTTTTCATATCCTACCTATCATGTAAGTGTTAAGTATAACGAAACATGTTTCCTATGTATATTATCATGCTTCAAGTGTATTGGTTGACTTTATATATAAGCTGGTGTAATTATGAAGATAATTTGTGGTTTAAATAAAGTAAAAAGTAAAGATGTGTGAACAAGGAAGTTAATCACATACAAGGGATAGGTCTTGATGCATAAAAAATCAATTTTCTTGGTGATTCTGGGATGTATCTTTCTATTGCAGCAACTTGGTGCATCAATAGAACCGAATGTCGATCAATATGTAAAACATGCTATCGATTCATATGAATTTTCAATTACAGGAAATACCAAAGAGAACTTGATCCGGAGAAAGATTGTCCCTGTAGCAGGGGATCCTGTTTTCAACTCTATTGAAGCAATGGAAGCTGCTTTGAATAAAAAAAAGGAGACCCTTTTCAATCTACGAGTGTTTACTTCGGTTGAGTATGAATATGATTTAATTAAGAGTGAAAACGATACTGCTTATTATAAGGTAAGATTTTTAATCGATGATGCGTTCACTTTTCTGCCAATTCCCTATCCAAAGTATGATTCAAACTATGGATTTAGACTAGGCTTAAAAGTATATGATAAGAATTTATTTGGAACATTTGCCGATTTTTATTTATTCGGGCACATGACACAATCGAATAACAGTTGGGCATCAATGAGCATGGGTTCAGAGTTTTATTTAAAAAACCTACCGTTAGGCCAAAGTATGCTTAATTTTTCTGGTACTGTTTCAGCTGCCAAAGACTCAATAGGCATTCGGGTAAATAGCTATCTCGGCTCAGTCACATGGGTTGGCATTCCCTTATTCAATACAAAAATCAATTTAGCTGGATATATCGATGAAGATAAAGTTCCATACGGGTCGATAAGTTGGCAAGGATTCAAGGTTGGTCCATCAAACATAAGTGTATCTTCGAGTATTTCGGAAGCAAGGGTGATTACCAACACCCTCTCTTGGAGTGCCATTCCGGTCGGAAAGACTACCATGAGCTTGCAACCTGTTGTCAATGTAACTAGAAAGACCGATCTCAGTTGGTATGTGAATCAGACTAAGCTAACCACTTCATTTGGTAGGATTCCAGTCTTTTCAGTTCCATTTGCTTTTTCGAATACGCTGACCCTAAATTTGCCCTCGAAGCGTTTGGATACTTCAACAAAAGTAACGCTTTTGGATGCCAAGATTGCAGGACACCCCGTGTCTCCCTATTTCTCTATCTCTGATATATATGAGATTCCTAATAACATATTTAGGGACCATAAATTGACTTTGGGAATCTCCACCTCGTTTAAGTTACCTTTCAATATCACCTACGCCCCATCTTTGGCCACCTCTATTCTGTTGGATTCAACTACTGTGCTCAATCATGTACCTGTGCTTAGCACTACTCAGAATCTCACAGCAAATTCAGTTAATTGGCGTAACAACATACGTCATGGATTCGAAGGTAGCATTAAGATAAACGGAGAGTATGCATTCTTCCCGAATGCAACGGGAATTGAAGCTACCTCTCTTACATTAAGTGCCGAAGCTTCATTGAATGCATTTGCTGCTTTTGGAAAGCGGTTAGGATTAAGTGTAAGATTCCTGGGATACACAAGCTATATACCCTCCTACGATTCTACGGGGATGAAGTTCACCTACTTCATGCCAAGTTCCAAGCTGGCACCTTCTGAAGAGTTAAGAGGGATTCTTAATCAGACTTTCAATACAATTGCTAATACTGGAACAGCTGTCAATCGAAAACTTGGTGTTGTTATGAACATTGATGCAACACTCATGTTTGTTAAGTTTGACAACTTTGCTGAAGGCTTCATTAGTCTTTTCTTCGATGTAGGTTTGTTTACCAAAAGTGCTGCTGTTCCAAACAACATTATCACCTTCGACGATATACTTCTATTCAAATCCATCGGTATTGAAGGTTACGGAATTCTTGACAGATTCCGAAGCTACCCCATCAGGGCTTCCGTGGGATTCAATCTTGATTATCTGGCAGAACACTTGAGAGGGGAACGAGCGTTTATGGACACGCTTGAGATAACGATGGGGATGGGCTTGTTGTACTAATTGGAAATTTCTTAAGTATTCTTTGAAAATAATCGAAATTTAAAGCGAAATTGTTGCTCCAATATTTGCTGTATATGAAAATGGAAGATACGTTGAGAACACCAAAGAAACTCCAGTATAGATTGAAAGCCATTTCATCAGGCCTTTCTCAGCTGATAATTGCACCATTAGTTTAGGCTTAATATCTCCTGAACTTATCCATGTGCCTGAATACATCCAATCATCCGGATCTTCTGAAAGATCGGCAGATCCCCAATAATTAATATCAACCGAACGTTCTCGTCCTTCTCTGCCTTGAAGCAGCAGTTCAAATGATCCGTTTATCTTCACATCATGTGTTTCATATGATCCTTTCAGTGCAAGTAACTGCGAATCTCCGCCATATTTTAACCCAAAAGGTACAGAATAATAGTCTGGATTTGAGATAAACCAAGGATTGAAAAAATAATTGTAAAAACTTTGGAACCCATTGAAATAAGTTATTGAAGAATCATGTTGGTTGGTTCTTACATACATCCATCTGCTTGTTGCGACATAATCGAATGAGAATATTAGACCCCCATTCATACTACCGAAATCAGTATTTCTTCGAATTCCCTTATCAGCATCATGAGTTGGATATTCGTATGTCTTTCCTTCAATGGGATTCCATCTGAATCCTCCCCCGATTGCGAGCGCACTAGGGGTTATTGCCAACATGCGTGGAGTTTGGTGACCTTTCTGAGACGGCAAATCATCCATTGCAGCCATCAGATAGAGAAAGAGTTTATCAATAGCAGTTGTTGCAATCTGAAATTCCATTCCAACATTTGCCCGATCAGAATTTTCATTGTGTAGATTTGAAAAAATTGATAGATCTCCTACGGTATTTGGATTTGCAAGAATTCCTGATTCGCCAATCATGACATACCAGTTTTTCCCAACATAGCTTAATGCATGATATACAAAAAATTTGCTGTATCGATCATATAGTGGCGTCGGTATTTGGACATATGTGCCTGTGTCGGCATCCCATCTCCAAAGTGGAGATATGCTTTCATATGCTTTTTTTTTCGATTGTATTTGGTTCAAATTTGAAACGCTCACCAAGCTGTCAAACCTGAATCCCGTGTCTTTGCCAACAGATACAGTAATCCCATCAAAGAACGGCATGTCTCTGTTAACAAATAAATTATTATCTGAAATTCCTATGCTCTGTTTTCTTCTTCCGATACTCACAGAGAAAAATTGATCGTCGTACTCAAGGTAGGCCAGCTTCACCATCGGAGTGAATATGCTCAATGTATCGATTACTATTGGAGGTCTGAGTGAGAAGATAGAACCTTCAGTAAGAAAAGTCCAATGCCCTTGATATAATTCAAGGTCAATCTGGAAAAGGGGTTTGTTATTGAATCCAGCAATATATTCACCATCGGTTAAACGCTCGGTCCTATCAATGGCAGAAACAAAATTGAAGTCCAAGTTGGATTCAAGTTGTAGAAGCCACCAATCACCTGAAAAAGCTCCGATATCCGATAAGGTCAATAAAAACACTAACAGCAGCATCGTTAACTTAATCGAGAAGATAGAAGTTCTACCCATTTTCATTTTCATTACTATCCTCTTAAGAATGAAAGTACTATATAAGCTTCCTACAAATCATTTTCCCTATAGATTCTATACTATCTTCTTGTTAATTTCTTTATCAGTCAATACCTAATTTGTTTATGCAGTGTCCGATGAGCAATAAAATCCGTTTCGAAATTGACATTTTTCCCAATAGCATTTTTGATTCTATCTGTTCTCCTTCATCATTCACTACCGATAGATTGAAATTTGAAGTGTTACAGCATGCGTAATTGAAGGTGCAGACCATGCATCTGAAAAAGTCGATTTAATAATCGCTGTTCCAGTATCATCGGTATGGGTTTCATCCGATACATGGAGCCTCTTGGTATTCCAGCCGAATCTATAAGACCCTGAAATTTTAAGAGGAAATGTTTCCATCGTTTTTTCTGCACCGATTTCTACACTTATTTTTTTCTCAATAAGATTATTTGTGAAATCCTTTAGTTCATATTTTCCGTCTTCAGCTGCTGAATAATCCATATACATATCGATAGCATATCCATACTGCCCGCTTCGTCGTTGATACTTCCCGGTTGTCTGGATTCTCCAGCCTTCGGGCAATCCTATGCTGGCATGAAGCAATATTTCATCTGAATTTGGATCAAGAGGATACCCGAGGTTCTCTCCTTTATTCACATAGCTAACTATTTGCTCAATCTTTCCATTCCCATTTATATTCTTAACCGGTTGGTGTGTATAAAAGAATGGTCCTAGATACGTGTATTGAGCGGTCATTGATGAGAACGAGCCTATGGGTAATGCAAGATCAATTCCGGCCTGCATCGCCAGGATATTTCGTGGATGTTTGAAAAACAATGATGGAGTGATTTCATTCATCTCCGAAGTTGAAATCGCACCGTAAGCCCTAAGCTTCCCTTTTACATGCCATTGGATATCAAAACCGGCAATCATCTCATCATAGTCACTGCTGATGTTTTGCTCCAACATATAAACAGTAAAAGGATTGAGATAGCCAATCTCAAAGCGCTTTTGCCATACCAATGCTTCGTAGATGCTGAATGTGAGATTCCCCGGCAATCTCAATTCAACCCGATGGGCGGAATAATTATTGCTAAAATGATTCTCATGGAAAGGATCGGTGAAAAATATCCTCCTGTCCGTTCCTTCTCCAATCCACATTTTCTTAGTTGTATCATCGACAGCCAATGAGAATTTACCTAATGATCCGATAATAAAACTAAAATGCAACCAATCAGTAAATGCCATTGACCCGTCAATCGCATTGAACTCTCTTGCGCTTGATGATAGTTGGAAATTATTAAATCCAACACCCCAATCCCTTTTAATTGATGCCCAGCGCAGTGAAAAACGATTGTCGAACAACGATACAGATAACTCTGGATTCATCATGAAAGAGAGCAAAAAAGAGTCCATCGGGATCGTTACATCAAGACCAGGATCAAAATATGACTCATAAAAGCCTTCGGCAGGGATGGTAAAATCAGTTGCATTGAACAATCTGTTATCCAATTTGTCAAACATGAGGCCTAGGTTCATATGCACAGAAACAGATTGTGTGATATCGCTTGAGAAGAATACTCTTGCCTTGTTGCGTGAATCGAACAGAAAATTTTCGTCAACCGTACCGCCGGTAAATGTAAATTCTCCATAGATGCCAAATGCGGTATTGAATTTTTTATCTTTATCTATATATCGAACATGCCCTCTATGTAGAACATCAGAAACACTTTGAGTTGGTGTTTCTTGAACATTAAATTCTGACAATAGTTCATTGATTTCATCAATCTCAGTATGTGAAAGCTTGTTTGATTGTGTCTTTATCTCATGTAACAATGTCACGACATACGCTTGGTTAAATGGGGTGACATTCGGTAGTGGCGCTATATAACCTCTCAATTCAGCTGCTTTCAATACATCATAGACTCTATGGCCAAGCGGTACTGATAACTGTGTCGCAGCTAGACTGTATGTGATAAGTATCAAGGCAACGGTGAATGCTACAATTTTTTTCATCGGTATGGTTCCTATTTCAAGAATTGTTCTTTAAACCAATTCTGTAATGCTGTGACTCTTCTGATAAATGCACTTGGCAAATCTACTTTATAACCAAGAATATTGATAACTGGTTTCTGATCTTTAATGGTAGCAATTCCATAGAGTACCAAACCCTCTTCCAATTGGTAAGTGCTCATTGAAATTGCCAGCTGCTCCGGTTTCACTGCTGCGAAGATGCTGAATACCCGCATGGTTTCCAAGTTTTTTACTTCAAGGAATATCTCATCGTTATTCGTTGTGTATTCATGTCGATACACATTGCTCTTGAACGTAGAATCACGTTGGAATACATAATTAGTTTCTTTTTTGGGGACGGCTGGCACAACCGGATCCGGTAATCCTTTTCTGCTTGAAGGAGTTTCCAGATACCAAGATTTCTCAATAAGGACTTTGGGAACATTACCCGCCCTATGAGAAATGTACATAAGGCCTTCTTGTGTGGAAATTGAACGGATCGTATTGAAGATTTCTATCTGACGCTGTTCTTGATCCATTGTTTTCATATGCTCGGGATAGGGAATATAGGTAACAGCACAGATTGAGAATGCATTATTTAAGGCACTTGCTTTAATTGTCTCGTGATACGCCATTGATCCGGATGGTGCGAACTGTTCGATCGGTCCTTGTAAGGTTTGACCCTGTAGCATCTTCCCATCGAGCAATACCTGAATTTGGCTTTGACTTAGCTGAGGGAATACTTCTTCGAGAACTCGAGCACTAGACATTGGTGAAAGTGAAACAATCAAGAGTAATAAAGATAATGTACATCGTCTGACGCTATTCATGTATGTTAGATTTCCTCTAGCTAATAGGCATTCTTATTAATAAATCCAGTTATGAACGTAAAGAAGAATATTCTCAAATCAAATAGGAAACTCCAGTTACGGATATAATACAGATCATAGTCGATTCGTTCAACCAACGATGTATCTCCTCTCAAACCATTTACCTGCGCCCAACCGCTTAGCCCGGCCTTCACTTTATGACGAAGTTGATACCCGGGTATTTCTTCTAAGAATTTCTCAACGAGTTCCGGTCGTTCAGGTCTGGGACCAATTAGGCTCATATCCCCTTTTATGATGTTGAACAGTTGAGGTAGTTCATCAAGACTCGTTTTTCTCATGAACTTGCCAATTTTTGTTATGCGAGGGTCATCTTTTGTAGTCCACGCTACCGTTGCAAGTTTCGGATCATTGTTCATACTTCGAAACTTTAACATGGTAAAGACTCTTCCATGCTCAGTAATTCGTTTCTGTTTGAAGATTACAGGTCCCGGTGAAGACAGTTTGACTAATAGTGCCAACAACAACAAAAATGGGCTGATAGCAATAGTGATAAGTAACGAAAGGAGAAAATCAAACAGTCGTTTGGACACTCGTTGAAGGAATGAGAAATTTGCATCATTGAGATATGCAACTGGAATCTTATGAAACTCAGTGATGTTTAAGCCTATATATGATTGTGGGAGGTTAGGAATCAAGACAACATCTTCTAGTAGCGAAAGACTTTGAGAAACAACCTTTCGTTCAATCTCATATTCCTGTGTCGGATAACTGATCACCACCATATCCGGTTTACATAATGAAACGACTTCATGGAGGTTCCCTTGGAATTGTTGTAACGCCTTAATAGGATGTCCATTACTATTGAGTTGTCCGATTGCTTTCACACCACGAGTTTTGCCATTGGCAATCTCGTGGTAGTACTGATTCATTTTTTCACCATGACCAACAAGTAATACGGTTCTAATATTTTTATTTTTAGACCATGATGCGAAATATCTGTTTTTAAGAATGATTCGTTCGACAATAAGGAGTAAAGCTACAAGAAGCGAAAAGATAGCGATAGACATTCTGGAAATTCTTATATCAAAGAAAAAATAGAGCACAAAGACGAAGGAGAAGACTCCTTCCATCGCACTCCTGATAACCGATTGCACTTCTGCCTGCCAAGGTAATTCTTGCGAGTTTTGGTAAAGTTTGTTGCCATTAAGGAATATGAGAAAAATGATTACAACTAATAATCCCAACCATAAGAATTGAACCAATGGGGCTCCAACTCCCCCAGGAATCACATAGAATCTGAGATAATAAGCAAGCATCCATGAAACAAATACGACTATACTATCGAAAATTATTCGTAGTACAAAAAATGAATACGCAGAAGCCTTTCTATTAAGCATCGGCATCGACCGCCCTACACTACTTAGTTAGCACATGATTAATGAATTACGTAATACTTTAATCATGTGTGTTTCTAATGACACAGTATGATTGTTACATGGTGACTTGTCAACTTTGTATCCGCTGTAATAAATCATACCGTTTCCTATAGGAGCCACATTTATAAGTTATCTGTTTCTCATCAGGATAATGGGTTGCCATATGTAATGCATATGTCCCATTCAGTACAACTGCACATTTCATATTGTTGTTGAAAAAGTGCTCAACATGAGATTGTATCTCATGGATTAAGGAAATCCCAGTTCTGGCAACAAACACAACCACATCACATTGGATTCCAAATTGAATCAATTCGGTAGGATTTTGAAACGGTTGGCAATCGAAGAAAACATAATCAAAATTTGAGAATGTTATTCCGGAGGCTTCAATCTGTCGCATCTCAAACCTTTTTACAAAAAGAACTGATATATCTTTGCTCAATTTATATTTAATATCATACCCATTGGGGACTTCAGTGGTAATGACAAGTACTTTTCTTCCTTTACTTGCAAGGCTTTTAGCAACATTCACTAACACAGTTGATACACCGGAGTGAGCGATATCAGAATAAAATGCCACTAATCGTGGTACTGTCTTGTGATACATAGTGTCAAACGAGAAGGCAATGTTATCCCATCTTGATTGAGAATTCCTGTGGGCTTTGAAAAGAGGAATTTCACCAAGGACTTCAGCTTTCGCCCCTACCGTAGCGCTGATTGCCTTAGGATACTTTATCCGTGTATCAATGGAAACCAAGTAAGCTACCGTGTACCAAAAGAAAGGATTGGATAGATATGATTTGCTAAACATCAATAGTGTTATCGGGAAAACACATAAAAAGAGCACTTCTCTAAGATGTTGGTTATGTTTTACTACCTTGACATACTTCGTAACCAACCACAAGGCAAACGATAACCACACTAATAGATAGATGAGCCCACCCTGCATCAGGAACTCTAAAATAATGTTGTGTGGATACTGTTTCTTTGAGTAGATATAAAATGATGTAAATAAGCCATTGCCATAAATTGGTGATGCTTTGAAAAGATCCCAGGCTTCTTTATACCACTCTAACCTACCTGAAGTTCCGTCCCAATTGATGCCTTTGGTAAATGAGAAAAATTCTGTTGCTCGAGTAAATCCTGCAGTAAAGAGTGGAATTTCTAAGAGTCTTTTATAAAAAATAAAGAAAGCAAGAACTATTACTCCTATACAGGAAAAAAAGATGAGTAATTTCTTCCAATCCTTATTGATTATAGCAACCAAGAGTATCATAAAAAGATATGAGAAAAGAAGAACAAAACCGCCCCGACCTCCCGGGATGATCACCGCAATTATTTGAATTGGCAATAATACCATCTGAAAGAGTTTGTATGCCACTGTATTCATCAATCGTAAGCGTCGATGATTACTACCCCAAAATAGATAATAGAGATTCATCCCGAATGCAAAAGCCCCGTTATAACTCGCTGTTTGATATGATTCTCCACCGATAGTAGTGAATTTTACGCCTTCTAGCATAGGAATAATAGTTGTAAAGATACTCGCTGCTGTGATTACTATCATTGATAATTCAATAAATGGCGTAAGACTGAAGGACACATCGTAGTAACGTTGTCCACAATAATATCCGATGAATATCGTTGGCATAGCATAGGCGAGAAACCAGAAATAGTACCGTGCGATATAGTAATCAAAACCATATTCCAAAATTGCTTGTAAGTATAATAATGACAATATGAAAGGAATACCTATCATCATGATGAAGGCTTTCAATGAATACTGCTTGTGCTTGATAATTGATATGAATACAATTGCCATGTTAAGCATACCAAGTCCAATCATCACCACGAGGTAAATCGGCGAACTGTCTTTACCTTCATACACATATCCGGCCAATGCTGCGATGGAGAAAAATAGTTCTATCTTCAGTATGCCAATAGCCGAAAGGAATCGAATCATACTGATTCTCCTTTTCTCGTACTATCTATAAGCTCATCTAATGTGGTAAAGATTTTCTCGAATTGCATATCCCATGATAAGTGAAGGCCGGCATAACGATGCATCTCTTGCACAATTGTCTTGTCACCAATGGTGGTATCAATGAAATGAATCATGTTCTCTATGTTAATGGGGGTTTCATCATCTCCTAATTGCAGGAACCAGTTTTTATCTCTTGGTAGGTTTGGGTCATCACCAGCGATTATGAAAGGGATCCCTCGGGAGATGAATTCTTTGGTTTTCAATGCTGATAGTGTTGTGAATCCTGTCCTTGAAATAGCTAAGGGGGCCAAAGCCACAGCACAGGTCGAAAAATATGGTTCAAGATCCTTGCCAAACTTTGCACCTTCAAAAAGCACATATTGATCGAGGTTGTTTATCCTCACTAAATCCTGCAACTTTGGGAGGGTCCCGTCTGCATCGTAGCCAACCACGTGAAACACTACTTTTCTTGAAGGATTACCAGATAAATGATAGTACTCTACAAGCCCATTGATAAAACGATCATATCCATGAGCTTTTTGGATCTTTCCGATTCCCAATACATGGATATGATCGTCTATAGGTTTATATTCTCTCACCGGACAAGCATCCGCATCGATACCATTGGTAAAGTTGATTGCCGGTCGATCATTATATGAGTCGGAATATTTGCCATTCAGTGCATAGAGATCGACATATTGACTTCCTGATGTTTCATACTTATTTGAAATCTTGAAGAATGTGTTGTATCCGAATCTCCCGAACTTCTGATGGGAATATTCAGGGGGATATGTTGGAATCTCCACTATGATGGAACTCCCTGATTCCTTCAATAAGCTCAATGCTTTTCTATAGGGGGGAACTGCCGGCATGGTACGCATATATACATAGGAAAACTTAAGCTTCCTTTTTACTAATGTTATTATTGCTCTGTATAGGGCGTTGAATAAGACCAATTTGTTTACGATAGGGATTTTCTTCAACGCAAATGATACGAGCTTTATTTTTTCTTCAGCATGAACAAGATAGATGGTGTTTTTTAATATACCTAAAAAATATACATCAAAGCCCATTCTCTTTAATGAAGCCATCTGATGGTCAAATTTTGGAAAGGCAGGGCCTTCATTGGTATCAAGGTAGTATTTCATCACACACAGTAAGTTTTTCATCATCTATTCCAATATTTGTTCACATGAAAGAAATCATTAGCGTTGCTGTCCAATGATAGTACAGCAGCTAAGCAATTACCAGATACTATTATGAAGCAAGCTTTTCTTGCTTGCTTCTTATTGCATAAATGCTCATCGGGAACATCAAAAGTACTATGAATGCAGAGATGAGCATAACTCCTATGCTAAATTCCATCAATGAACCATAGATTGCTGCGATTAAGATTACAATGATGTAAAGAATTGCATGGACTGCCTTCAGGATAATCTGCCAATACATGTGGGTGAATCTGAGAAGAATCGGATTGATCATCGCTATCATAATGGAAAATACTGCTGTTCCTACTGTGTAGGGAACATAACGTAACGACTGATCTGCCCAGTCTGGATAGAGCAACCGTATCAAGGGTGTGCTAATTACCAAGCAGATTATATATCCCAATATACAAAGTACAAAAAACAGAACAAACATTTTGACATAACGTTTTGTATCAATCGTATCTATTCTCACTACATGACTGAGAAATACATTTGTCATCGGTTCCACTCCTTTTGACAGGATCTTTCCAATTATTGATGCAGTAAAGTAGATTGAAACCTGTGTGCCTCCCCACAATGGATAGAGTAAGATCCTGTCAAAGTAGAGTACTAATGAAGAAAGCACGACTGACACCATTAATGATAGATATCTATTGCGGGTGTGGTGAAATAATTGAGTCCTTCTGAATGGTTCGGCCAATAGCCGGGTGTTATATATGTTAAACAATAATCCGATCGCGTTTCCGATTAAGAATATCAACTGCCAAATGCCGGTAATAAAGAAAAGCAAAAATCCTATTAGATACCCAATTCCGACAAAAGAATTATAGAACAACATCTTTCGATAGTTCAGCTTGAGCCTATAGGCAACTGTCAGGTAGTAGTTGATCAGTTCTATTGTTCCGATTGCCAGTATCCAGAGGATGGCAATCACATTGAAACGACCTTGATAATACCAAGTTGCAAACACTAACAATAACGTATTGGCACTGATTCCTGATGCTAATAAAATATTGAAGTCCCCGACCAAGTGTGCTTCATTGTACTGTCTGTTTGATAGAAGGCGAATATTGTTTAGTGAGTTTCCAAAAATTCCCACCCCGATTTGAAAGACGCCGATGAGGGTAAGCATCAATCCATACGATTCAGATCCGACTCGTTTTGCAACGATAGGTTGGATGATAAGCTGCAAGATAATAATAGGAAGTGCTGTCGCTACTATGTTCAACAGCACATCCTTGATTATCTTTTTCTTTGTTTCAGCTACCATACCCTTGTTATAGTCATATCCGGGTAAAAGTCAACAGAAAGCTCAGCGTCTGCCAGACATGTGGACTATCGGATCTCTACTCACATTGGCAACCTGATAGATTCGCTTCATGTCTTTACGATAGATGGAAGCGTTGGATTCCCAAATACCCATCTGATGCAGATACTCTTTATTCATTTCTTTGCTTGATTTGACAAGTGTGCCATTAAAGATTGTTCCGATAAACTCAATGCCAATATCCTGAGCATGAGAAAGCAATTCATTAAGAACTTTCTTACGAACTACACCGGCTCTGAAGTTAAGGATTACTCCGTTAGTCAATGTTGCGAGTGTAATGAAATCATCGGGGGTATCAAAAGAAGGCATATCAATTAACACTATGTCAAATTTTTGCGAAGCTTCCTCGATGAATGTCTTGAATTGGGGACTGTGGACTACAGTAGGTGAATCGTTTGTAACTTTTCCAAACGGTAATACTTGTAGCGTCGATACTCCTGATATCGGAGCATTAATCTTCGCATCCCATCTGGAATTGCCTTTTATGAAATCATAGACACCAGCCGTATTTTGAGATAAAGAAAACATATCGACATAACGCGGATGAACATAATCGCATTCGGTAATCAAAACATTAAGGCCGTTTTTTGCCAACGCGATACCAATATTCACTATGTTGAATGTAGTGCCTTCACCGGTAGTGGAACTAGCGACACCGATTACGTTCTTTCCATGTTCTCCAGAGCG
>Ga0172382_10008751_pt1 | contig 14011 bp, 9 predicted proteins | sample Leawel138RmetaG_FD_122245 | JGI IMG/M metagenome (GOLD analysis project Ga0172382, IMG submission 122245) | Leachate microbial communities from a municipal landfill in Southern Ontario, Canada - Leachate well 138R metaG | ecosystem: Engineered > Solid waste > Landfill > Unclassified | place...
AGGGCTGGGAGGTGTGTTCGGCGTCTTTGACGATATCACGGATATGAAGAACATCCAGGAGGCCCTGTCCATGCTCAACGATAATCTCGAGCGCATGGTTCAGGACAAGACAGAGGAGCACCGGCAGACTATCGAGGTCCTGGAAAAGGAGAAAGAGACCATCAAGGCCATATTCGACAGCATACCCGTGATGCTCGTTTTTCATGACCCGTTCCGACAGATAAGCATGGCCAACCATGCATTCGAACGGCTCACGGGCCGGCCTCTGGCTGGTGACGGACATCCTGGCCTTCTGGAAAACTATTTTCCCGACCCGGGATGCCGGCAAGAGGCATGTGACTTCATTATGGCGGCCAGCGGCGAATGGAAGAATTTCGAGATCACCACCCGTTCGGGCGAGTTGCTTACCAGCTCATGGTTGAGCGTGCGCCTCCCGGACGGCCCGCTGGTCGGCGTGGGGGTCGATCTGGGGCTCTGCGCCCAGATGGGCAACGGCCTGGCCAAGTTTGCTGCCGCAGTCGAGCAAGCAGGAGAGGGGATCGCCCTGATCAGCCTCGATGGTACAGTCGAATACATCAACCCGGCCCTTGAGTTCATCACCGGGTACACACGTCCCGAGGTAGTCGGGCTGAGTGTCTGCAGTTTCACCGACTATTTTGCCGATGAGCAACACGGCGAGGTCTTCGATGCCATCCTCACCCAGCAGAAAACCTGGAGCGGCACCCGAAAGAGGAGGCGGAAAGACGGCGAGCTCTTCAATGCGTGCATCAGTATCTCCCCGATACGCGACGAAACCGGCCGTGTCGTGAACTATGTGTCAATCGTGCGGGACGTCACCCGTGAAGCAGAGATCTTCAAACAGCTCCAACACACCCGCAAAATGGAGGTCCTGGGCGCCCTGGCCGGAGGCATTGCCCACGATCTCAAGAATATCTTCTCGCCGATTCTGCTGGACACCGAAATCCTGATGCAGGACATGGGAGTCCAGCATCCCTTCTACCCCGTGCTCGATGAAATTCACAAAGCAACTACCTTGGGGATAGACCTGGTGAATCAGATCCGCACCTTCAGCCACAGCGCGCCCCGCGCAAAGGCGCCGCTGGATCTGTATCCCCTGGTCAGGAAGTTTCTGTCGTTTCTCAGATCGATCATGTCTCCAATGGTCGACATTGATCACCATCTGTGCCCGAAGGGGGCCGTGGTCATGGCGGATGCCACGCAGATCCAGCAGGTGCTCATGAACCTCTGCATCAATGCGAGGCATGCCATGCGCAGAAAGGGCGGTCTCCTGACCGTGAGGCTCGCGAATGTCGACCTGGATGAAAAGGCCGCTGCCCAGGTGTGTCCGGTCCTTGCTCCCGGACCGTATGCGGAAATCGTGGTGGAAGACACGGGCGAGGGCATGGACGCCGGAATCGTCGAACGTATCTTCGAGCCGTTCTTCACCACCAAGAAACCGGGAGAAGGTTCGGGCATGGGTCTGGCCGTGGTGCACGGCATTGTCTGCGATCACGCAGGAGCGGTATCGGTCCGCACCAGGCCGGGCAAAGGCTCGGTGTTCAAGGTGCTGTTGCCTCGGCTCCCGGAGAACGCCCTGATTTGAAAAAACCCGGCAAGAGATGAGCGCCTGAGCGTCCCGGAAAAGGAACGGGACCGGGCTCGGGGTTATTGCCCATGCCCGGCCCCGCATATGAAAAGGGGTTGTCGTATGCGTGCCTTTTTAAGTGACCTACTTTCCGGGATCGATCGCCACGAAATGTGATCCCCGGTTGTCTTTGATAAAGAGGAGGACCGGCTTCTTCCCGCCCTTTTTCAAGGCGTCCTCGAACTCCTTGACGTTCTTGACAGGCTTGCGGTCGATCTCCTTGATGAGCATCCCGGGCCTGATGCCTGTACGGGCGGCTAAAGAGCCCTGATCGACCCCGGTGACCACGACCCCGCTCTCGTTTTCAAAGCCGTACTGCTTTGCGAGGTCATTGTTCAGGGTCGCAACGCTCATGCCCAGATTGCTCAGGTCTTCTGATCGCGATGAGGTGAGCATGTCTTCCGACATCTTCTCTACCTTGACGTTCAGGGTCATTTTCTTGCCGTCGCGGATCACGCCGACTTTTATCGCAGTGCCGGGCACGGTCATGGCCACTTCGTTGCGCAGGCTTGCCGATGTATCGACCGGTTTGCCGTCCAGGCTCACGATCACATCGCCCTGCTTCATGCCGGCCTTCTCCGCAGGCGTGTCAGGCATGACCTGAGAGACGAGCACCCCCCTGGTGTCATTCAGGCCGAACGACTTTGCCAGTTCTGCGGTGAGGTCCTGGATGGTCACGCCCAGATACCCGCGGGTGACGTTTCCGTGTTCGATGAGCTGCGTATAGATATTCTTTGCCATGTTGACAGGGATGGCGAATCCGATGCCCATATATCCCCCGCCGTTGCGGCTGTAGATGGCCGTGTTGATGCCCACCACCTTACCTAGAAGGTCGATGAGAGGCCCGCCTGAGTTGCCCGGATTGATGGCGGCGTCGGTCTGGATGAAGTCTTCATAGTCCGTGATTCCCACGCTGCTGCGTCCCTTGGCGCTCACGATGCCTGCGGTGAGCGTGTGCGAGAGACCGAAGGGGTTGCCCAGCGCCAGGACCCATTCACCCACCTCGATCCGGTCGGAATCTCCCAGGGAAAGGACCGGCAGACTTTCGGCATCGATCTTGATCACCGCCACATCGGTGGGAGGGTCTGTGCCCACGGTCTTTGCCGTGAATTCGCGGCCGTCGAGGAGTTTTACCGTCACCCTGTCAGCATCGCCCACCACGTGGTTGTTCGTGAGGATATATCCGTCTTGGGTGATGATGAATCCCGAGCCCTGGCTCTGTACCTGTCGCTTCTGCTGCTGGGGAAACTGGGGAAATCCGGGCCCTGGCTCGCCGAAAAAGCGCTTCAAAAAATCGTCTTCAAAGGGCGAGCGGTATCTGAAAAACTGACCCTGGCTCACGGTCTTCTCGACCCTGATGAAAACGACTGCAGGCGAGGCGTTCTTCGCAACCGAGGCAAAGGCCTTGCCCGTCTCTTTCAGATTTTCCAGAGCCTTGTCCTGGGCATGTGTCACATCGGGCATGCCCAGGATAATCATGGCGATAAAGAACCATGCTACTCCAAGCACATGGAGAAGCGTGATGCGGTGTTCCTTTCTGCGTGCAGACTTACTCATTCATGACCCTCCTGATGAAATCTCGTTTCTTCTGTATTGTTCAATATGATGAAGGCAAAACCAGTGCCATTTATAACTCATTGATAATAAGTGATATAACTGGGACGGGCACGAAAAAACTGTATACAGGTGTATGGATAATTAACACCTGTGTATATATAACATACAGTTTCCCGTTATCCCTGTTTTTGTGCTGCCACGTATGATTCCTTCAGGCTCGCCTCGCTGGTGACCCTGCACCTGCCGTTTGTCTTGGAAAGATACAGTGCCTCGTCAGCACGGTGTATGAACGAATCCAGCGTTTCTCCCGGGCGGTATTCCGACACGCCCAGCGAGATGAATACCTGTCCGATGGTCTGGCCGGTGTCTTTGCGCTTCCAGTTCATGTTCTTGAAGTATGTGCAGATGTGCTCGGCCAGAATAGCGGCCCCGTTGAGCGGTGTGTCCGGGAGCAGAACCACGAATTCCTCGCCTCCGAACCGCACGACCATGTCCCTGCCCTTTACGCACTCTTTGATCATAGACGCTGCGATCTTGAGCACCCGGTCTCCCACGATATGGCCATGGGTATCGTTTATCCGCTTGAAGTGATCGATATCAATGATGATCAGGGAAAGAGGCATATGATCGCGAATGGCCAGTTCGCACTCCTGCTTGAACTGTCTGACAAGGAACCGCCGGTTTTTCAGGCCGGTGAGCATGTCGGTGTCGGCCTCCTCCTTGATCCTATCAAGATCCTTGCGAAGGCTCTCGATCTCCCGGGTGGACAAAACGATGCGATTTTTGAGCATCCGGCCCGAGCGTCTGACGGCACTGCTTTCTGAGAGGATATCTTCAACGATGGCCTGCACGCTCTCGGTGTCGAGGTCTTCCTTGAGCCGCTGGGAATAGATCCGGATCATGGTGGTGAAACGGGTCATCCTGCTGCCCGAGTCGGTGATGTGCTCGAGCAGGGTGTCCAGCACGGCCCGCAGGTCTTGTCGTATCTTTTGGATGATGATTTTGTGCTCGCTGGCGATGTATTTCTCATACAGGGTCTTGTTGAGCTCGGGCGTGATGGATGTGGACTGCGAGAGCGCCCAGTCGATGACGAGGCTGAGCTGCTGGTTTCTGCCCGATACATACTCGTACCACACAGAGTAGTTGGCAGGATCCACCGGAATCTGGTGCCTGCCCATGTGATCCAGGGCAAGACGAAGGTATTCGCTCGATTTTTCGAGACTGTCCGTATACTGCATCTTCTCACCTCATTTCATCTTTCACGATACGAAAATGATTGAAACATTATCGACACCCTCAGGGATAATCTTGAAGGTTTTGTTCACTACTGCACAGCTGTTACACAAAGAGCATAACAACCGTCGCCCACCGGCCTCATGAGAGAGGCTGCTGTGGCTCCCAGCGCTCGCATGGCCGGACCTGCGAGCCATTCAACATCTTGTTTCTACTTGACATGTATCATCCGTTGTTACTAAACTTACCGGCATCCATTGTGTGCTGAAGGGATGTGCTCGGGGTTTGGAAGGGCATGCGGCACAACGGCGCACGCAAAAACGACATCAGGGGAAGTATCCGGAAACAGGCCTTAAGAAAAGTGATTCCCAAAGGCCTGTCTCAAATGTGAGCATCGAAAGGAACGCATGAAACCATGCATATCCACGAAAAATCCTGTCCGGGACCCATACCTCCGTCATAATTGATCCGGACCCGGAACCAGCCGGTAAGAGAAAAAACCACCCTCTCCCGGACAATGCGTCGGCGGTTTGTCTGTAGACGAGGTCGGCTTATATCTAAAGTCATACTCTCCTTTGATGTCGAAGAAGACTGCATGATCCAACAAACGACCAGAATCACAGGAGATATCATGTCACACAACAAAATGCAGAACAGGGCAGAGCAATTGCTTCACGAGGCAGATATCACCATCGGCGGGAACCGTCCCTGGGATATCCGGATCCATAACGACGACCTGTACGAACGCGCCTTAAGCGGGGGATCTCTCGCCTTCGGAGAGTCCTACATGGACGGGTGGTGGGACTGTGAGTGTCTTGACGAGTTCTTTTTCAAGATCTTCACCGCCGGTCTCAACACCCGGGTGTTGACGGTCGTGGACCTGGTTCACTTGCTGAAGAATCGGGTAGTGAACCTTCAGAAGAAATCGAGGGCCTACGAGATCGGAAAGCGTCACTACGACATCGGCAACGAACTCTACGAGGCAATGCTTGACAAGCGCATGATCTATAGCTGCGGGTACTGGAGAGAGGCAAAGGACCTGGATGACGCACAGGAGGCCAAGCTCAATCTCGTCTGCCGCAAGCTCGGGCTGGCCCCGGGCATGCGCGTACTCGACATCGGATGCGGGTGGGGAGGCATGGCGAAATTCGCCGCAGAACATTATGGGGTCGAGGCTGTGGGCATAACGATCTCCCGCGAGCAGGCAGGGTATGCCCAGAACCTGTGCAGGGGGCTGCCGGTTGATATCCGCCTGCAGGACTATCGCGATCTGGACGAGTCATTCGACCGGGTGATCTCGATCGGCATGTTCGAACACGTGGGATGCAAGAACTACCGGTCTTTCATGAAAGTAGTCAGAAAGGCTCTGAAACCCGGTGGGCTCTTTCTGCTCCAGACGATCGGGAGAAACAGCCCGGTCAGGAGCGGTGATCCCTGGATCGAACGCTATATCTTCCCCAATTCGATGCTCCCGTGCCTCAGCCAGACCTCCCGCGCCTTCGAAGGCCTGTTCGTCCTGGAGGACCTGCACAATCTCAGTTCGGATTATGATAAGACTCTGATGCAGTGGTTCAACCGATTCCAGATGAGCTGGGAGACCCTGAAAGAGCACTACGACGAACGGTTCCGGCGCATGTGGAGCTATTATCTCATGGCGTCCGCAGGCGGTTTCCGGGCGCGAAAAAATCAGTTGTGGCAGTTCGTGCTCTCACCGGGAGGGGTAGCGGGCGGATACGAGTCGTTGCGTTGAATGGAGCAGGGACCGGTGCTGGCTCGCCGATCTACCCGTACCATCCGATGATCAGCACCCCTACCATCATGATCAAAGCGCCGGCAAGACGCTCGGTGATCTTTGCCTCCCGGAAGAGCCATGCGCCGTAGAGTACGCCAAAGAGCAAGCTCGTGCGTTTGACGGCGATCATATAGGCTGCTTCCACCAGAGAGATGGCGAGCATGTGCGAGATGACCATTATGGCCATGAACGTCCCGACCATCAGGCCTGCCCTGGGATTCTTGAGCAGGTTTTCAGCGCGGGCGTTTTTCGCCAGGGGCAGGAAGGAGAGCATGAGCAGGGCGAGAACCATATAGTAGCTCACCCCGAAAAAGTAGGGGTTGGAGTGCAGCACCGCAAGCTTGCCCAGGGTGGAGGTGATGGAATAGATGAATGAAACCAGCAGCATGAGCACTGAGCCGGGCTCGCGGAATATGGCCCGAAAGGGCTCCAGGACTCCGGTCCTGGCCTGGGAGAGGTTGAGAGAGTAGGCGCCTGCAACGATGCAGAGGATGCCCGCAATGCCCAGGCCCGTCACGGTCTCCCCCAGGATGAGCCTTCCGGTCAGGATGATGAAGACAGGGGTGAAGGCCAGAAAGGGAAGGGTGAGCGAGAGCGGTGATATCTTGATGGCCCGCATATAGCAGAGAAAGGCGAGAACCTCCAGGGGAAGGGCTGCCCCGAAAGCCAGGAAAAAGGTGCGGTCAAGGCAGGGCCAGGGGATGAAGAAAAGCGCGATCACCAGCCAGGGAAGAGTGTAGGTCAGCCGGGTGATCCCCATCTCGTAGGCGCTCAGGCGGCTGAAGTGCTTCTTTGTCAGGGCGTCGGCGGTCGCCAGGCTGAAGGCGGCCAGGACCGCGAGGAAGAGCCAGTCCACCTTAAGGCCTCAGATCTCGATCCAGACGGCGCGCGCCCGGGCCAGGACCCGGCCGTTCTCCGAGAACAGGGCCGTGCCGGCAAAGCGCTTTCTCCCCTGGAAGGAAATCGGCCATCCTGCGGCAATGCACCTCTGGCCCACGGCCGGGCCATCGAGGATCTCGGCGGTGAGCGATCCCAGCACGATGGGTCTGATGTCCCGGTCAAGCACGGCGAATGCGCCGGGGCAGTCGAGCGAGGCCCAGACAAACTCGGGCCGCACCAGACCTTTGGAGTCCGAGAGCGTCTCGTCGGGCACCCAGGCGGATGCGACCATGCTCCTCGCTGCGACAGGGCCGGGAAAGATCCTCAGACCGTCTCCTGCATTGCGTGCAGGGCCGCACACGAAGCAGGTGGGGAAAAAGTGATCGTCTTCGCTCACATAGCACTGCATTGCTGTCCGGGCTTCATCAAAGGCAGGCGAATCGGGCACGTCCAAGTCGAGCTGTGTCGGGCGGGCTTCGGCGATGACGGTCAGGCCGTGCACGAGGCGGGCACCGGAGCCCCGGTCGTGACTGATCTCCAGGGGAATTTCCAGCGGAGGCGGCCTGAGAAGCCTCACCTCGGCCGTGCCGCCGAGACGCTGCCCGAGCAGGCCGCATACATAGCCGCCGTTGCCCGAGTCCGGGGGGCCGCGGAATCTCCTTTTTATTACAACTGATTCATTTATCATCATTCACCCATATCCTTATAATACAAGCACCTGCCGCAGGGGAAAGAGCGTAGGCAGGGTCCGGATGCGGCCGGCTGGCGGCATTCCGACCTGCCTTCAGCCCGGGAGAGGGTCAAGGACAGGGACTCCTCCAGCCGCGAGCGGGTTTCCCTTTTTCCGGACGTGCCTTTTGAAGGCGGCCAGAAAGTCCACCCCGCGCACCATCTCCTCGAATACCGGGATACCCGTGCCCTCGAGTTCCGCCTTGAACGAGCCCAGTTTTTCACCGTTTCCCACGCACCAGGCGATCACGGGCTTGCCGTAGCGCTCCTTCATGGTGACCAGGCCCCGGAGATGCGATGCATCCATCCGGCTGGCGAAGAGGTGGATGATGAGGGAGTCGACGCCGGGGTCGTTCATGAGGATGTCGATGGTCCGGGTATAGACTTTCTGATAGCCGTTCTTCTCGATGGCGGGCCAGATATCGACCGGGTGCGAGGGCGCCATCCACTCCGGAAACACCTCTTCGAGGGCTTTGAGGCTCTCCGGGCTCAGATCCGCGACCTTCAGGCCCCGGGCGTGGAGCATGTCCGAGGTGATGATGCCGCCCCCGCCCGAGAAGGTGACAATGGCCGTGCCCGCATCGTGCTTGAGCATGCGCGTTTTGGAGAAGCCCCGCACCATGTCCATGAGCTCGTTGATGTCGAACACCTCGGTGATGCCGCACTGCTCGAATACATGGCGCATAATGGTGTAGTCGCCTGCCATGCTCGCCGTATGGCTGGCCGCGGCCCTTGCGCCGGCAGGGCTCTGTCCTCCCTTGAGCATGACCATGGGCTTGGATGTTGACCGGGCCCACTCCATGAACCCGGCCGGATCTTTGATGGACTCCACATACATCCCGATCACCTCGGTGGAGTCATCCTCGATGAGATATTTCAGCAGCTCGGTCTCGTGCACATCGCACTTGTTGCCGATCGAGCACATCTTGGATATGCCGAGGCCGCCGCGCTCCAGCATCATCAGGAGAAAGCCCGCCGAGAGCAGGCCGCTCTGGACGATGAACGACGCGTTGCCAGGCTTCAGGAGGTCGAACACCTGATCGTTCATGAGAAAAGAGAAGACATGGCGTTTATAGCCGTCGAGCAGGCCCATGCAGTTGGGTCCCCAGAGCCTGATGCCATGTTCCTGTGCCAGCCGCACCGATTCTTCCTGGAGCTCTCTGCCGGCTTGGCCCACCTCGGCAAAACCGGCAGACTCGATGATGATGCCCTTCACGCCTTTTTGTGCGCAGGCGCGGATCGTGTCCGGGAGAAAACGTGCCGGAATGAAGTAGATGGCGAGCTCGAAATCGCCAGGAATCGACTCGATGTCCGGATAGCACCGTACACCTTGCAGGGTCTCGTATCGCGGGTTCACCGGATAGACCTTCCCCCGGTAGCCGCCCAGGGTATTCTTGAGAATATAGTAGCCCACCTTCATTGGATCTGCCGATGCACCGATCACTGCAATGCCCTTAGGATCGAAGAAAAAATCCATGTGCCTGTGAATCCTCCTTCACGATGTCATGAATAACCCATGTTTTTCATACACCATCGGGGCCTGCCAAGCAAGGAGAACGCGGGACAAGCCAACAGGGTGGGCCTGGAGGCCGGCCGGTGGAAAGCCTCCAGGGGAGTAGTCGCTGCCGGAGAGAATTGATTCCCCGGTGCTTCACCCTATAGTATTTAGAGGTATCATCAGGAATCCGGAAAGATCACGGGGGGAGTATGAGTGACGATAGGTTCGCCAATCCGGAAACCTTGATCGCCTTTCACGAAGATACCATCCAGAAGCTGAACGACGCGGTATACAAACAACAGCTCGCCATCGACAGATTGGAAGAGAAGGTGAAAGCCTTTACCCAACTCCTGCGTGCACCGGGTCAGCTGCTCAACGGAGAATCCGAGCCGGAATCGGGGTAAGAGACCTCCTCGCTATTTCCTCGAGCTCCTGTCCGGTGAGCCCGGCTGGATTCCCCTTCATGCTGCTTGCCCGGGCCGCCTTTTCAACGAGTGAGGGTATGTGCTCCTCGCTCAGGCCTATGGAGCTTAAAGGGGGGATGTGCATGGCGGCACAGGTCTCCTCGATCCACGCGACCCCCTGCCGCGCGTCTGCACAGGGATTTCCAGTCAGGACCCGCGCGATCTCCCCGTATCGTGCGAGGGCCTGTGAGCCGGGGCTGCGGGCGGAGAGCGCGCGGATGTTCACATCCATTACCATGGGCAGCAATCGGGCGCAGATGATCCCGTGAGGCGCATCGAACATACCCCCCAACGGGGCTGCGAACCCGTGGACCGCTCCCAGTCCGGCGTTTGCAAGGGCAAGCCCGGAAAACAGACTTGCGAGCATCATGTCTTCGCGAGCCGCCTTGTCGTTGCCGTCCGCATACACGGTGTTCAGGGACCGGGCTGCGCGGGCCAGCCCCTCACGGCACAGCCCGTCGGTAAAGGGATTGGCCTTCACAGAAACAAAGGCCTCCACCAGCTGGGTCAGCGCATCCAGGCCGGTGCTTGCCGTGATATGGGGAGGCAGGGAGTAGGTGAGCTCCGGGTCCGCAACCACCAGTCCGGGCAGCATCATGTCGGAGCGCATGCTCACCTTGACCTTGTGCTCGTGCGATATGATCACCGCGTTCCTGGTCACCTCGGCGCCGGTCCCGGCTGTAGTGGGTATGGCGATATAAGGGGCGGGCCGGTTCGGAATGGACTGCGATCCGCCGATCACCTCGAGGTATTCGAGCAGCTCGCCCGGGTTGGTCAGCAGGGCGGATATGGCCTTGCCCGCATCGATGACGCTGCCCCCGCCCATGCCAATGACAAGGTCGCAGCTCTTTGCCCGGGCCAGGGTGAGCCCTTCGTGAATGATCTCCATGGTTGGCTCGCGCTCCACGGCAAAGGTGATTGCATTCATTCCCCGTGCTTTCAGGCCCTGGATGAGCCCTGCGGTGCGGTCACGGCTTCTGCCTCCCACCACCAGGGCGTGCTTGCCCATCCGGGAGGCGAGGGCCGGGACCTCTTCTTTGGTGCCCGGGCCGAAGATGATCCGGCCGGCTGTAATGAAATCGAATCGCATAGCGTGTCCTTTTTACAGGAACTTTAGTATAACACATTGACACAGTGATGGAAAATACCATTTCCCCTTATCACTCCCAAAAGCCCTTCTCGCATGGATTCTCCTTTTGGTCAGTGTCTTGAAGGGGGAAACCCATCGACATCGGCAAGGGTGCAGCGGCTTCGGGCCGCAGGATACGGTCGCAGTGAAGCACAAGCATGTTGCATCCCGCAAGAAGCGGGAGTATCCTTCTCCTTAGAGCGAGAAAGGAGAGTCCTGTATGAAGAAGGCACTTATCGCGGCTGCAGCGGTCGTGCTGGTGATTGCCATCGTCGCCCTGATGGCCCCGTTTGTCATCGACCTCAACCAGTACAAGGGGGCCATCCTCTCTCAGGTGCGGCCTGCCGTCAACCGTGATGTGGACTTCGAGCGGGTGAAGCTCACCGTGCTCACCGGCATCGGTGCAGAGCTTCAAGGTGTGAGAATTCCGGAGAATCCGGAGTTTGCGCGGGACGACTTCGTCACCTTGGACAGCCTGCAGGTGCGCCTGAAACTCCTTCCCCTGCTCAAGGGAGAGGTGCAGATCTCAGAGCTGGTGCTCAGAAAACCCGTGGTAAAGATCCGGAGAAACGCTCAGGGCGAGTTCAACTTCCAGGACATGGCCCGCCCGGCCGAGGTTCCGGCGGAGAAGAAGCCCGGAAAGCCGGACAAAGCGGAACAACCGTCGGTACTGGCGGTGTTCGGAGTGGACGAGCTCACTGTCAGGGACGCGAGCGTACTGTATGAAGACGATATGACGGCCGGTAGCGACGGGAAGACGGCTTCAGGGCCGAAAAGCCTCTTTGTGACCAGGCTTGATGTTAGGATCGAAAACATATCCCTGTTTGAAGAGGTGAGCTTCGACGCACACGGGAGCCTGTTTGACGAACCTCGCCGGAACTTCCGGATAACCGGGCACGTGGGCCCGATCGGCCGAGAGATCGACCTGAAGAAACTCCCGTTCAACATGGCGGTCAGCACCGACTCTCTCCCGCTCAGGCAGCTCACGGAAAGCTTGAGCCTGCCGGTGCAGGCCCTTTCCGGGACTCTGAACGCGGATATCAGCGCGGCAGGGTCCCTGGAGCGGAATCTGGATGCCTCCTCGAAGATCAGAGTCAAGGACCTCGTGCTGCAGACCCCGGGCGACCCTTCGGCAAGCCCCGGAAAAACAGGGGTCATTGCCGTGAGCCTGGATGGGAAGGCCCTGTATATGGCTGAGGGCGAGACCGTGACCCTTGAGCCCACCAGTCTCGAGGTCAACGGAAACCGCCTCGTCGCCTCGGGCAGTGCGCAGAACGTGCTCACCAGGCCTGAGTGGAAGATGAGCATCAAGGGCGCCTCCCTCGATCCTGCGGCGCTGATCGGGCTGCTCCCCATGTATACCGGCAAGGTGCCCGCAGATCTTTCCTTCAGGGGCCCTGCACGGTTCGAGGTCAGGTCCGAGGGCTATCAGGATGATTTCAGCATGGAGGCCGGGGTGGATGCGAGCCTTATGGAAATCGTCTATGGCGAGCTGTTCAACAAACCCGAGGGCATGCCGTGCACGCTGGAGGCCGCGGCCGGAATCAGGCAGGATACGATCGATATCCGCTCGTTCAACCTCACCCTGTACAATCTTCTGCTCTCCGGATCGGGCAACGTCGACCTTTCAAAGTCTGTACCCAGGGCAGATCTCCGGTTCGGCGCCAGGCCGCTGACCCTCCAGGGCTGGAGCACGGTCGTCCCAATGCTTGCCGGGTACGATCCGGATGGCTCGGTGGGCGCTGTAACCGCAGGCATATCAGGCCCCCTGAATCAGGCCGCTCTGAGCCTCCGGACATCCGCGGAGCGGATCTCCTTCACCCTGCCGCCCGGAGAAGCAGGGGGCGAGCCCCAGGCCCCGCAGAAAGGGAGCCTGAACAAGGTGAACATCAACGCCAGGGGCAACATCGGGGCCGATGGCGCCAGCGGCGAGGGCACTCTGGGTATCGGCAGCGGGAACGTTGCCGGCATGGCCCTGAGCGCGGTGTCTTCCGACTTTACGTATGCCGGCGACCGGCTTGATGTCCCGCGCTTTTCCGTAGGCGTGTTCGGCGGCACCATCAGCGGGTCGGCCTCGTATCTCACCGGGTCTAAGGACTGGACCTTCAACCCGGTCTTCAAGGGTGTTGATGCAGGACAGGCCCTCGACACGCTCACCTCGTTTCAGAACGTGTTCGAAGGAACGCTCTCGGGCTCGTTCGGGCTGCGGGGGAACGCGGCAGAGCAGGGGCTGGGTTCTCTGAGCGCGCAGGGCGATGTGGATATCCGCAAGGGCGTGCTCAACAATGTGGACCTCGCGCAGGCGGTGGCCGAGGGCTTTTCCGCCCTGGAAGGGCTGGGCGGTCTGCTTGACACCGGACAGGAAGGGGTGCAGCGGAATCGCCGGACCAGCTTCGATTCGCTCAAAGCGCGGTTCGACATGGCCAGGCAGACGCTCGATCTGGAGTCGTTTGAGCTCACCAACATCCGCACCGGCAAAGACACGGATTCGATCGCCCATCTGAAAGGCACGGTGGGCGTGGACACCAAGGCCCTCGATCTGAGAGGCGACATCACCCTTTCACAGCGGCATTCGGCCCGGCTCATCGACCGGACCCCGGCGCTGGAGGCCCTTGCGGACAGCAGGAAGCGGGTCGTCATCCCCATCACGATCACCGGCAACATGACCAAGCCCGTTGCCGCGCTCAGGACAGGGGAGATCAACAAGGCCGTGACGGAATTTTATGCGAGAAAGGGCATTGATAAGGGTATGGAAAAGCTCAAGGAGGGCCTGGGAATCCCGAAAGGAAAGCAGGGAGGCAGCGGCTCCGAGAAGATCATCGAGGATCTGTTCAACAACATCTTCAAGAAATAGGCGCCGGCAGGACCCATGCCGGGGGTCCGGTATGGGAAATGCCATCGGAGGGCAGGCCTTGGGGATTTATCTGTTATCTGTGGGGTAGGCTTGTGCTGTCTTTCTGGCGGCGAAGCGGAGTATGATGCCTGCCAGGGCGGCAGAGCCTATGATGATGAAGGGGATGCTCATGCGCGTTTTTTCCTTTCGATCATGACTTCTTTGATGAAGCCCTTGAAGCCCAGCACGATG
>Ga0172382_10008752_pt1 | contig 14009 bp, 9 predicted proteins | sample Leawel138RmetaG_FD_122245 | JGI IMG/M metagenome (GOLD analysis project Ga0172382, IMG submission 122245) | Leachate microbial communities from a municipal landfill in Southern Ontario, Canada - Leachate well 138R metaG | ecosystem: Engineered > Solid waste > Landfill > Unclassified | place...
CACCGCCATGAAGACCGGGAAGAAGAACAGCCCCAGAAACGCGGTCAGCGGCAGCGCCACCACCGAAAACGCCAGCGTGATCGCCAGATCGGCGACGAAGGCGACAAGGCGCTTGGCCGGCACGTTCGCGTAGAAGGCGCGCTCGTGTTGCGGATCGGGAAGGCCGGGGCCGGCGTGCATCTCAGCCCCCGTCCGCACGGGTGAAATCGGCCACCGTGGCGCCGCTGGCGCGCAGCAGCTCTCCGGGCGCGGCGGCAAAGACATGGCGCGGGGTGCCGGCCGCCGCCCAGACCTGCCCGAAATCGAGCAGCCGCCGGTCGAGCCATACCGGCACCGCCTGCACCAGCCCCAGAGGCGCCACCCCGCCGATCGCGAATCCGGTCTGCGCCCGCACGGTATCGGCATCGGCCCGCACCAGCGCCTCGCCGGCCAGCGCCGCCGCCCGCTCGGCATCGACAAGATTGCCGCCGGCGGTCAGGAACAGGAACACCCGCCCCGACCCGGCGCCCTGAAAGACGATGCTCTTGACGATCTGGTCGAGCCCGCATCCCACCGCCGCCGCCGCCTCCCCGGCGGTGCGCGTCCCCTCGGCCATCGCGACCGGAACCGATCCGATCCCGGCGGCGGCCAGGGCACGGGTGACACGGGCAAGGCTTTTCGACATGGGCGGGGTCTTTCGGATGGGGATGGGTGCCGCCAGTCGAACATGGTCCGTCCGCCGACTGCAACCCCTTAGCGGGCCATGGCGCGGAAGGCGGCCATCCAGCCATGCAGGCGGCCGAGAGCGGCGCTGCCCTCGCGGCTCAGGTGGCCGGTGTCGCGATAGATGAAGATGCCGTCGCGCAGCGGGTAGCAGGTTTCGCCGTCGCAGATGTCGTCGTGAAGCCAGTAGACCGGAATCCCGTCGCCGACCGCGCGCAGCAGCCGGAGCGGGGCGGTGCCGGTGTCGAGCGGAAAATCGCAGCCGGCCGGGTCGCTGCCGAAATAGGTGCTCCGCGCGAGGCACTGGCCGATGTTCCAGCCGCTGCGTGGCGTGGGCGAGACGATGATCACCCGCGCGCCGGTGGCGCGAATCGCCCGGGCGGTCTCAAGTAATTGTTCCGCAACATAATTCTCTCCCCCCCCCCGCAAGATTTCGCCATCCGCGAGAAGCAGGTCGCCCTCGAGGATGCCGCCGAAGGGCGAGGAGAGGATGACGGTCGCGACCTGCGGCTGCGTCCGGAGCCAGTCCATGACCTGATCGTTGAAGCGGATGCAGCCCCGCGCCCAGTCCGCGGTCTTGCCGTCCCCGATCTGGGCGATGCCGAGGATCGGCGCGCAGCTCGAGATCGTGTGCTGCCGCAGCGCCACCCCGGGATCGCTCGCCACGATGCCCTGCGCGAGATGCATGGCGAAACTGTCGCCCCAGAGCAGGACATCGGGCCGGGGTGCGGTGGCGCAGTCGGGCGAGGTGCCGAAGCTGCCCTCGCAATCGTCGCTCAGCCCGTGGTTGACGATCAGCCGCGCGCCGAGCTCGGCCTGGGTCACGATGCCGTTGCCGCGCCACCCCCAGCCGTTCCCGACATAGCCCGCCAGCCCCAGCGCGATGAACACCGCCCCCAGCGCGCCGCTCGCGGCAAAGACCCGCGCCCTCGTGGCCGGCAGCGGGCGGGTGCGGTTGCGGAACGGCAGTTCGATGAAGCGCCAGCTTGCCCAGGCCAGCAGGATCGAGGCCAGGGCCAGCGCCGCCATCAGCACGGGCGGCGGGGTCGTCAGGCTGCGCAGCCGCGCGAAGGCGAACAGCGGCTGGTGCCAGAGATAGGCGCTGTAGGAAATCAGCCCGATGCCGACCAGCGGGCGCAGCGACAGCAGACGGGCGGTGCGGGTTTCCTCGCCGGCGAACAGGATCACCAGCGCCGTGCCCGCGACCGGCGCCAGCGCGTAGAGGCTCGGGAACGGGGTGCGGGAATCGTAGGCGAACACCGCGGACAGGATCAGCGCCAGCCCCGCCGCGGCCAGCCCCCCGTTCGCGCGCTGCGGGCGGCCGACGCTCGCGAAGGCGCAGAGCGAGCCGGCCAGCAGCTCCCAGGCACGGGTCGGCGCGAGGTAGAAATTCGCCACCGGGCTGTGCCGCCAGCCCCATTCGGCCAGCAGCAGGCTGAGCACCGCCAGCACCGCCACCACCCCGGCCACCCGCCGCCTGCCGAGGCGCCAGACCAGCAGCAGGAACAGCGGGAACAGCAGATAGTATTGCTCCTCGACCGCGAGGCTCCAGGTATGCAGGAGCGGCTTGAGCTCGGCCGCGGCGGCGAAATAGCCGTCCTCGCGCCAGAACAGCATGTTGGACCCGAACAGCGTCACGGCGACAAGGCTCTTGGCGAAGTTCTTGAGCTCCTGCGGCAGCATCCACAGATAGGCGAAGGGCATGCAGGCGACCATCACCACGAACAGCGCCGGCAGGATGCGGCGGGCGCGGCGCTCGTAGAAGCGGGCGATCGAGAAGGTGCCGCGCTCGAGGTCGCCGATCAGGATCGAGGTGATGAGATAGCCGCTGATGACGAAGAACACGTCGACGCCGACATAGCCGCCCCCGAACAGGCCGACCCCGGCGTGATAGAGGATGACCGGCAGCACGGCCACGGCACGAAGCCCGTCGATCTCCCTGCGATACCGCATCCGTCCGGGCCGTCCGATCGCGAACCTGTTACTGCCGCCGCGACCTTGCGCATCTTTCGTCGCCGCGGCAAGCGCGGAGTGCGGGCAAGCGGAGGCGCTGCCCCTGCCGCGGGGGCCGCGGCCCGCGCTTCGTCATTACGAGCCGCAGGCGAATCCATCCATGGCCCGGGCGTCCGGCCCCATGGATTGCCACGGCGACTGCCGCCGCCTCTCGGGTGACGGGGGAACACGGCCCGGCCGGCGCGAGGCCATCGCCTCGCGCCGCTCACTACCCTGTCCGCAAGAGCTGGCCGTGCGCCCCGCGCACGGCCAGCGCCCGCCGGGCGGGCGCCGGCCGTGCCCTGAGCGTCATGCGAGCCGACAGCTTCCCCGCCCTCCGCTCGCGCTGCGGGCGGCGGGCCGGGCGGGGCGGTGCCCCGCTGGTCCGGCCCGGGAGCAGGACGGCCGCCCCCTCATCCTTCGTCATTGCGAGGCGGCGCAGCCGCCGCGGCAATCCACGGTGCCCGGGCCATGGATCGCCTCACCCACGGCGCGCGATGACGGAGTGCGGGCCGTGTCGCCCCGCCATTGACCCGCCCCCCGCACCGGCGCAGGTTCGGGGCATGACATTTGCCGCACGGATGACGCGCGCATTGCGGGACGGGGCGGGGCCGGCGGGGGGGCCGGTGCCTCGGGGCCTTGCCGCGCCGGTGGCGGGGCTGGCGGGGGCGGCGGCGGAGGCCAGCCCCTATCTGGCCGGGCTGCTCGGGCGCGAGGGCGGCTGGCTCGGGCCGGCGCTCGATGATCCCGAGGCGGCGGTGGCGGCGGAACTCGCGGCGATCGCCGCCGCGCCCCCGGACCTGCTCGCCGGGCGGATGCGGCTGGGCAAGGCGCGGCTTGCGCTGCTGGTGGCGCTCGCGGATCTCGGCGGGGTCTGGGGGCTCGAGGAGGTGACCGGCACCCTCACCCGGCTGGCCGAGACCTGCACCGCGGCGGCGCTGGCGGCGCTGGCGGCGCGGGCCGGACCGGGGGGCGGGGCCGATACGCTCACCGTCTTTGCCATGGGCAAGATGGGGGCCGGAGAGCTCAACTATTCCAGCGATATCGACCTGATCTGCCTGTTCGACGGCAGCCGCCTTGCCGGGCCGGGGTTCGAGGAGGCGCGCGCACGCCTGGTCCGCCTCACCCGCCGCCTGGCCGCGACCCTGTCGGAGCGCACCGCCGAGGGCTATGTGTTCCGCACCGACCTGCGGCTGCGGCCCGATGCCGGGGTCATGCCGGTCGCGCTGTCGATGGAGGCCGCGCTCGCCTATTACGAGGCCGAGGGCCGCACCTGGGAGCGCGCGGCCTGGATCAAGGGCCGCCCGGTGGCCGGCGACCTCGAGGCCGGGGCGCGGTTCCTCGAGGAGCTGCGGCCCTTCGTCTGGCGCCGGCATCTCGACTTCGCGGCGATCGAGGATGCCCATGCGATCCGCCTGCGGCTGCGCGCGCGCCATCACGGCCGCATCGTCCCGGGCCTTGCGGGGCAGGACATCAAGCTCGGGCCCGGCGGTATCCGCGAGATCGAGTTCTTCACCCAGACCCGGCAGCTCATCGCCGGCGGCCGCGACCCGGCGCTGCGCGCGCGCGGCACCGAGGCGGCGCTGGCGGCGCTGGTGCGCGCGGGCTGGGTCGGGGCGGATGTGGCCGACGTCCTGCGCGGCCATTACCGGGCGCTGCGGATGCTCGAGCACCGGCTCCAGATGGTCCATGACGCCCAGACCCATGCCATGCCCGCCACGGCCGAGGGGCTCGGGCGGGTCGCGGCGCTGAGCGGCACCACGCCGGCCGCTCTGGTCGCCGACATCACCCGGCGGCTCGAGGAGGTGCGGGAGATCACCGATTCGTTCTTCGCCCCGGCCGGCGGGCCGGCACCGCCGCCGGGAGAGCCCGGGCCCGAACCCGGGGTGATGCACGGCTGGCCGCATTATCCGGCGCTGCGCTCGGGCCGGGCGCGGGCGATCTTCCGCCGGCTCGAGCCCGCGATCCTTGCCCGACTGGCGGCGGCCGCCCGGCCCGAGGCGGCGCTGGCCGAGTTCGACCGCTTCCTTGCCGGGCTGCCGGCCGGGGTCCAGCTTTTCGCGCTGTTCGAAGCCAATCCGAAGCTGACCGAGCTGATCGTCGATATCTGCGCCTCGGCGCCGGCGCTGGCGCAGCATCTGTCGCGCCATGCGCAGGTGCTCGACGCGGTGCTCGACGGCGAGTTCTTCGCCCCCTGGCCCGGCGAGGCCGGGCTCGGACAGGCGCTGGATCCGCTGCTCGCGGCCGCGGGCGATCACGAGGCCCGGCTCGATGCCGCCCGGCGCTTCATGCGCGACTGGCATTTCCGCATCGGCGTCCACCACCTGCGCGGCCTGACCGGCGCCGACGAGGCCGGGGTGCAATATGCCGATCTGGCCCGGGCGGTGGTGGCGGCGCTCTGGCCGCGGGTGGCCGAGGAGGTCGCCCGCCGCCACGGCCCGGCCCCGGGCGGCGGCGCGGTGGTGCTGGCGATGGGCTCGCTCGGGGCCGGGCGGCTGAGCGCGACCTCGGATCTCGACCTGCTGGTGATCCACGACGCGCCCGAGGACGGCCGCTCGGCCGGGCCGCGGCCGCTGGCGGCGCGGCGCTGGTATGCGGTGCTGACCCGGGCGCTGGTGACCGCGCTTTCGGCGCCGACCGCGGCCGGGCGGCTCTACGAGGTGGACATGCGCCTGCGCCCCTCGGGCCGGCAGGGGCCGGTGGCGACCTCGCTGGCCGCCTTCGGGCGCTATCAGGCCCATGAGGCCTGGACCTGGGAGCATCTGGCCCTGACCCGGGCCCGGGTCATCGCCGGCCCGCCGGACCTCGCCGCGCGGGTCGAGACGCTGCGGCAGCGGCTGATCGCGGCCCAGGCGGGCAGGGCGGGGCTGCGCGAGGACGTGGCGCGGATGCGGGCGCTGCTGGCGGCGAACCGGGCGCCGCCCGGCCCGCTGGGGGTCGAGACCGGGCCGGGGCGGCTGATGGAGATCGAGCTGGCGGCGGCGCTGCTCGCGCTCGACTCCGGGTCGCCGGCGCGCGCGCCCGAGGCCCAGGTCGCGGCCGGGGCGCGGGCGGGGCTGGTGGATGCGGCCGATGCGGCGGCGCTGGCGGCGGGGGCGGGGCTCTTTCGCCGGCTTCAGGCGGCGGCGCGGCTGACCGGCGGGCCGGCGGGCGCTGTGGCGGAGGGAGCGGGGGCGCGCGAGCTGCTCTTGCGCGAGGGCGGGAAGGATGATGAGGATGCGCTGGCCGCCCTGATCGCCGACACGGCCGGCGCGGCGGCCCGAGCGATCGACCGTCTGCTGGAGTGAGGTCCCGATGAGAGCCCCCCCCGATCCGCATGACCCGCGCGGCCTGATCCGCGAATCCTACCGCATCCCCGGCATCACCGCCCCGGAATGCCGGACCATCTTCCTCGACTGGGCGCTGAGCCTTGCCGTCGATGCCGACATGCCCGCGGCGATCGGGGTCATGCTCGACCGCCACGCCGCCGCCGAGCCCGACCACCCGATGAGCGCGACCCTGCGCGCCGGTCTCGCGGGTGCCGCCATCCCGCGCCGGCGCGGCGGGGCGACGGGGCGGCGCGCGGCGGGCTGAGGGGCGGGCCGGCGCGGCCTGCCGCGAGCACCAGCGCCGGGGCAGCACGGCCGGCGCCCGCCCCGGGGTGGGCGCGGATGCGCCCGCCCGGGGGGCGGGGCGGGCGCCGGTCGTGCGCTGCGCGCACGCCCGAAAAGGAAGGGGAGGGCATCGAGACCCCCGGCGCGCTGGCCGTGCGGCCCTGACCTTGCCCCTCGCGGCATGCGGCGCGGGACGGACAGGATCGCCCGCCCCGCCCCGAACGCATCCCCGCGGCGGCTCCTCCTCTCCAAGTGTCGGTTTTGGCTCTGGAACACCCGGCGGCGCTCCCATATCTGGGGGGCGGAGTCGTGGAGGGGCGAGATGGCCAGGATCACCTATGTCGAACATACCGGGCGCGAACATGTGATCGACGTGCCGACCGGCCTCACCGTCATGGAGGGGGCGCGCGACAACGGCGTGCCCGGGATCGAGGCCGATTGCGGCGGTGCCTGCGCCTGTTCGACCTGCCATGTCTATGTCGATCCCGAATGGGTGGACCGGCTGCCGCCGAAGCAGCCGATGGAGCAGGACATGCTCGATTTCGCCTGGGAGCCGGACGAGCTGCGCTCGCGGCTGACCTGCCAGCTCAAGGTCTCGGATGCGCTCGACGGGCTGCGGGTCACGATCCCCGAAAAGCAGATCTGACCCCGAAAAGCAGATCTGAGCATTTCGCAGCCGGACGGACCCGTCCGGCGCCCGCGACAATGCGACCGGAGGGGGTCAGGCCAGCGCCGCCAGCGCCAGCAGCCCGGCGATTTCCGCGACCTGCTGCCCGGCCCCGAGGATGTCGCCGGTCTGCCCGCCGATCTTCGCCCGCGCGATCCCGCCCCAGAGCGCCAGCCCCAGCGCCATCGCCAGCGCCGCCGCCAGCCCCGCCGCGCCGGTCAGCAGCAGCGCAAGGGCGAGCGCGATGCCGAGGCCGAGCGTCACCGTGGCGCCCCCGGGCCGGCCCACGCCGGCCGAGAGCCCGCCCGGCCGCGCGAAGGGCAGGGCGGCGGCGAGCGCGGCCATCCCGGCGCGGCTCAGCGCCGCCACCGCCACCAGCGCCGCCGCCCAGCCCGGCGCGGCCAGCAGCGCGGCCAGCGCGCTCCAGCGCAGCAGCAGCGAGAGCACCAGCCCCAGCACCCCGAAACTGCCGATGCGGCTGTCCTTCATGATCTCGAGCCGCCGCCCGGGCGTGGCCCCGCCCCAGAGCCCGTCGAGGCTGTCGGCGATCCCGTCCTCGTGCATGGCCCCGGTCGCGCCGACCTGCACCGCAAGCGCGAGCCCCGCCGCCGCGCCGGCCGGCACCCCGAGCACGAGCGCCAGCCATGCCGCCAGCGCCGCCAGCACCGCCACCGCCACCCCGGCCAGCGGCCAGGCCCAGGCCGCGCCGGCGCCGCGCGCCGCGGCCCGCGCGCCGTCCACCGGCACCGGCAGCCGGGTCAGCAGCCCGAGCGCGGCGGCAAGATCGACCGGGGCGACGAGCACCTGCTGCGACATGGGCGGGCCTTTCCAATTCCGCCCCGAGGGTTAGAGAGGCCCGGAACGCAACGCAACGGAAAGCTGCCATGACCGCGCCCTTTGCCTCCCTGTCCGGATTCCGTGCCGCGCTCGGCGCCCTGCCGCAGCCCGATCCGGGTGCCCGCGACGGGGCGGCGGCGCGCAATGCGCAACTGACCAAGCCCCCCGGGGCGCTCGGCCGGCTCGAGGGGCTGGCACAATGGTATGCCGGCTGGCGCGGCGATGCGCGCCCGGTGCTGGCGCGCCCGCAGGTGATCGTCTTTGCCGGCAATCACGGGGTGGTGGCGCAGGGCGTCTCGGCCTTTCCGCCCGAGGTGACGGTGCAGATGGTCGCGAATTTCGAGGCCGGGGGTGCCGCGATCAACCAGCTCGCGGCGGCGTTCGGCGCCTCGCTTTCGGTGCATGCGCTGTCGCTCGACACCCCCACGGCCGATTTCACCCGGGGCCCGGCGATGAGCGAGGCCGAATGCGCGGCCGCCCTTGCGGCCGGGTGGGAGGCGGTGGACGAGGGCGCCGACCTGCTCGTGACCGGCGAGATGGGGATCGGCAACACCACCTCGGCCGCGGCGCTGGCGCTGGCGCTGTTCGGCGGCGAGGCGGGCGACTGGGTCGGCCGCGGCACCGGGGTCGACGATGCCGGGCTGGCGCGAAAACGCGCGGCGGTCGAGGCGGGGCTTCGCGCCAACCCGGCCGCGGCGGCGGATCCGTTGCAGGCGCTGGCGGCCCTTGGCGGGCGCGAGATCGCGGCCATGGCCGGCGCCATCGCCGGGGCGCGGGCCAGGGCGATTCCGGTGATTCTCGACGGGTTCATCTGCTCCTCGGCCGCGGCGGTGCTGGAACGGGCGCAGCCCGGCGCGCTCGACCATGCGGTTGCCGGGCACCTGAGCGCCGAGGCCGGACACGGGCGGCTGCTGCGGGCGCTGGGCAAGGAGCCGCTGCTGTCGCTGGGGATGCGGCTGGGCGAGGGCACCGGGGCCGCGCTCGCCATCGGGGTGCTGAAGGGGGCACTCGCCTGTCACTCGGGCATGGCGACCTTCGCCGAGGCGGGGGTGACGGGCGGTCAGGCCTGAGGGGTGGCGCAGGGCCGCGTGGTCAGGGCAGGCGGGGCGGCAGGCGCGCCGGCGCGGCCGGATGTCCCGGCGAGACGCGATTCCGGTCAAGGACGTCAACGCGATCTAAACCATTCCTCGACAACAAATTTCGAGAAATTTGTTCAGCCGGATTTGTCTGCAATCATCCGGCGGCGAAGAATCCGCCCGGCCTCCCGGGTTCCCCTCACCGCCACAGCCAGGCGAATCCCGCGAACGCCCCCTGCGCCTTGGCCAGCAGCCGGTTGCCCGGCCCGCGGCGCGGGGCCGCGCCCGAGGCCAGCCGTTCGAGCGCCACCTCGGGCGGGCAGGGCAGGCCGGTCACCGGGTCGGTATAGCGCGGGTAGTCGATCAGCACCGCATGGGCCAGCGCCACGACATCGGGCCGCGCCTGCCGCCGCGCCGGCACCGGGCCGAGATCGCGGGTCAGCCCCCAGCCGGCATAGAAGGGCGCGCCAAGGCAGGTGACCGGCAGGCCGCGCAGCAGCGCCTCGAACCCCAGCCCCGAGGTGATGGTCCAGACCTCGTCGACCCCGGCCAGCAGCCGCGCCGGGTCGGTGCCGGGCAGCACCGCATCGGCCAGCGCCTCGGCCCCGGGCAGGGCGCCGGGGCGCAGCCCGGCCTCGACATCCGGGTGCGGCTTGTAGAGCAGCACCGCGCCGGGATTCGCCGCGCGCGCGGCCAGGAGCAGGGCGCGGTTGGTGCGGATCGTGCCGGCGCCGAGCCGGATCGAGGCATCGTCCTCGACCTGCCCGGGGACGAGGATGCGCCGCCCCAGCGGCAGGTCCGGCGGCAGGCCCGCGCCCGGCAGGTTGTATTTCGTCACCCCCGCGTCGCGGATCGCATCCACCAGCGCCGCGGCCCTTGCGCGCGCGCCCTCGTCCAGCGCGCAGGCCGCGGCGATCAGGTGCTCGAGCCGGCTCTCGCGGCCCGGGTCGTAGTAGATGCCCAGATCGTCCAGCACCAGCGACAGCGGCGGCACCAGCCCGGCCCCGAGCCCGCGCGAGCGCAGGAGCCCGTCCTCGACGCGCACCGCGCCGGCGGCATGCAGCGCCGGGGTGGTATGGCCGGCCCAGACCATCAGCCGCCGCCCCTCGCGCGCCGCCCGGGCCATGGCGCGGGCGGGATCGGCCTCGAACGCCACCGGCTGCCCGCGTCCGAAGCTGCGCTGCAACGGCCCGCGTTTCCACAGCCGCATCCCGGTCGCGACCCAGCCGCGGCGGTCGTCGCGCCACGCCCGCGCCTCGGCCGCAAGCTGGCGGGCCGCGTCCTCGAACGTGCAGGGCCGCCCCCGGCAGGGGTCGAACCACAGCGGTGCGAGGATCATCGCGGCGGCGAACACCTGCTCGACGGTCAGCGGCCGGCCCCGCCGCGCGGGCGCCCCGGCGCGGTCGTCGCTCAGGCCCCAGCCGGCGCAGAACGGCTGCCCGAACAGCACCGGGCGATGGCCGGCGAGCATCGCCTCGAAGGCGAGCTGCGACGACACCGCATAGACCGCCCGCGCGCCCTCCAGCAGCGCCCCGGGCGACAGCGCGGCCTCGCTGACCTCGATCCCCTCCAGATCGGCGGCGGTGAAATGCCCCGGGCGCAGGCCGAGCGCGGTCTCGGGGTGGCGGCGCAGGAGGATGCGGGCGCCGGGATGTTCGGCCCGCGCGGCGGCGAGCATGGCGCGGAAGGTGGCGGCACCGGCGCCCGAGGCCGCGACCGAGGCATCGCCCGCCGTCTGGTCGACGACCAGGACGAAGCCGGGCGCGGGCGCCGGGGCGGCGGGGTCGAAGGCGCAGTATTTCGACAGGTGATGGCGGCGCAGGAAGGCGATGCCGTCCCGGGCCCGCGCCAGCAGCGCCGGATCGTCGAGCGGATGGGTGGCGAGCAGGGTCTCGAGGTCGGACGGCGCGCGCGGATCGAAATGCACCCCGCCCGAGCGGTCGACCAGCAGCCCGAGCGGCCCGCCGCCGCCGCGGGCCCGCCCCGGCAGGACCGAGCGCAGGAAGGCGTCCTCGATCCGGATCAGCGGCGTCCCGGTCGCCCGCGCCACCCGCTCGCCGCGCCCGGCATAGGGGCTCTGGCCCCAGACCGCCACCGGCGTGCCGCCGCGTGGCCAGCCGGGCCGCGGTGCCAGCCCCGCCGCGCCGAGGATCCGCCGCAGCCGCCGGTCGCACAGCAGCCCGAGGTTGAAGGCCACGGGCCGGCGCGGCACCGGCGCACCGGCGCCGGGCGTCATCCGTCGAACCGGCCCACCGTGTCGTCGAAGGCCGAGAGCGAGCCGGTGAGCGCGGCGATGATCTTGGAGAACTGGGTGAAGGGCGCCTCGGTCACATAGACCGTGTCGCCGTCGCGGATGTTGAAGTCGCGGGCCATGAACATGCCGTTCGGCCGGGTGAGGTCGAGCACATAGACCACGCGCTGGGTGCCGGTCAGGTCCGGGTTGCCCATGAGCTGGCGGGCGATCGCCTCGGGCTCGTTGCGGAACACGAACACCCCGGTCGGATCGGCGGCGGCGGGCGAGAGGCCGCCGACGCTGGCGATGGCCTCGATCGCCGAGAGGGTCTGGCTCTCGAACGGCACCCGGCTCTGGGTGCCGGTGGCGCCCAGCGCGGTGAAGCTGCGGCTGTCGCGCTGGACCATGATCCGGTCGCCGCCGCGCAGCGCCACGTCGCGGCCCGGGCCCTCGTAGAGATCCTCGAACCAGATCGAGCCCGACTGGCTGCCGCGGGTCAGCGTCACCTGGGCGATCTCGGGATTGACGGCCACCCCGCCGGCGCGGGCGAGCATGGCCGAGAGGGTGCGGGTCGAGCGTTCGATCGGATAGACGCCCTGCGCGCCTACCGCACCCACGACCGAGACGGTCTGCCCGTCGCCGGCCAGTCGCGCGACCTGCACCTGCGGGTCGGGGGTCTGCTCGGCCAGTTTCTCGGCGATCAGCGCCCGGATCGCCTCGGGGGAATTGCCGGCGGCGCGGATGCGGCCGGCATAGGGCACGAAGATGAAGCCCTGGCCGTCGACCTGCACCTCGTCCAGCGCGGTGGCGTTCATCCCGGCCGGCACCAGCAGCCCGTCATCCACGTTCTCCCACACCGTGACGGTCAGCGTATCGCCCGGCTGCAACGTGTCGGAACCGACCAGCCCCGCGGAGTTGAACGATTCGGCGAAGGCCAGCGCCGGCGAGACCCCGGCGATCGCGTTCACCCGGTCGTCGACGGTCAGGATGAAGGCATCGCCCTCGCGCAGGACCGAGCCGGCGAAGATCTCGCGCTGGGTGGGCCCGGTGCGCGGCAGCCCGCAGGAGGCGACGAGCGCCACCACCGCAAGCATCGCCACCGCACGCGGACTGCGGAAGCCTCTGGATGTCACTGCCCGGTCTCCTCGACCCTTGTTCTTGGTTTTGCGGGGAAGCCTAGCGGAAACCGGCGATTATGCCTAGCCCCCGCCGGGCGCGCGCGGCGGTTGCTGTTGCGCGCGGGGAACGCGGCGGCGCCGGGCCGCGCGGCTAGCGGACCACCCGCAGCGGCTGGCGCGGCGCGGCATGGCCGAGCGCGAGCGCGTCATAGGGGTCTTCGCCGGCCAGCACCATGTCGACCACCTGCCGCAGGAGCTGGCGCCGGCCGCGGGCAGAGTAGAAGCCGCCCGGCACCTGGCTGGTCTCGAGCAGGTAGCGGCGGAAGTCGCGATAGGCCGAGGTATCGGGCCGGCCCGGCTGCGCGAAGAAGGCGGCGAGCGGCGCGTCCGAGACCAGCTCGGGCTTGGCATAGACCGCGCGGCCCATGGCGCGCAGCGGAATCCCCCGCCACAGCACCTGCTGCCCGGCAGTGGAATTCACCGTCACCGCGCTGCGGGCATGGTCGAGCAGCCGCGCCAGCTTGCCGCCGCCGACGTAATGCACCCGCTCCGCGACCCCGTGTCCGGCGGCGATGTCGCGGATCAGGCGCCGCAGCGGCGCGCGGCCGTTCTCGAGCGGATGGGCCTTGAACACCAGCAGGTGATGCGGCGGCGCGCCCTCGGCGAAGCCGGCGATCACCGGGCGGATGAACTCCTCCATCGAGGCGAAGGGCGAGTGGCGCCGGAAGCTCGCGTCATGCTCGAGCTGCAGCAGGACCAGATGATAGGGGCGCCCCGACCGGCGGATGCGGGCGGTGGCGGCGATCCGCTCGGCGGCGAGGGCCGGCATCAGCAGCAGGCGGCGGGTATAGAGCCGGGTCTCGCGCGCCACCGGGACGTCGCGATGGGTGCGGTAATGCGGATAGTCGCGGTTCCGGAACAGCACGAACCAGTGGTAGAGCGCGCCGTAGAACACATGCTGGCGCATGTCGCCCCAGCGCGCCGGCGGCTGCGGCACGTCGAGATCGGTCCGCGCCAGCGCCGCGCGCATCCCGGCGATCCCGGTCTCCATCAGCCGCGAGTGGCCGTTGGTGCCGCCGCGTTCGTAGGTGATCCAGAACGGGCGCAGGTAGCCTTCCTCGAACACATGCACACCCAGCCCCAGCTCGCGCGCGATCGCCACCGCCTGCGCATGCACCGGCCGGGTGTCGCCGTAGAGCACGATGTCGGTGATCGTATGGCGGGCGACGATCCGGCGGAAGGTCGCGGGCCAGTCCGCGGGCGGGCCGGGGCAGGGGATATAGCCCTCGCCGCCGGGCCAGAACGCCCGGTCGCCGGCATTGAAGCCCGCCCGCCAGACCTCGGCCCCGGCGGCGCGCAGCATCCGCCCGAGCCGGTGGAAGAACGGCCCGTGCGGCCCCTGCAGGAACAGGAAACGACGCATGACGCAACCCCGGTCACCATGACTGGAGCCACCATAACTCCTCGCGGCGGCGGGATTAAGGCCGAAAGCGGCAGCGGGATGGCGGGGGGGCATGCGGGTTGCCGGCGGGCCGGAGGTCCGGAGATCCGGCGCATGGCCCGGCCTTTCCGCCGTCATTGCGAGTGCAGCGAAGCAATCCATGGCCCGGCGGATGGATTGCCACGGCGGCTGCGCCGCCTCGCAATGACGGAGAGGCGGGTGGCTTGCCGTCCCGCCCCCGGGCCGGACCAGCGAGGCGCAGCCTCGCCCGGCCCGCCGCCCGGAGCGGGAGCGGAGGGCGGGGAAGCTGTCCGCCCGCGCATCGCTCAGGGCGCGGACGGCGCCCGCCC
>Ga0172382_10008754_pt1 | contig 14005 bp, 12 predicted proteins | sample Leawel138RmetaG_FD_122245 | JGI IMG/M metagenome (GOLD analysis project Ga0172382, IMG submission 122245) | Leachate microbial communities from a municipal landfill in Southern Ontario, Canada - Leachate well 138R metaG | ecosystem: Engineered > Solid waste > Landfill > Unclassified | place...
ATGCCTGGGAAGACAGCGCCCGGGTCCGTGCCGCCAGCCGACCCGCCCATCTGGTGAGCGGCCATTGGCACGAAGACGAGAGCCAGCCCGCTTAACCCGCCACTGGCGCGGCGGGGGCGGGCTCGGCCAGCACCGCCTGTAAATCCGTGACAATCCCCCGCAACTCAGTACGGATGGCCAGCAGTTCCGCTTCAGGCAGGCAGACTTGTGCTTCGGGCAGCGGCATTTCCTCAATTTGATTCCTGCCGCCCTCCAGGCGTTGCCGCGCACCGCTGATGGTAAACCCCTGCTCATACAGCAGCTCGCGGATCCGGCGGATCAGCAGCACTTCCTGATGCTGGTAATAACGCCGGTTGCCCCGCCGCTTCATCGGCTTGAGTTGCGTAAACTCCTGTTCCCAATAACGCAGCACATGGGGCTTGACCCCACACAACTCACTGACTTCACCAATGGTGAAGTATCGCTTTGCTGGAATGGGTGGCAAGACCACCGGTTGTTCTACACGCGCCATACAATCCCTTAACCTTGGCCGTCAGAACGCGGCATGTCATCAACCATGCTCTTGAGCTTCTGACTGGCATGAAACGTCACCACGTGACGGGCTGCAATGGGAATGGCCTCCCCGGTCTTGGGATTACGGCCGGGCCGTTGCGGCTTGTGCCTGACCTGGAAGTTGCCAAACCCTGAAAGCTTGACTGTATCACCCTGCACCAGGGCTTCGCGAATCTCTTCAAAGAATGTTTCAACCATATCTTTGGATTCGCGCTTGTTCAAGCCTACCCGTTCAAACAACAGCTCGGCCAGCTCCGCTTTCGTCAGGGTCTTGAGTTCAGCGGCGGCCGTGGCGTCCTGGGACGCCACGGCATACGAATGGTCCGGTGCATCGGCAAGTGGAAGCGTCATGGCAATACTTATACCCTCAAACGTGCTTGATGGGCCGACTCGAGCGCTTCGCGCAAGCGAGTCATGCAAGCATCCACACGTGCATCATCCAACGTGACTTCAGTATCCTGGAGCAGGAAGTGGAAAGCAAGGCTCTTCTCCCCGCCGCTGGCGGCCTTGTCCCGCCAGACGTCGAACAGCCTGACCTCGCGCACGATGGACAGGGCGGGATCCCGCTGGATCAGCGCGTCCACGGTATCGAACATGTCCTGCACCGGCACCGCTTCGCTGACCCACAGCGCCAGATCCCGGCTGACCACAGGTTGACGAGACAAGGTCTTGAGCGACGGCAAGGGCCGCTTCGCGATCCCGTCCGCATCCAGTTCAAACACGACCGGCGCATGCGGCAACTCGGCCTGTTGCTGCAACCTGGGATGCAGCTCCCCGATCCAGCCGACCCAGACCCCGTCCAGCTCGATCCGGGCGCAGCGGCCCGGGTGCAGAGCGGGATGGGTAGCCGCCACAAAACGCGGCGCCTGCTCGGAACATGGGGCCAGCAAGGCTTCCACGTCCGCCTTGACGTCGAAGAAGTCAACCTGACGGGTGCCCTCTCCCCACTGCTGCTCAACCGCCGGGCCATAGGCCAGGCCGGCCAAGCGCATTGGCTGAGAAACGCCCGCCACCGCTTCAGGCCCATTCAGCACCGATGCATCGCGGCGGAATACCCGCCCCAGCTCGAACACGCGGACGCGGTCAATCTTGCGTTTCAAGTTGAGCTGCACATTGGCCACCAGCCCGGCGATCAGGCTTGAACGCATGACGGACAGATGGCTGGCAATCGGGTTGAGCAAGCGGATCGGATCGGTCCTGCCCGCGTAATCGTTCTCCCAGCGCTCTTCAACAAAGCTGAAGTTGATCACTTCCTGGTAATCACGCGCGGCCAAGGCATGACGCAAGGCGTGCGGCGACGCCACGGTCTCGGGCTGGGCGCGCATCGTGGCGCGCGCCAGCGGCGGCACGGCGGGAATGTTGTCAAACCCGTAGATGCGCGCGACTTCTTCAATCAGGTCTTCTTCGATTTCCAGATCGAATCGATACGACGGCGGCGTGACCGCGAAGCCTTCGTCATCCCGCACATAAGGCAGTCCCAACCGATCAAAAATACCGGCAATCTGCGTTGCGCCCACGTCAACGCCCAGAATGCGATGGCAGCGCGCCGTGCGCAGACGCACGGGCTTGCGCTCGGGCAGCTGAATGCGCTGGTCATCGATCGGCCCGGCTTCACCGCCGCAATGCTGGACGATCAAGCTGGTCAGGTAGTCCAGGTCTTCCGTCAGCTGTTCAAAATCAACGCCGCGCTCAAAGCGATGGCCCGCGTCAGTGCTGAAATTGAACCGGCGCGAACGCCCGGCAATGGCTTCCGGCCACCAGAATGCGGCCTCCAGGTACAGATCCTGTGTGGTGTCCGTAACGGACGAGGATTCCCCGCCCATGATGCCCGCCAAAGAGAGCAAGCCGTTATCATCGGCAATCACGCCCACTTCCTCGTCGACCTCGACGGTCTGCCCATTGAGCAAAGCCAGGCTTTCGCCCGGGCGTCCCCAACGCACCGTCAGACCGCCAGTAACAGCAGCCAGATCGAACACATGGTTCGGCCGTCCGCGCTCCAGCATCACGTAGTTGGAGAGGTCAACCAGGATGGAAATCGAGCGAACGCCGCAACGCTCGAGCCGCGACTTGATCCACGCGGGGGTAGGCGCCGACGCATTGACGCCGCGCACCACACGTCCGGCAAAGCGGCCGCACAGGTCAGGCGCCTCGACCTTGACCGGCAAGACCTCGGTCAGACTGGGTGTGACCACCGGCAGCGTGGGCCGGGACAAGGCGGCGCCGGTCAGCGCCGCCACTTCGCGTCCAATGCCGTAGACCGACAGGCAATCGGCCTTGTTCGGCGTCAGCTTCAACGTCAGCAGCGTATCGTCAAGATCCAGGTAACGGCGAATGCACTCGCCCACCGGCGCATCCGCGGGCAGTTCAAGCAGGCCGGCGTGATCCTGCGACAGGCCCAGCTCCTTGGCCGAACACAGCATGCCGAAGGACTCAACGCCCCGCAGCTTGCCCTTGCCGATCTTGAAGTCGCCGGGCAAGCGCGCGCCAATCGTGGCCAGCGGCACCTTCATGCCTTGCGCCACATTCGGTGCGCCGCAAACGATTTGCAACGGGGCTTCATGCTCTGCGGCCCGGACTTGGCACACGCGCAGTTTGTCCGCGTTCGGATGCGGCTCCACGGCCACGACTTCGGCCACGACAACACCAGTGAAAGGAGGCGCGACCGGCTCGGTCTCCTCGACTTCCAGGCCCGCCATCGTCAATTGGTGGGCCAGATCCTCAGTTGAAATGGCGGGGTCGACCATCGACCGCAGCCAGGATTCAGGAAATTGCATAGTGAGCTCTACCGGTTCAGTTGAACTGTTTCAAGAAGCGCAAATCGCCCTCGAAGAATTGGCGCAAATCATTGACGCCGTAGCGCAGCATGGTCAGGCGCTCCAGGCCCGATCCAAACGCAAAACCGACGTAGCGCTCCGGATCCAGACCATAGTTGCGCACCACCGTCGGATGCACCTGTCCCGAGCCCGAAATTTCCAGCCAGCGCCCCTTGTTCGGGCCGGCGGTGAACATCATGTCGATTTCCGCCGACGGCTCGGTGAACGGGAAGAAAGACGGACGATAGCGCAGCACCAGATCATCGGTTTCAAAGAAAGCGCGCAGGAAATTGGTATAGACCCCTTTCAGATCCGCAAAGGAGATGTTTTCATCGATCCACAAGCCTTCCACCTGATGGAACATCGGGGAATGCGTGGCGTCGCTATCAACCCGGTAGGTGCGCCCGGGCGCAATGACTTTGATCGGGGGCTGATGCGAGCGGGCATAGCGGACCTGCATCGGGCTGGTGTGGGTGCGCAGCAGCAAAGGCAGGCCGTTCTCATCGTTCATGTCAATGTAGAACGTGTCCTGCATGGAACGGGCCGGGTGATTTTCCGGGTTGTTCAGCGCGGTGAAATTGGTCCAGTCGTTTTCAATCTCGGGGCCTTCCGCCACGTCAAAACCGATGGAGCGGAAAATTTCTTCAATACGCTGCCAGCTGCGGATGACCGGATGCACGCCGCCCAGGCCACGGCCCCGGCCCGGCAAGGTGACATCGATGGTTTCTTGAGCCAGCCGCGCATTCAACTTGGCTTCGGCCATGGCCTGCCGGCGCGCATTCAACAAGGACTCGATCTGGCCCTTGGCTTCGTTGATCCGAGCGCCCGCCGAGCGTTTTTCTTCTGGCGACAACGCGGCCAAGCCTTTCAACAACGCGGTCAGCGCGCCTTGCTTACCCAGGAACCGGGCTTTCTCGTTCTCAAGTGCATTGGGGTCGGCTGCCGCGGCAAAGGCGGTTTCAGCCTGACGGATCAGATCGTCCAGATTCTGGGACATGGCGATAGTCTAACTCGAAGATTCAGTGAAAAAAGACAGCGCTCAAATACAAACGGGGCTTCAACAGAAGCCCCGTTTGGGTCAGGTGCACAGAAACGCGCACTGCCAGATCAAGCGGGCCGACAACCGACCCATCCCGACCTTAAGCCGCCAGGGCGTTCTTGGCTTGTTGCACGATGGCGGCAAAGCCAGCTTTATCGCGAACGGCCAAGTCAGCCAAAACCTTGCGATCGAGATCGATCGAAGCTTTTTTCAGGCCGGCAATAAAGACGCTGTACGACACGCCATGCTCACGCACGGCAGCGTTGATACGCGTGATCCACAGCGCACGGAACGTACGCTTCTTGTTGCGGCGGTCACGGTAGGCATACTGCCCGGCCTTCATTACCGCCTGTTTGGCAACACGGAAAACGTTACCACGGCGGCCACGATAACCCTTGGCAGCGCTGATGACTTTTTTATGACGGGCCCTTGCGGTTACCCCACGTTTAACTCGAGGCATTTGAAAACTCCAGATTCAGCGTCAGTGATTAAGCGAAAGGCATCATTGCCCGTACGGATTTGACATCGGCCTCGTGGACCGCTGTGATACCGCGCAACTGACGCTTGTTCTTGGTGGTTTTCTTCGTGAGGATGTGGCGCTTGAACGCCTGGCCCCGCTTGATGGAACCGCTACCGCGGACCTTGAAGCGCTTTGCAGCGCTTTTCTTGGTCTTCATCTTAGGCATGACTGCTCTTTCCTGTATTGACATGCTCACGGGTGCTGGCGCACAAAAGCCAGGCTTGATGACCCGCATTCACTTGTTATACCCGCCCCAGGCCGAAACCTGCCTGACGCACCTCCCCGGCGAAAACACCGCGAGGAAGGATTTGAAAGCGCCAGAAGCATCAGGATTTTTGATGCCGAGCTTTTTCAGAAACCAGAGCAAAAGCGCAGACTTACGTTTATTAGCCGCTCTTTTTGCCAACTGGATCCTGAGAAACGGTGCATTATACCGCGTTATTCAGCAGAACCCTTGGTAGCCGTCGCTTTTTTGCGCGGAGCGATGACCATCACCATTTGACGGCCTTCAAGCTTGGGCATGGACTCAACCTGAGCGATTTCAGTCAGTTCGTCACGAACACGTTCCAGCACACGCATACCGAGTTCTTGGTGAGCCATTTCACGGCCCCGAAACCGGAGGGTGACTTTTGCCTTGTCGCCTTCTTCGAGGAAGCGGCGCAGATTGCGCAGTTTGACCTGGTAATCGCCTTCGTCGGTACCGGGACGGAACTTGACTTCCTTGACCTGAATCGTGCGTTGCTTGAGCTTGGCTTCGTGCTGGCGCTTTTGCTCCTGGTACTTGAATTTGCCGTAGTCCATCAGGCGGCAGACCGGGGGCTGCGCCGTGGGGGCGATTTCGACCAGGTCGACTTCGTGTTGCTCGGAAAGACGGAACGCTTCGGCCAATTTGACGATGCCAAGCTGTTCGCCCTCTACGCCAATCAAGCGCACTTCAGGTGCAGTGATTTCACCATTGATGCGGTTCGCTTTATCGGTTGCTATGTCTGGAACTCCTGAATAAATGAAAAAAAACCGGCGCAACAGTCAGGGTTGCGGCGTTCGCCTGATTTCAGGCGACGATCGGCCTGTCAAACAGGACGACGCTCAGCCACATCCTCTGTCAGTCTCGAAACAAACGCTTCCAAGGGAAGAACTCCCAGATTCTGATTGCCTCGGGCTCGCACGGCTACCGCCTCAGCCTGGCGTTCTTTATCGCCTACCACAAGGATATACGGTATTTTTTGCAGGCTGTGCTCTCTGATTTTATAGTTGATCTTCTCGCCACGCAAATCCGATTCGACGCGAAAGCCGCGTTTCATCAAGGTTTCCGCGACACTTTTCGCGTAATCGGCAGTGGCTTCGGAGATATTGCACACTACCGCCTGGACCGGCGCCAGCCACGGCGGCATCGCGCCCGCGTAGTTCTCGATCAGCATGCCGATGAAACGCTCGAGCGAGCCGAGAATGGCGCGGTGCAGCATGACCGGCGTCTGGCGCTGATCGTGCTGGTCCACATATTCCGCGCCCAGACGCGCAGGCATTGAGAAATCCACCTGGATCGTGCCGCACTGCCAGTGCCGCCCGATTGCGTCCTTCAGGGTGTACTCGATCTTGGGACCATAGAAGGCGCCATCGCCCGGGCTGACATCGAATTCGCAGCCCGCGCGGCGCAGGCTTTCGAACAAGGCGTCCTCAGCCTTGTCCCAAATCTCATCCGATCCGATCCGATGATCCGGACGCGTGGCCACCTTGTACAGAATCCCGCTGAAACCGAAGTCCGCATAAACCTGCTGCAATTGGCGCGTGAACGCAACGCACTCTTCCAGGATCTGGTCCTCGGTACAGAAAATGTGGCCGTCATCTTGCGTAAAGCCGCGCACCCGCATCAGGCCGTGCAAAGAGCCCGACGGTTCATTGCGGTGGCACTGGCCGAACTCGCCGTAGCGCAGCGGCAGATCGCGGTATGAATGCAGCTTGGACTTGAAGATCTGCACATGGCCGGGACAGTTCATCGGCTTCAGCGCATAGGAACGGTTCTCGGACTCGGTCGTGAACATATTGTCACGGTAGTTGTCCCAGTGACCCGTCTTCTCCCACAGCGTACGGTCCAGAATCTGCGGCCCCTTGACTTCCTGGTAGCCGTTGTCGAGGTAGACCTTGCGCATGAATTGCTCGACCTGCTGCCACAGCACCCACCCTTTCGGATGCCAGAAAATCAGGCCCGGCGCCTCATCCTGGAAGTGGAACAGGTCCAGCTCCTTGCCCAGGCGGCGGTGATCGCGCCGCTCGGCCTCTTCCAGCATGTGCAGATAGGCGTCCTGATCTTCCTTGCGGGCCCAGGCCGTGCCATAGATGCGCTGCAGCATTTCATTGTTGCTGTCACCGCGCCAGTACGCGCCGGCCACCTTCATCAATTTGAAGACCTTCAACTTGCCGGTGGTCGGCACGTGAGGACCGCGGCAGAGATCGATGAACTCGCCCTCACGGTACAGGCTGATGGTCTGGTTGTCCGGGATTGATGCAATGATTTCGGCTTTGTAGGTCTCGCCAATCGAATGGAAGAACGCAACGGCGTCATCGCGCTTCCACTCCTCGCGCGTCACAACCTCGTCTTTCTTGGCCAGTTCGTGCATTTTCTGCTCGATCTGCTCAAGATCCTCGGGTGTGAACGGGCGGCTATAAGAGAAGTCATAGTAGAAACCGTTGTCAATCACCGGCCCGATCGTGACCTGGGCTTCCGGGAACAGCTCCTTGACGGCATAGGCCAGCAAATGCGCGGTCGAGTGGCGAATCAGGTCCAGGCCATCCTCGTCCTTGGCGGTGATGATGGCCAGCTCCACGTCTTGGTCAATGGTGAAGCTGGTATCCACCAGTTTGGCATCCTGTCCGGCCAGCGTGACCCGGCCCGCCAGCGCGGCCTTGGCCAGCCCGGCGCCGATGGAAGCAGCCACCTCGGCAACCGTGACCGGTTGCGGGAATTCTCGCTGTGAACCGTCGGGCAGCGTAACCTGAATCATGAATACGACCTCGTCAAGACCAGCCCCTTGGCTGGAACAAATTTCTGATGCGTCCCGCGCGCGCCGCCACTACCGGGGGCAAGCCCAACGCCAGGACAAAAAAAAGCGGCCTACGCCGCTTTTGCTGATGAGCTTTTTTTCTTGGACCCAATCATCAATCACACAGGACCAGAAAACCACCGCGGCTATTAGGCGAGGCTTCCGGACGTAGTTCGTGCTGATTGCATGCTTGGGCTCATAAAAACAAACGCTCTGTGTTCAGCAGGTATTTTACCATGCCGGGCGGCGCTTGCACCGCAGCAAAACAACATGAAAAAGGCCGAGTCACAAGACTCGGCCTTTTGAATTGGTAGGCGCAATTGGATTCGAACCAACGACCCCCACCATGTCAAGGTGGTGCTCTAACCAACTGAGCTATGCGCCTGTTGCCTGGCAACCGCTCTGCGTTCAGAGCTGTGTTGTGCAGCGAGATTTGAATTATAGGGAGTTTCTCTCCCCTGTGTCAAATCTTTATCAAACTATTTTCGGGAGACATCAAGCACCCCTTGCACTTCCGAGATGCCCGCCAGCGCGCGCCCCAGATGCTGGCCATCTTTCACCTCGGCGGTGAACACCATGATGGCATAGCCTTGTTTGCTTTGGGTGTTGACGCCAACAACATTGATCCGCTGGCGCGCAAAAACTTCCGAGATGTCACGCAACAGGCCCGCGCGGTCATTGGCCTCCACATGCAGATCCACCGGATAGACGCGATCCTGAGTATCGCCCCATTCGACGTCGATCACCCGCTCCGCCTGCTTGCGCGCCAGATCCTGGAAGCTTTTGCAATCCTGGCGATGAATTGAGACGCCCCGCCCCCGGGTGACAAAACCCACGATGGCATCAGGCGGCGCCGGACGACAGCATTTGGCCAGCATCGTCAGCAAGGCGTCCACGCCCACCACCAGGACGCCGCTTTTGGCAGTGCTGGCAGGCGCATGCCGCCGCGTCAGCAGCTCCAGCTCATCCGTTTCTTCCTGCGGGCTTTCATCGAACAGTGACGCCAGCGTGCGCAGGCTGAACTCGTCTTTCGACAAGGCCAGGTAGAGATCATCAATCCGGGAAAAACCCAGCTGGTGAGCTAGGTGCTCCAGATTGACCGAGGTTTTTCCCAGGCGCTGCAGTTCTTTCTCAAGAATTGCCTGACCCTGGCTGGTCCGTTCCTGGACATCAATCGCGTTGAACCAGGCCCTGACCTTGGCCTTGGCGCGTGAACCGGCCAGATAGCCCAACTGCGGATTGAGCCAATCGCGCGAGGGTCCGCCGGATTTGGTCGCGATGATTTCCACCGTCTGGCCATTTTTCAGCTTGGTGTTCAACGGCACCATCACACCATCCACCTTCGCGCCGCGGCAGCGGTGCCCCAGGTCCGTGTGCACGTGGTAGGCAAAATCGATCGGCGTGGCGCCGGGCGACAGCTCAACCACGCGCGCCTGCGGTGTCAGCACATAAATATTCCGATCCAGCGTCTGGATGGATTCGGTCACTTCCGCGCTGGCGCTCTGAACATCGGATTTCCAGGCCAGCAATTGCCGGATCCACGACAGCTTGCGGTCATACTCCGAATCCGCACTGACTTGGCCGCCTTGCGCCCCCGCCTCTTTATAGCGCCAATGCGCGGCCATGCCGAATTCCGCGAATTCGTGCATTTCCTGGGTCCGGATCTGGACTTCGAACGGTCGTCCGTCCTGATCGGCCACCACGGTATGCAAGGAGCGGTAGCCGTTTTGCTTGGGCCGGGAAATATAGTCGTCAAACTCGTCCGGCAGCGGCGACCACATGGTATGCACGATGCCGAGCGCGTTATAGCAAGCCCGGATGTCCGGCACAATAATGCGCAAGGCGCGCAGATCCATCAGCTCCGAGAACGCCAGGTTCTTGGTCCGCATCTTGTTCCAGATGCTGAAAATATGCTTGGGACGTCCACTGACTTCGGCCTCGATGCCCGCAGTCGCCATCGCTTGCTCGACACTGGCCACGGCGTCATTGATGAATGCTTCGCGCTCAACCCGTTTTTCTTCCAGCAAGCCAGCGATTTCCTTGAACTTGACCGGGTCAAGGAAACGAAACGCCAAGTCTTCCATCTGCCACTTGAGCTGCCAGATGCCAAGCCGGTTCGCCAGCGGCGCATACAGATCCAGCGTTTCATGCGCCAAGGCGGGATTCAGGGCCGTTTTGGTCTTGACGTGCCAGCGCAGGGTTTGCAGGCGGGACGCCAGCCGCATCAGCACGATCCGGAGGTCCGCGGCCATGGCCAGCAGCATTTTCCGCAGCGACTCAGACTGCGCGCCTGACCCTGCCGAGACGTCGCTGGAGTCACGCGTCATCTGCCCCAAACGCACCAGCGCACGATACCCTTGGACCAAACGTCCGATTTCATCGCCGAAGGTCTTGCTGATCGGGTCTTTTTTATTGCGCGCGTAAGAAGGCGAGTCGTCATCGCTGGCAACGGCCAGTAAAGCCGCCATGCGCGACGGGCCATCCGCCTGCAGCTCGGTCAGGATCATGACGACGCCCGCCGCATGCTGGGCGGGGTACTCACCGGTTATAGAGGGTCCCGATTCCAGAAACCGGGCTTTCGACCACGCCAACGCATTATCGAACTTGGTGCAGACGGACGGTTCCAGCCCGTGCTTAACCTGATCAAGCCAGCGGGAATCAAAAAGCACGTCAAGCGAGGGCTGAGCTTGGTCATTCACGTCATTCATGGTCATACACATTAATTTGCCAGCGACAAATTTTCCATATCTAAGCTTATAACGGCGCCATGCAACACCGTTATTTTGTGATGGATCTCTGGCAAGCGTTACTCTACATCAACAGACATGACGTTTTACGTCATTACGTTTTCAGGCGTAATGCTTCACAAGAACACACAGCTTCGGGAAGGCCTGCGCCTACCCCTTGCGGACAGGGCGATCACGCGAGCCAAAGGCGGCCCGATCCCCCCGCCGGAACAGCAGGTTCAGACCGCCGCGGTGGCAAGAATTTCGACCTTCAATGCCGGGGCGGCAAGCCGCGCTTCAGTCGTGGCGCGCGCCGGCGCATTGCGTTGCGATACCCAGGCGTCCCAGACCGTGTTCATGGCGCTGAAGTCATTGATGTCCGCCAGGAAGATCTGGACTTGCAGCAAGCGCGTTTTGTCCGACCCTACCTCGGCCAGCAGCGTGTCAATGGACTGCAGAATCTGCCGCGTCTGGCCTTCAACGTCCTGCGACGCATCTTCAGCCACTTGGCCCGCCAGATAAACCACGCCGTTATGCACGACGGCTTGCGACATGCGCGGCCCCAGCCCTACTCGTTCAATTGTCATAAGCATTCCTTGGATAATGCACAGTTTACGTTCAGATTCGTGGCATGAAGCGTACTGTTCCGAAAGGTGTCTGCGCAATAAGCACTTCTCCTTGCCCGAACGGTTTGCACTTTACGCTTTTTTTTGAGTGAAACGCGATTCGCAGTAGAGATAAAAAGGGTCTCCGAGGGGAAGCTTTTTGCCTTGGGAGCGGCCCAGCGAAACACAAGACCCCTCAGTCAAGCTGCTTCGCGCTTGCCCGATCCCCCGGGGGGATGCTTTTTGTCTTGGGAGCGGCCCAGCGACAAAAAAGCCCCGGCTTGATCAGCGGGGGCTTCTCTGGCGGCCAGGGAAACCGAAGCACGGGCTCCGGTTCGCTTTCATTCAGTGGAAATGCCGCTGTCCTTGATGGTCTTCGCCCATTTCTTGGTGTCTGCCTCGACGAATTGGATGAACGCTGCTTGCGAGGTGCCCAACATATCCAGTCCCAGCGGCTCGAATTGGGCCCGCATGGGTTCGGACTGCGCCACCTTGATCAAGGCCTGCTGCAACTTGTCCGCGATGCCGGGCGGAAGGCCGGCGGGCGCGGCAAATCCCCACCAAGCCGTGGCCTCATAGCCGGGCACACCCGACTCGGCAATCGTCGGCAGGTCCGGCAAGGCGGCCCAGCGTTTGCCGGACGTCACGCCTATCCCCCTGACTTTATTGGCATTCAGCGCATTGGCCACGCCCGCATAGGCCATGAAGATCATGTCGACCTGACCGCTCATGACATCGGTCAACGCAGGCGAAGCGCCCTTGTAGGGAACGTGCAGCAAATCGATATCGGCCAGGGTTTTCAGCATTTCCCCCATCAGGTGGGCGTTGCCGCCGCTGCCTGTTGACGCATAGGTGTACTTGCCCGGGTTTTCCTTCGCCAAGGCAATCAGCTCCTTAACGGATTTGGCGGGAAAGTCCGGGTTGACCACCAGCACGAACGGAGACGTTGCCGCCAGGCTCAGGAAGGTGAAATCCCGGCTCGGATGATAGGGAAGCTTGGCATTCAAGGACGTATTGATGGAATGGTTGGCGGGCATCTGCAAAAGTGTATAACCGTCCGCGGGCGCCTTGGCCACATAGTCCGTGCCGATCACCGCGCCAGCGCCCGGCCGGTTCTCAACGATCACGGGTTGCTTCAGATCCTCCGCCAGATACTTGCCCGCCGCACGCGCAAACGTATCATTGAAGGCACCCGGGGTGAACGGAACAATGAGGCGGATCGGACGCTGCGGATACGAAGCGGCCTCCGCGCTGGCGCCTTGTTGAGCGCTGGCACCCGATCCCGCCAGGCACAACACCGCCGCCGCCATGGCCGGGGCAACTCGGAAATACTTATTCATGCTTGTCTCCTGAAAAACTCGGCGCGACCCTGCTCTCTGGCCCTGCTTGAAAACGGTCGCTGTTAACTGCGTTGATAAAACGAAAACCCATGCTGCCCCTCAATGCATGGGCGGCAATCCCTCATGAGCGCGCAGCAGCAGCGCATGCACCCTGTCATAAAGTACCGGCGCCGGGTTCGGATACGGCGTCTCGGCTACCCGGCGCGCCACCCCCTCGATGCCCGACCGCGGCACGCCCAGTTCGCCCAGCCCGGCAGGCAGCGCCAGACGCGACAGCAACCGATACAGACCATCCGCGGGGTCAGCGCTGCCGAGCGCCTGCCCGATGCGATGCATGGCGTCGGGCACCGCATCGCGGTTGTAGTGAACAACATGCGCCAGCACCAGCGCATGGGTCTGCGCATGCGGCAAATTGAACGCACCGCCCAAGACATGGCAGAGCTGGTGATGCAAGCCCATGCTTGCCCCCGCCAGCGACATGCCTGCGAGCCAGGCGCCATACAGCGCCAGGGAGCGGGCCGCCCGATTTCCCGGTTCCAGGGCCAGCATGGGAAGCGCCTTGACCAGACTGCGCAGGCCTTCTTCGGCCATCAAGACCGTGATCGGATCGGCATCAGCCGCATAGATGGCCTCTATGCAATGCGCCATGGCGTTCATGCCACTGCTTGTTGACACAGCAACGGGAAGAGTCAGCGTAAGCAGCGGGTCATAAATCACGGTTTTGGGCCGAACCACGGGATCCCGGCCCGTGCGTTTGACGCGGTCCTGGGTATAGCCATAGATCGGCGTCATTTCAGAGCCCGAGTAGGTGCTTGGAATGGCAATGACTGGCAGGCCCGCCGTCAACGCCAGCATTTTCCCCAGCCCGATGGCCGACCCGCCGCCCACCGTCACGCAGCAATCAACCTCCAGCTCGGCAACCCGGCTTGCGGCCTCAGTCACCTGCTCGTGGGGGACATGCATGGCTGCCTTGTTGTAGTGATCAACGCAGTGGTGCCCCAGCCTGGCCGCCAGCCGATCAGCCAGCGCCCGGCGGCCGCCGCCGCTGATGAGCATGACGCGTTTGGCGCCCAAGCGCTCCACTTCCGCCGGGAGCTGGTCAACGCTGCCTTCAGCGAAGACGACGCGGCACGGACGGCTTTCATGAATGAATGGTTTCATGGCGGCTACCCCTTCCATGGCGTGCTGTCCAAGCCGAGCAAACGGCGCGGATTGTCCCGGAGAATCCGGCAGCGCTGCGCTTCATCAGGCACCAGGCGGATGAATGCCTCGAACAGCAGGCCATCGTCCGGCATGTCCGCCTGATTGAGATAACCGGTATGCGGCCAATCCGTCCCCCACAAGAGCCGGTCCGGCGCGGTCTCCACCAATG
>Ga0172382_10008755_pt1 | contig 14003 bp, 18 predicted proteins | sample Leawel138RmetaG_FD_122245 | JGI IMG/M metagenome (GOLD analysis project Ga0172382, IMG submission 122245) | Leachate microbial communities from a municipal landfill in Southern Ontario, Canada - Leachate well 138R metaG | ecosystem: Engineered > Solid waste > Landfill > Unclassified | place...
ACGCTTATTCTGAAGCCATAAATAAATATAAAGAGCATAAATACAATGGAACTGACCACGACATCTGTTTATGAGAAAATTCTGGATGCCTATCATTCCCGAAAGCGACATATATGGGTAGTTGGCGGGACAGCAGCATCCAAATCCTATTCGATACTACAATTACTCATTCTTAAAGCTACTTGTGCTAAAAAGCCCATTTTAATCTCTATTGTTTCTGAGTCCATCCCACATATTAAAAGAGGGTGTCTCAGGGACTTCGAGAAGATACTTGGAGATGCATTTGACCAAAATAAGTTTAACAGAAGTGACCTCATATACACGTTCCCGGGTGGAACTAAGGTAGAGTTCTTTGGCGCAGATGATGCCTCTAAACTGCGAGGCGCACGCCGGCAGATATTATTTTTGAATGAAGCTAACAACATCCCTTATATGGCGTTCCAAGAGCTTGACGCACGTACAGAGCGATTAACGATCGCCGATTGGAACCCTACGTCTGAATTCTGGTTTTATCAGAACAACCTCGGCGACGCTCCGGATAGCGCAGTGATACACGCTACATATAGGGATGCACTGGCAGTTATACCACCAGGGGTTGTGGAGAATATCCAGCAGATGGGCGCTAGAGACCCCAACTGGGCTAGAATTTACCTCGATGGTTTATTGGGCAAGATAGAAGGCTTGGTGTTTCCTGAGTTTGAACAGGTTGACGAACTTCCCCAGGGCGATGCATTCTTTGGACTGGATTTTGGTTTCACAACAGATAAAACAGCACTTGTCAAGTGTGTTATAATTGGAGATAGGCTATATAGCCAAGAAATGCTGTATGCAACCAACCTGACTAACAGTGATATTGCACGCAAAATGGAGGAGCTGGGTATTAGAAAACGCTACGACGAGATATTCGCCGATAGTGCCGAACCAAAGTCCATTGAGGAAATTTACAGATATGGCTTCAACATCAAGGGTTGCGAGAAGGGTCCAGGAAGTGTAGAATATGGGCATCAGAAGATACGGCAGTATAAGTTATTTGTCACGAAGGGAAGTCTGAACATGATAAAAGAATTACGGAACTTCAGATATATTCCTGATAAAGATGGAAGGTTAACAGAAAAAACAACACACGAATTTAGCCACAGCTTGGATGCCCTGCGTTATGCAGTAATAGGAAAGACTGGGGCAAAGCCAGAACGTAAAATTTATGTGTACGACGCCATGAGTGAGGTTAGAGACCTATTATAGGAGGATTAGATGATAAACTATGAAACTATCTTAATGGAAGCTACCCAGGAGGTTGAGAAGGAACTTAATCTAGAGAACGCCGGCTGGATACAGTTAGGGCAGGGCAGTGAGATAATATCCAGCGCAGAACGTATAAACAACCTCAAGAAAGCCCGGGTTTATTATATGAACGATCCTATGGCAAGGCAGATTATAAATATTTATACGAATTACACATTCGGTAACGGTGTAACATTTCAAACAGATGAGGATATTATAAATGAGCTGATAGAAAATAACAGAACTATCTTTACCGCCAGGGGGGGAAGGTTATGTTCTGACAAACTTCTGGTAGATGGAGAAGTCTTCTTTGCTCTATTTCTCGGAGATAAAACACATATCCGCACGATAGACCCACTGGAAATCACGGAGATAATAACAGACGTAGATGATAAGGAAAACGTTCTGTATTACAAGCGGGAGTGGGTTAACCAGTCAGGCCAGCAAAGGGTTTCAATTTATAGGTCAGTTGCTAATATAAAAGGCGTACCAGCGAAAGATGCTTACGGTAATTCTGTAAGACATAACGAAGATGCTATTGTTTATCATTTAGCGAATAATACATTAGGGCAGAGGGGCAATTCAATTCTTACTCCAGTTTTAACGTGGATAAATTATTATCGTCGGTTCATGGCGTCGAGGATCGCTGTGACATTAGCATTAGCCAGATTCGCATGGCGAGATAAAGTGGCTGGTGGTTCTACGGCAGTGGAAGCAGAAAAGGGACGCTTTGATGAATATCCGCAGGCTGGAGCGGTAAGAATCGAGAACTTAGGTTCTACGCTTGAGCCGATTAAAACTGACACAGGGGCGCAGAATGCCTATCAAGATGGTCGGATGATAAGATTACAAGTCTCCGCTGGCGTAGGAATACCAGAACAGTATTTGACTGGTGATATAGGGATAGGCAACTATGCTACGTCAAAGACTGTAGAGCTTCCACTTTTGAAGCAATTCCAATCTTATCAGCAAGTGTGGCAAGACGCATATATAGACTTATTTAATATCGTATTTGAGCACGAAGGCACACCAATGGATAGACGAGTAGTAGATGTGGACTTCCCGGAAATAGCACCGACAGATTCTCAGGCTTTACTACAGGCTATCGTGAGCCTTATAACTGTAATGCCAGAGTTTGCTGATAGCAATGACATAAAGCAGTTAGCTTTGTCCAACCTCGGTATAGACGACCCCAACGCTGCGCTGGACGCTATGCAGAAGGAAAGTAAAGGGAACCCCAATATTCAACTGGCAAAAGCCTTAAGGGAATTCAGGGAGACAATAAAGTGAAATGCAAGGAATGTCACGGTAAGGGGTATAGAGAATATGAGCATGGGGTTATCAGACTCAAATGTCGAGCTTGCCGAGGAACTGGAGAAGACCGAGATGGAGTTGCTGGCGAAACTGCCTTGCAACCCGAACTCGAAGCAAAACCAAAAGCTCGCCGACGGCCTAGAAAAAGAGCTTAAGGAATACTTTACTGCACTGGGAGTGGCGTTCCCATACGATAAGCTCCAGGAATTATATTACAGGTTGGTAAAGGAATAATATGCCATTAGATGATGAGCTAGGCGAAATTATAGACCCAATACTATCCACGCTGAACGAGACACTTAAAGCTAAACTGATAGGCAAACTGGCCGAGGTTTATGTTTCGGGAAGCGTGCAGATGATGAAGTATGCTGGCTTGCCCTACGAAGGTCCGCCAATGTCTGAAGCGGTAAATTGGGCACAGAAACATTGTGCTCAGCTTGTAACCAGAATGGATGAGACCACAAAGGAACGATTAGCACAAGTAATTAGCGATGGAATTAAAAATAAGCGTGGCCCCGGCGGTTTGACTACGGACATCAAACGTGAGCTAGGATGGATGGGGCGAATGCGCCCATCAGCAATCCCGGGGAAGACCATGCAGTCCAGAGCTTATATGATTGCCCGGACAGAAACAGGGAATGCACTCGGGGCGGCGTTTGAGGCGAGAGGGAAAGAACTCGGGCTGGAAGCAAAACAGTGGTATTGCGCCGGTGGAGATGCTTGCCCTGATTGTTTAGCTAACGAAGCAGTGGGAGTTATTCCCTTTGAGGACACGTTCCCTAGTGGGCATTCTACTGTCGTTGCACATCCTCAATGCCGTTGTGCGGTAGCACCTGCGAGGTTCAAATGAGCCTTAACTATGATATAATAAACAAGGAACTTGACAAGCTAGGCGTTAAGTTGCATTATGGAACTATAACGCTACAGATTAGAGATGGTAAGATTACCTTGATAAAGGTCGAACAAACTGTTAGACTAGATGATAATAAATTGAAATAATGTGATATAATAAACAGGTAGAATTAAATATTCCAGCGGAAGAACCGAGGAGTGAAAGCTTCTCGGTTTTTGTTTTAAGGAGGTAGGATGCCATATAAAAGAACAAGCGAACTACCGGATACAGTAAAGAGTCTACCCAAAGAAGGGCAAGAGATGTTTCTCAAGGTCTTTAATTCAGCCTATGAACAATATAAAGACAGAGAGGATGGGGAACAATTAGCTTTTGCCACAGCGTGGAATGCGATTAAGGCTAAATATAAAAAAGAAGGCGACAAATGGGTCGCAAAGGAGGCAAGCATGATACAAACAAAACTGGCTGAGCTTATACAGGAAGCCAGTATTCGTAAAGATGATGGAAGGGCAAACAAAGTTATAGCTATGTGCCAACCTTTACTCCTGGAGGATAAGGATGATGAGAACGCCATAAAGCAGATAGACGAAGTAATGGCCTGGCTTAAAGAACAAGAGATGGTAAAAACAGAGGATGGGGTGAAATATCCGGCTGAGGCTTACGCATACGTGCCGGATAAGGAACAACCATCAACCTGGAAGCTTCGTTTATGGGAAGATTTGGAGAAGAAGGTTACCCGAGCTCAGTTAGGCAGAGCGGCGGCGGCTCTTTCCCCAGGAGGGTTCAGGGGGCAGAGAGTCGAGATACCCGCTGGAGACTTGCCGGCAGTGAAACGGAAGATACGTGCTGAATACAAGAAACTTGGTGTAGAGGATGAGGATATTCCGAGATGGGTGAAGGAATCAGAGCGCAGAGAGGTGTTAACTGGATTTGTCCCTATGGCAGAGGCGAAATTAGATAAAGGAATTGCCACTGTAACCATTATCAAGCCCGGGTTTAACGTAGGGAAGGGACGATATTATCCTGCTGAGGTATTAAAGAGAGATTACAAGGTATTTGAAGGCGCAAAGATGTATGCCGACCATCCTACTGAAGCCGAAGATAAAACCCGCCCCGAGAGGTCGATTAGGGACTGGGTAGGAACTCTTACGAGTGTAGAAGTCAAAGAGGATGGAACTATTATAGGCAAAGCTACCATAGTGGAGCCCTGGTTGCAGGAGAAGCTAGCTAGGTTGCGAGATAGCGGTATGCTTTCAGAGATGGGTATATCAATCAATGCGATCGGCTCGGCTTCTGATGCGGAAATTGAAGGGGTAAAAACCAAGCTGGTAGAACGCTTGATAAAAGCAAGGTCGGTAGATTTTGTTACTGAGGCCGGGGCTGGCGGTTCGGTAGACTTCTACGAATCAGAAAGAGTGGATATAGATTTAATCGAGTTACCAGAATTAAAAGATAGACGGCCTGATTTAATAGAGGCTGTCAGGATAGAAACTAAAAACGATGTATTAAAGGAGGTAAAACAATTGGACGAACTAAAAGAAAAAATTACTGAACTGGAAAAGCAGATTGGAAACATTACAGCAGAACGTGATGTACTTAAAGCCAAGATAGCGGAGGCCGAGAAGGCACAGAGAGTCGCTGAGACGAAGGCTAAGTTAGACGAAGCCCTACTCAAAAGCGAGTTACCTGAACCTGCGAAGTCACGCATCATGGAGAAATTCCAAAATGCTGAATCCGCCGAAGGAATAGAGGAAGCGATAAAGGCTGAGGCTGATTATATCGCTAAAATCACAGAAGCGGGCAAGGTTCGCAACATGGGCGAAACTAAAATTCCGGATAAGGGTAACCTTAAAGAAAGCTTCAGGAAAATGCATCCCGACTGGACTGAAGCGCAATTGGAAATAGCGGTTTCGGGAAGATAAAAGGAGGTAAGTTAAATGGCTAAAAATCAATATTCTTCTCATGGAGAAGGACGCTACATAACGGTAGCGAAGGCAAGTGTGTCAAGTGGTGACCCTGTTATCATCGGAGACGAAGGATTACACGGGTTTTCGCTGATTGACACAGATGGAAGCGGCAACATAGTGGTCGATACCGCTGGAATCTATACGTTTCCTGTCAAAGGGAATAACGGGAGCATTGATACTGCGGTAGCTATAGGCGATGCGGTATTTTTTACTGCGGGTGAGGCCTTTTTCGATGTTGACCCAACCGCAGCCTTCTTTGGCTATGCCCTGGATGCAGTAGATTCAGGCGATACTGACACCATAAGGGTTTTGGTAGTGCAGAAATCCGACATCGTATCGGGGACTGTCAACACAGTTGATATTACCGATGGTGCGGTAACACCAATCAAGGTTTCGGGATTAGGCAATGTTGAAGCGTATGCCAAGACGGCAACCGGAGTTAACACTTTACTGGCCGAGGCTGATAAAGCAAGGGCGGCTCTTATTCTAGTTAAGGTAACTGAGACATTTGCCGATGGAGATGGGTCTGCAACCGTATTCAAGATTGGTGATGAAACCGACGATGACAAGTTTTTAACGAAGAATACGGGAACGGCAGGAGACATTGTTATAGTTGGTGGTGAAGTTACTTCAGGCGATAAAGTTATAGTAACAGCCACTGCGGCAACCGGTACTGGTACTGGTGCAATTCAAGTAACGGCAATAGCTGTATAAGGAGGTAAATAGATGGAATTTTTAAGTTTAGTAGAAGACTGGAAGGGTTTTACTCCAGTCAAAGAAGTAAATAAAGACGAAAATTATGAACAAAAACTGGCTGAAACGATTAACCTGTTAAGCAATTCAGGACGTCTCCCTGCGCACAGGTACGAATATCTTTTGCGTGAGGCAATGACCACATCTGACTTCCCCCTGCTGTTTGGTGACACAATCGACCGGCAGATGCTGGCCGCTTACAAAGCAACTGAACCAGTCTGGAAGAAATTCACCAAAGTTTCAACTGTAAGGGACTTCAGGGAAGCCAAACGGTTTAAGATGTCCGGTGGAGACAACTACCTCGCTGAGGTGGCCGAGAAGGGTGAATATCCCGCAAGTAGCCGAGACGAAGCGCAATATACCATACGGGTCAAAAAGTATGGACGCCAATTCGACATTTCGCTCGAGGCAATCATAAACGATGACCTGGGTGCTTTGAGGGATACTCCAGAAAGGTTTGCATTGGCTGCACAGAGAACTGAGGAGCGGATAATCACTGGACTGTATGCTAACGATATAGGCTCTCACGGCGCTGGCAACCTATACGAGAACGGAGTTAACGCAACCACGGACGTATTGTCAATCGGTGCGCTAGAAGACGCTATCGAGGCAATGGCTGGATTTACCAGTGGTGGCGAGCCTATTCTCAACCGTCCGAAGTATCTTGTAGTCCCTCCTTCATTGGAGTTTACTGCAAGGCAGATCCTCACCTCAGCAACCAAGATGTGGGTTGATGGTGCGGCTGCTGGAGCTGTTGCGTATCCAATGACCAACGTGGTGGCGAACTATGGCATCGAGCTGGTGGTGGACTACTACCTACCTATACTAGGTGGAGAAAATGGGAAGACAGCATGGTATCTCTTTGCCGACCCGAAAGACATTGTAGTTCTGGAAGCCGCTTATCTCCGAGGACATGAGAATCCTGAAATATGCATGAAGGCTTCGGATAAGGTAACGGTTGGCGGCGGTGCGATTAGCCCCTTCGAGGGTGACTTTACAAGCGACAATATCGTTTACAGAGTACGCCATATCTTTGGTGGTGCGAAGGTGGACTGGAAGGGAACTTATTGCAGCACTGGCGTTGGTTCATAAGTTTAATTTGGAGGGGGTAGGAAACTGCCCCCTCTTTTGGAGGCATAGATGATAACACAGCGTAAAGCTCCCCTGGAATGGTATAGCTATTACTATGGCTTACCAACAGATACGAAACCAACAGGTGTGCCTATAGGTAGTGTTTTTATTGAAGTGCATACTGATACCGGAAAAGGTTATCGCTATGAGACATACGATGGTGATAACTGGGTGCTGATAGCTACAGCTGACGTAGGTGAAGTATGAGTGATATAGAAAAAATTCGTCTTCTCATCAGCGATACCGAAGGCCACTTCACAGATGAGCAGTTAAGTGTTTTCTTGGAAATGGCTGGCTCAGTGAAGTTAGCGGCGGCTTATGCTTTAGAGGCCTGGGCGGCCAGTTTAACAGATAGTTACGTTCGGGAGGATATCGGCGATTATTCTTACACCAAGCGTGAGGCAAATAGTAAGCTGGAGTTAGCTAAACGCTATCGAGAAGACGAAGCGGCCGAACCTTATTCTGCATGGACTGTATTCGGAGGTGTATAGTGTTCTCTGACTTGCTGATTCATACTTGCACGATACAGCGATATACAGAGGGTACAGCGGATGCCTATGGCAATCCAACGCACACTTGGACAAACTATTTAACTGTACCCTGCAGGCTGGTATCTACAAGTGGCAGGGAAGTAAAAGTTGGGGCTGAGGTGGTGATAAGCGACTGGCAGTTATTTCTTGATAATGTTGATGTAACCGAGAGGGATAGGATTGTAACGAATGGTGTTACGTATGAAATACTTCTGGTGCAGCCGCGGGCGTACAGCGAGGGCACTCATCATAAAGAACTTATACTCAGAAAGGTGAGCTAATGGAAATCAGTATAAACGTAAGTAGCAATTTGAAAATTAAAGAGGCACAGGAAAGAGTTGAATCTGCTACCAGAAGAGCCTTAAAAAATGTGACTATCGATATAGCTAATGATGTTGTCAAAGGTTCGAGAGTGAAAACAGGTCATAATAGAAGGTCGATTGCTTATAAGTGGGAGACAGAACCTAAGACACGCATGGGCGCACCTTTAAGCGGAGAGAAACCATTTAGTGAAGAGGAACCTGAGCTCAAGAGTTTAGAAACAGCAGTATGGAGTTCGTCAGGTTATGGCGGTTACCTTGAAACTGGAACTTCCAGAACTCGGGCGTTCCCTTACTTTAGACCAGCACTGGATAAGAACATAGGAAAATTACCAGAGGAACTCAAAAAGGAACTTGAGTAAATGGACGTAAACGCTATTTTAAGAGCTTATCTTGTGGCTGACTCTAGTATAAGTTCCCTGGTTGGCACAAGGATATACTGTCCACGATTAGTCGAGGGAGCAACACTGCCAGCGATAAGTTACTTTGTGAGAGGTGGGACTTCAACACCCTACCTTACAGATATTGTAATACCCTCGTTCCAAATAGATTGTTGGGCAAGTAGCTCAATGAGTGCCAGGGCTGTTTACATGGCTGTTTACGATGCTCTGCAAGGGATAGAAAATAAAAAGGTAACAATAGACACAAAGGACTATTTTATATTATCGGCAAAAGAGGAAGTGCAGGGGCAAGATATGGTAGACGAAGATATTCCCAATTATTTTAGATGTCTTAGCTTTTGGGAAGTAAAAATAAGGAGGTAAAAAATGACAAGCTCAAGTGCAAATGTATTGGTGGGAACAGCGAGTGTAGATTGGTATCCTATAACTAGCGAGAGCAGTGGGGAGCCGCTTGCGATAACCTATGGGACGAAGGAGTCGTTAGGCTGGACATCAGATGGGGTAACAATGACGGTTGCTACAGAGGCGGCGGACATAAAGGTCGAAGAAGTTATCGGGACACTCAAGCGTGTTGTGACTGACCAGACGCTGGAAGTAACACTAAACATGGCCGAAGGAACGCTGGCTAACCTGAATGTAGCTATACCACGCACTAAGGAAGACCCCGCAGGGACACTAACTTTAGGAGTTCCTGACAACGATACCTTCCCCTATTTGATGGGGAAATTAGTGCTAACAGGAGAAGCGCCAAGTGGTAAAACACGAACGGTTACTTTGTATAAGGTTAGTGCTACTGGTTCGGTTGGAATTCCCTATAAGAAAGGTGAAATATCGGTTATACCAGTAACCTTCTCGGCTATGAAGGATGGCATCCCAGCGAATACGGCGACTTACGACAAATTCGGTGAAATTAAAGATAGTTAAAAGGAGGTAAAAGACAATGGCAAGCAGCGCAAATGTATTAGTAGGGGTTGCATCGGTAAGCTTTGATTCTGCGCCTTTGGGCTGGACAACTGATGGGGTGACCCTAACCATTAATACAGAGGTGGCCGACATCAAGGTCGAAGAAGTTATCGGGACTATCAAGAGGGTGGTAACTGACCAGAGTATTGAAGTGACCTTAAACATGGCAGAGGGAACTTTGGACAATCTGGCTAAGGCTATCCCCAATAGTTCACTGTCAAGCAGTACCATAACTCTTGGTGGTGGAACTTATCAGTCTGGAGCATTGGTTTTGATTGGCAAGAACCCCGCTGGTTTCAACCGCACCATTACCTTGACTAAGGTGACGCCGATAGGGTCGATAGGCATCCCTTACAAGAAGGGTGAAATATCGGTTATACCAGTAACCTTTAGTGCCCTAGTGGGTGATACTGGCCAATTCGGCACCATCGTAGATGCAACAGAATAAGGAGGATTAAATGGTTAAGCGAACAGAAGAAGACAAAATAAGTCAGGCTGGAATCAAGGTTGTCTTGGGGGGTAAGGAATACAAAGTGCGTCCGCTACGTATTCTGGAATCAAGGGAATGGCGGGAGCAGGTTACAAAGTTATTAGGTAATCTACCCAGGTATGTTAAGGCAGATACCAACAACCCAGAGGAATTTGAAAAAGCACTTCAGGGAATCATGGTAGAAATGCCTGATAAAATAGTAGACCTGTTTTTTGAATACGCTAAAGACCTACCCCGCCAGGAAATTGAGGCAGAGGCTACTGATGAAGAAGTAGCTAACGCACTGGTGGAGGTGCTACAGGTAGCCTTCCCTTTGTTACCAGCACTAACAAAAGCGATGGGCAATCTAGCGTAGGCGAAGTATTCGAGTTTTTGTTAGTTGAATGGAGATTGACGCCTGAATACATCCTGAACAACTGGACAGATGAGGAATTCAGTTTAATGGTGGATAAGTTAGTGGAACGCAAGCAAAGAGAAGCCAATGCTTTAAGTGGTAAGCAAACTGAAACTGTTAGCGATACCGAACTATTTGGTATGCTAGGTGGAGCAATGGGAGTGAAATGATTAGCATAGGCGATGCCGTACTCAAGATAACAGGTAACGCGACTGACCTGTATGCAGAACTTGACAAGGTAAAAACTGCTACAAGTAAGCTATCGCAAGTTACCAGGCCAGTTGGTATGGCCATGACCGCTATGGGCGGGGCTATCACCGGCGCAATGGCTATGTCTACAAAATCGGCAATAGGATTTGAGAGCGCCTGGGCTGGCGTTACCAAAACTGTTGATGCCTCTCAAGAAGAACTGGCTACAATGCGTTCTGAATTAAGGGACATGGCTAAAGAGCTACCTAACTCTCACGAGGAATTAGCTGGCATTGCCGCCGCCGCTGGACAGCTAGGTATTCAGACCAAAAACATACTAGGATTCACTGAAGTTATTGCTAAATTGGGTATGGCTACTAACCTTGCGGCAGAGCAAGGAGCTACTGAATTAGCTCGGTTTGCCAACATCACGGGTATGGCGCAGACAGAATTTGAAAATTTAGGTTCTGCTCTTGTGGCTTTAGGCAACAACCTGGCCACGACAGAATCTGAAATTGTAGCAATGAGTATGCGACTGGCCGGCGCCGGCACCACGATTGGGTTAACTGAACCGCAGATACTAGCGCTGGCCGGCTCTCTATCTTCAGTTGGTATCGAGGCTGAAGCTGGCGGTACTGCTTTCTCACAGATGATGCTCAAAATGCAGTCGGCTGTTTTAGGTGGCGGTGATGCATTAAACACATTCGCTAAAGTATCTGGCGTATCTGCAGAAGAATTCCAGAAAGTCTGGGCAACAGACGCTTCTCAGGCTATCATGATGTTTATCGAGGGCATCGGTAGAATGAACGATGCAGGGCAAGATGTCACACCCGTTCTTGAAGAAGTCGAGTTATCTGGCATAAGGTTAACCGATGCCATTTTGAGAGCTTCGGGGGCGACTGACCTATTCAGAAATGCACAAGAGTTAGCTAATCAATCATGGCAGGAGAATAGCGCATTATCGAAAGAAGCGGCGGCACGCATAGGAACAACTGAATCGCAGATAGCCATTCTGAAAAATACAATAAAAGATTTGGCAATATCAATAGGAGAAACACTAGCACCCATACTAAAAAGCATAATTGACTCTATCAAGCCTATCATAGACAGTATAAGCAATTGGGTAAAGAACAATCCAGAATTAGCCAAAACAATCACAATTGTAGTAGCGGCAGTAGGCGGGTTGATGGTTGTATTGGGACCGCTTGTCCTTATGCTACCTACCATAATAAACTCAATATCAATGCTCTCTGGAGTGATAAAAAGTGTAACAGCTATTCAATGGTTGTGGAATGCAGCCATGACGGCCAATCCGATAGGTTTAATCATCGCCGGTATAGCCGCCTTGATAGCCGCTGGAATAGCCTTATGGAAGAACTGGGACAAGATAACAAACTTCTTTGTAGAGGCCTGGAGTACTATTAAGATAGCCTTTGCTACCGCAGTCAAATTCATTGTGAATACTGTTTTAATGCCTTTTATAGAATTTTACTCAAGGGTTATTGGCAATATGGCGAAGGGCGTTGGTAAGCTCGTTGGTATTTTCAATGAAGACTTGGGGAAATCAATAGAAAATGTCTCCGAGCAAATATTAAACGCCAGGGAAGAAATAACTGACTGGTGTGAAAACTTAATAGACGCTGAAAATGTGGCCAAAGATGCCAGAAAAGCCGAGAAAGCTATTGAAGAACTGGGTGAAACGGCAACAGAAACAGCTCAACAAACCACCGAAGAATTAAAGAAGCAATTAGAAGAACGAAAGAAGCAATTAAAGGAACAAAAGAACGCCGCTCTCGAAGGATTAAAAGAAGAACGTATAGCGGCACAGACTGAATACGAAAAACGCATACAGGATATTAGGGAAGATTACGGCATCCTCGAGGAGGAAGAAGAAGGGTATCAAGAGACCAGAATAGAAGCGGCTCGTAAAGCCAACGATAAACTCAAGGAACAATACGATAAAGATATTGACAATGCTCGGGATGCTTATAATGTAAAGATTGACCTGATAAATAAAGAGTACGACGCAAAACTGAAACTGATTGATGACGAGACGGCACGCATCATATCAGGCTATCAGGCACGTATTGATGCTATAGAAGCCGAGGAAGAAGCTGAAGAACGGGCAGAAAAGGAAGCGGAGAGGGCTACCAAACTGGCTGAACTTCAAAAGGCTGTTGACACTGCGAGAACGAAAGGGCAGAGATTAGATGCGCTGGAAAAACTTCACGAGTACGAAAAAGAATTAGAAAAAGAGCGACTGGATGAAGCCCGGGAAGCGGAGAAGAACTCTTTAAGGCAGGCTATTGAAGACGCTCGTAATGCGGCAGAGGAAAAACGGGCTCAATTAGAGAAGGAGAGAGATGCTGAAATTGAGCACGAAACGATACTCTATAAAGCGTTAATGGATAGGCTGGAAAAAGAAAAAGAAGGCCTTGACGCCGCATTAGAAGAAGAAATTGCACGTTTAGTGACTGAAAGAAAAGAGGCAGAGCAAGCGGAAAAAGACAAACTTGATGCTACATTAAATGCCTTAACGGCAAAAGAAAATGCCACTAAAACATATTATGATAATCAATTAACAATGATAGAGCAACATGTAGCAGATGTTAATGCGGCCACGTCTAAAATCGAAGCCAGAACAGTACCGATAACCCTTGCATACGATATACCACCTATGCCCCCAATAAACCTTCCAGGATACCAGTATGGCGGCGTTATTCCAGAGCCGACACTTCTTTATGGATTAAAGAGCATGAGACCTTACGCTATCGCAGGTGAAAAGGGCAAAGAATACGTTACGCCCTCAAGCGGTGGAGGCGTAGTAAACAACTTCACTATCTCCGAGCTTGTAGTGAGGGAAGATGCCGATGTAAAGAGGATAGCTAAAGAGCTTTACAGATTACAGCGGTCGAAGGAAATAGCGTATGGAATTTAACGGTGTAGATTTATCAACATACGGACTCATTGTTACACGCCAGAATACGTCTGACGCAGAGCAAAGCGTAAGTCTGGTACAGTTACCCGATGTAGCGTATTCCTTTGGGGCAACAAAGGTAGCCCGACAGATAAGTTTGGAAATTGCGGTGGTGGGAACTGATAGAAATGATTTGCTATCTAAACTGGATAATATTAAATTAGCTTTGAATGAAAGAAAGGCGAAGGAACTTTATATCAACACTGATAGATACTACATGGCGCAGTTTGTTAATTTACAAGGTAATATGGTGGCGCCGAATGCTTTTATGGGTAATTTGGACTTTATATGCCCCGACCCATTAGCTTACTCTGCAACATTAACAAGCCCAACATTTACTATCACAGGAACGCAGATAGTTGATGTAATAACCGGCGGGACAGCACACATCAAACCGCGCTTTACACTAACGGCGAGCGAGGATGTAAGCAGTGTTAAAATTG
>Ga0172382_10008759_pt1 | contig 13990 bp, 2 predicted proteins | sample Leawel138RmetaG_FD_122245 | JGI IMG/M metagenome (GOLD analysis project Ga0172382, IMG submission 122245) | Leachate microbial communities from a municipal landfill in Southern Ontario, Canada - Leachate well 138R metaG | ecosystem: Engineered > Solid waste > Landfill > Unclassified | place...
CCGGGTCTTCGCCCGGGGTGACGAGCTGCTGAAAAACACCGGAGAGCGCCTGGCCTGATCCCTGCTCCGGTCCCATTCCGTCATTCCGGGCTTGACCCGGAATCCAAGTTTATCGGAACGAGTTGACGGAAGCGTTGCCGGAAGGGACAGAATATCTTCAGCCGTTCAAAATGGACCCCGGGTCTTCGCCCGGGGTGACGGCAGAGGAGGGGTGCATGGACCCCGGGTCTTCGCCCGGGGTGACGGTAGAGGAGGGGTGCATGGACTCCGGGTCTTCGCCCGGGGTGACGGTAGAGGAGGGGTGAATGGACTCCGGGTACTCGCCCGGGGTGAAAAGACAAGCTGCCGAAAAGCATAGGAGAGCGCCTGGCCCGATCTTGGGTCAGGGCTATTCCGGTCATTCCTGCGAAAGCCGGAATCCATGTTCGGTGGTGAAATTTTTTGAATAGATGTTATATTAACCGGGCTGGCAAGGAACTGCCGATGCCGCCCTGTCCGTCGCTGAAAATTGGCGGTGAGGGAGGTGATAACTTTATAACATACAGAAAGTATTGCGTTTTCGCGGAGGTCCCTCGCCTCGCCTCGGCGGGGCCTGGGACAACCCATGAATCTTTACACCATTTTTAAAAGGAGCCCTGAGCCATGAAAAAGATCAACCTCGTGGTCCGTGTCCTGGCCGTCCTGCTGCTGATCGCCGCCCTGGCCGCTTGCGCCTCAACGCCCAAGAAGGCCAGCACCGGGGAATACGTGGACGACTCGGTCATCACCACCAAGGTCAAGGCCAAGCTGGCCGGCGAGGACTGGACCAGCCCCTTCAAGATCAGCGTGGAAACGTTCAAGGGAGTGGTGCAACTGAGCGGTTTCGTCAATTCCAAGGAGCAGGTGGAATGGGCCGGCAATATCGCCCGCGGCGTGCAGGGGGTCAGGGATGTCAAAAACGATCTCATCGTGAAATGAGCGGGCCGAACAAGGGGTAACAGCGCGATTTTCTATAAATTCAACTGCATGCCAAAATTACCGATTTCGGCTCCGGCCGGTTTCGGTAATTTTTTTCCCTCTTTACGCCGCTGAGCGAAGATCGCTTCAGGACGTCCCAACGCCCCCCGGTAAATCTATAAAGGCCAAAGTTTATAACGAGTTGGAAAATCTCATAAGCGCTCATGGACCGATGGGAGCCGTGAATCGGCCCGTTAGCGACGATCGCCGCCGTAATACTATTTGACAATAGGATTTTACCTAGAGTAAAATTTTTAGTTGAATTGAGGAGTTTAAGCCTTTCCCGAAAGTCGTGGTTGGAACCCCCCGAACCTGCTGTTCAATATTTTTTAATATATTGATATTATATGTGTTTTTAATTCTGGGCGTGTCTTGTTGGGATCGGTTCCGAGTAATAAAATTTTACCTGGCTTAACTTTATTTTGATAAAAACAAACATAAGTAACCGTTTTTCGATTGTGCCCGAAATGACGCATTGAGCCCGGACGTTTCCGGGATTCCTGAGGCGGTGTTTCCCCGGGCACAAATGCGGGCCTGTCCGATAGGTGCTAGAAATGACATAAATTTAAACAATATATGTTTCGAGGATCTGACGATCTGCCCTGTGAACGGGTACTTCAAAAGGGGGAACATGATGACAAAAATCAGACACGCACTGTTTTTGTTTTTTGTTCTGTCCATAGTCCTTCTAAGTGGCGGGACAACCCTGGGTGCGACGTTTCCTGTTTCCAGCACTACGGAATTTCGCCAGGCATTACTGGAAGCGGCTGGAAACGGAGAGGCCGACACGATCCTCTTGGCGGACGGGACCTACAAGACCACCGATGACAGCGGCGGCACGTTTACCTATTCCGTTACCGAAAGCTATGATTTGACCATCCGGGGAAGCGCTCCGGAAAAGGTCGTCATCAGCGGCGAAAACACTCACCGGGTGCTGGCCTTGAGCGCCGCCGACGCGACGGCCACCATTCACTTCGTCAGTCTTTCCCTTGTCAACGGGTATTCAACCGCAAGCGGTGGTGGGATCCACGCAACCTCCCTTCATGCCGTCACCCTGACCAACTGCATCCTATCCGGGAACACGGCGGGCATCAGCGGCGGCGGGTTTTACGGCAGCGGCCCTTTGATCCTTACCCACAGCACGGTGACGGACAATACGGCGGGCATCAGTGGCGGCGGATTTTACGGCGGCCGGCCTTTGTTGGTGACCGATTGCTCGATCACCAACAACACGGCCGGCAGTGACGGCGGCGGGTTTTACGCCGATGAAATCACCTCCGGGGAAAAATCGGCGAGTGTGACCGGCTGCCTGATATCCGGCAACACGGCGGGCGAGCACGGCGGGGGGTTTTATGTGGTTGGGGCCGTGGAGAGGAACACCCTCGTCGCCAACACCATTGTTTCCGCCAATACAGCCAACACGAGTGGCGCGGGTGTTTTTTTCGGCGGCGCCGCGGTGGTGACCAACAGCATCATTATCAACAGCACTGGTGCCGGAGGAATGTATTTGAAATCTGGAGAAAATAATGCCGTTTTAAATTCAATTTTTATCAATAACGATGATTCTGAAATAGATGGAGATGCAACTGTTGCGGCGATTATTCACAACAACTATATCGATGAATCAAAGATCGAAATCAGTTCTTTTGAAAAGGCGAACAACATCTCTGGCGGAAATCTGGGATTTGCCGATGAAACGAACGGTGACTTTCATTTTGGCGCTGAATCGATTCTCATTGACAAGGGAACCACGACGATTTCAGGGATTACTTTTCCTGAAACCGATTACGATGGTCACTCAAGAATTGCTGGCGCTGCCATAGACATTGGACCATATGAATTTTCCAATTCACGCCCCACGATCGATTCTTTTACCTATTCCGGCTTTCCACAGGCGCCATGTGAAATAACTTTTGCCATAGAGGCGATTGCTTACGGTGATAGGTCCATCTCGAAGCATGAGATGGACTTCGGAGACGGCGTCTTTGTCACCGCCGCCGCCACCGCCACACATCCCTACACAACAGCGGGTAATTATACGGTACGGGCCAGAGTGACGGACAGCGACGGCGAAATGACAACTGGTTCAATAGATCTTCTGATTATTCCCATCGTTGATTTGCCCCTGCTGGAAAAGATTACCGATGCCTACACCAACAATGATGCCGATGCAATTCATGAGGCGATTGATGAAATTTTTGGTTCTGGGTTGTCCCGAGATGCACTGGCGCAAGCCATATCCGAGGTCTTTGACGCCGGGTTGGCGATTCTCGTCGAGAAGAATCTAGACATCGCAGATTTAACGGAAACCATGGCATCGATGTACAGCCAGGAAGAATTCCATCAGCGCGTGGCGGCATGGGATGTGGACGGTGATGGCAAAATCGGCCTGGCGGACATTATCAGAAATCTCCAGGTACTCTCCGCAGCGGGAGAACCATCGGTGGTACCACAGTGAGAAAGATAGCGATTTTGTGTTTTCGGGGTGATGAAAATAAATGGAGCGTCCCCGCATTGCCTTATAACAGGAGGTGAAGTATGGGCTTCGCCAGGCAGATTAAAAGGCTGAAAAAGAAACTGGAACAGACCGCCACCAAGAAGCAGTGCCGCAGGGCCGTGATCGAGGCTCTGGAGCCGCGTCTCCTCCTGTCGGCGGATCTGTCCTATATCATGAGTGACAGCTCTGCCCATGAGCTTGTTCTTCGCCTCAGTGACGTGGACGGGGTGGACACGCTTCAGCTCATCAATGCCAACGACGTTAATCCGTCGACCCAGGTTTTAGTCCAGCAATCCCTTGTCGATACCGATGCCGTTCGCATTGAAGGATCCGCATTGGACGACAGCCTGATCATCGATTTCACCCATTCCTTCTCAAAGGATATTTTTTTCGAGGATGGTCAATCAGGTGACAGCGATACGCTCAAGGTGGTGGGCGATGCGAAATATCCCCTTAACATAACAGGCGAAAATACCGGTACCATCGGCACTGACACCACGGCCGGAACCGCAATCGCCTACAGCGGTATCGAGACCCTGAGGACCGGTGATATTTCCAGTTTTGTCCAATTGGAGCCTGAAAACCTGGAAGATGTGGGCGATCAGTTCGTCGCTTGGCTGTCGAGGCTCACCGAAGCCGAAGATTTCAACATCGATATTCCATTTGTCGAGAGTTCCCTGGCCGATGTGCTGGATTTCGGCACGGCGTTCAAGGTGGCCGTGCTGTCCAAGCTAGATGTCGACAGCATCGAAACCCTCCAGGACCTTGGAACAGCGCTGACCGAAGCCGGCCTCATCCCTTTGGGGAAAGCGGTCAGTTATGACCCCCTCACCCAGGCGCTGACCATTCCCATCGAATTCGAGTTGGATCTGGACGCCGTGACTCTAGAGGATCTGGATGAATCAGGGCTCTTGACCCTTGAAATGCTCGTCGATGGCGGTTTGATCCAAATCGGCCCCTACGCCGATCCGGATATTCTTCTCGATAACGGCTATACGCGCATCGCGCAGTTGGCGGAGCTCGGGCTTCTCGATGATGCCATCCTCGACTGGGATGACATCGGGACGGAGGCGCTGGCGGATGCCGGTGTCATCGGCGCCGCCGCGCTGGACGCCGAAGGGTTCACCGGCGCCGACATCGATATGGACCGGCTGATCGATGCCGGCCTGGTCACCCTGGGAGACCTTGCCGATGCCGGTTTCATCACCATCGGCTCGGTCGCCGGCAATCTCGGTTTTATCCGCGATATCAACCTCATGGCGACCAATGTGGCCGACCTTGGACTCGATCTCGCCGGCCAGGCCAGCATCGAAGACCTCGTGGACCTGGATGGCCTTTTGTCCAGCGGCCTCACCACCCTGGAAGGTCTGTTTGATCAGGGGCTTTTGAGCCTGGGCGACATCAACCTCGACGCCCTGGAGATCGACGCCCTGATCGCATCCGGAATCGCCTCCCTGGAAGAATTGGTGGACGAGGGGTTGGTTGCGGCGGCTGATTTTCTCGCTTCGGTTCGGGTGGACATAACGAATCTGGTCACCCTGGCGACCGCCTCGCTGGCCGACCTGATCAGCCAGGGATTGATCACCGCGGGCGATTTTGCCGCCGCCACGGTCGCCGATGCCGCTTCGCTGTTCAACGCCGGCCTCACCGATCTCAGGCAGATGATCGATGGGGAACTGGTGGCCCTATTTGATTTTTACGACATTGCCCTGGACGCTGCCGATATTATCGCGGCCGGTCTCGCCACGGAATTTCAGCTCGATTACAATGATCTCATTGACGGCTTTAACAAGGTTTCCCTCCATGCCCTGGTCAATTCCGGAGTGACCACACTGACGGACCTGGTTGAAAAAGCCCTGGTTTCCCACACCAATCTGGCCACCAACGCTTTCTCACTGGCGGATCTTCTCCGATCCGGGATTACGGACCTGGCCGAGTTGGTCAATGCCGGTCTCATCGAACTCACCGACCTGGCCGTCCATTCCCTCGACCTAAAAGGAATCCTTGACAGCGGTCTGGTGACCCTGACGACTCTGGTGAACAGCGGCCTTGTGGGGCTGGCCGACCTCGGGCTGGAAAAAATCGATATCCCGGGGCTCATCGAATCGGGGCTGGCGGACCTGGGGGACCTGGCCCGCGAGAGTCTGATCGGGCCGGCCCAGATGGCCATCGACGACCTGCTCGCCTCGGACATCGCCACGGAAGCAAGCGACCTGTTCACCGCTATCAGCTCTCACGGAGGGCTCATCGGCCGCGGATCCGTCATCGATCTGGACCAACTTCTGGCGGATACCCCCGTCACCCTGAGTCATCTGATCTACTTCGGCATCATCGACCAGAACGACATCCGGCCCCTGGGGACCGTGGACCGGGAAGCTTTGCTCGAATCCGCCATCATCGATCGCAGTATTCTGGAGCGCCTCTCGATTCCCGAAATGGTCGAAGCCGGCTACCTTTCCATGGCCGACCTGGCCGGGCAAGATCTGATCCGCCGGGACAACATCGCCGATCTTTCTCCCGCGGCTCTGGATCTTTTCGGCTTCGACCGATCCACCCTGGATGCCTTGGACGGCCTTGGATACATCACCCGGGGCGACAGCGTGGAGATGGATCTTTTAGCCCAGTACACCCACCTGACGCTGGCCGATCTCCTGACCTTCGGCATCATTGACGAAAGCGATTTGAAGAGTGATCTGACCGATGTGTTGCTGGACGACGTCTTTGTTCAAGGAAACATCAACCGAAGCGCCCTACTGGAATCGGATGTTCTTGAAGCGGCTCTTCTCGATCCTTTCAAAACCCGGCAGGACGACGTCGATGTCGTCGCTATTTCAGATCTGCTCGACCAGAACCTGGCCACACTGTCCCAGCTCATCGATGCGGGGCTGCTGACCATCAGTGATTTCAGCCCGATTTTTAGGGCGGTGTATGAGCCGTTGGTCGTTCTGGGGCACTTGCGTCTGTCCGAGCTACCCGTCAGCAGTAGCTATCTGATCACCGTGAATCTCGGGTTCGATGACCTGCTGGCGTCGAATGTCATCGGAGAAAATGCCCTCTCCGGCGCCGGTTTGGGCGATGGCGACATGGTCGATCTGGAATCTCTGCTGGCCACGACCTTCGCCGGCGGCGTCACCCTCGGCGCGGACGTCCTGATCGAGGCCGGGCTGACGGCCAGAAAAGACTTTTACAAGGGGAGCGTCGTGAGCCTCAGGGCCCTGGTGGAAGCGGGGCTTGTGGATACCTCCACCCTGATGACCGGCAGCACCGTGTCTCTTGAGGATCTGCTCGACTCCGATGCCGTGGCGCAACGGTATATCGACGACCAGGGGCTGGCCGATGTCGATGGCGATATTCTCATCGAGGATCTGCTCGCCGATGCCCATCTCACCTTTGCCGATCTGATCAAGGCCACCGTGTTGCGGCCGGAAGATTTCGTCAACAAAGCCTTTGATCTGGAAGACCTGGAGGCGGCCTCCAAAGATGGGGCGCCCTTGGTCGAGAACGGACAACTCGACGGCATCGTCCATGTGGGAACCGTGGTCCTGAGCGCCCTGCTGGACGCCGATCTTTTCGACAAGACGCTTTACGACTACGTGCAGCAGGAGTTTGTCGACCTCTACGATTTCGAGAACATCGATATCGATGTGGCCGCGGTGGAAGCGGCGATTGCCGGCCTGGACCTCGATATCGCCGAGGCGACGGTAAAGCTCTACAGTCTCATCGCCATGGATGTCATCGGCGTCAACCTTCTCAATCTGATCCATCTGGGGTTCGTCGACCGAAACGACTTGACGGATCCCGATATGCCGCTGGACATCGTTGATCTGGAAGATTCGATTCTTTTTGAAGCAGGGGATCTCAACAACTACGTCAGCGGCTACACGGTTTATCTGTACGACCTCGTGAACGAGGTCTATATCGGCGACCTGGTGACCCTCGGATTCCTCGATGTCAACGATCTCATTATCCGCAACCTGAGCGTTTTGTCCGACATGGTGAATGACGGCGTCCTGGGCAAGAACGATTTCCAGGATACCGCCCTGGCTTCAACGGCGCTGGTCGCCTCCGGTCTCGTGAGCGACAGCGACCTGAACAGCAACAATCTGGTCCGGGACGGCCAGGTGTCGCTCCACAACCTTCTCGGCTCCGGCCTGGTTTCGCTGAGCGGCCTCATCGATGCCGGACTGATTGATGGAGACGACCTCTCGGCGGATGTGCTGGCGCGGAAAACCGAAAAGGTTCTCCGCTCCGATGTCTTCGATCAGGCGTTGCTTCTGGACGCCGGACTCATCACCGAAGCCTCCCTCGACCAAGACCCGGCGGCGGTCCCGGTGCCGGTCAACGGCACCGGCAGCCTGCTGGATTCCGGAATCGTCTCCTTTTTGGATCTGGTGCGTGCCGGGGTCGTCGATCCTTCGGATCTCGATCCAGCGGCTACGGTGGACAAGGACCTCCTGGTCTCCTCCGGGTTGCTCACGACCGCCGATCTGATCAAAGCCGGTCTCATCACACCGGATGATCTCAACAGTACCGCTGTCGATGTGAAGGCCCTGGGCGATACCGGCGCGTTGTCTTTCAGCGACCTGGAACGCCTGGATCTTCTCGTTTCCCTGGGATTGATCAGTGAAACGGCGGCCGCTTCCTTCGACCCGGATTATTTCGGGCTCAACGGGCAGATCATTTCCTTGGCCGGCGATTACGGGGCGGATCTGGTCGGGCTTGTCTCGACTCTCGAGGTTGACCTCCAGGCCGCTGTTTCCGTTCGGTTCGACATCATCGTCGATTTTGACAGCGGAGGAGGGGACCCCACCGAGGGGCATCTCACCTGGCGCGTGGCCGATGCCGCCGCCACCGGTTCCGTCGCTTTTGATGCCTCCGGTCTGGAAGTGCCGGCACGGCTGGGCTTTATCGGCGTCGCGCTCGGCGCCGAGGACGGCACCGTCCACGTGGAGATGAGTGCGACGGCGATGCTGGATGGGGACGGCGATGCGGGAACCACGGATGACCGCACCTTCACCCTCGAGGCGCTGGGGGACGCCCCGGCGTATGTGCTTCGCACCGCGTTGACCGGAGAGGCCGATGCATCGCTCCAGGGAATCACGGTGAATACCGGTCTGGGAGGGCTGGGAGCCGCCGCCGAAGCGCTGATTCTTTTCAACGTGAACGATTTGAGCCGGCCCCGCGAGAGCAGCGACTACATCACCCTCGAAATGCTGAACCTGCCGGAGGCGTTTCAGGTTTACGAGTACCTGCGTCTGGACGATCTCATGGCCGAGATCCTGCGTGCCCGCAACTATGTGCTCGAGGCCCTGGACCAACTGCCTTTCTGGGTGACGGACCCCAACTCGCCTCTCTATGACCTGATGGCGGATGTCACCATCCCGGTGATCAACCAATCGCCGCGTGAACTTTTCGGCTTTTTGACAGAGATCGACGACGCGGTGAACCGGGCCCAACGCGCCCTGCTGAATCCGGAAAACGACATCCAGAAATTGGTCGCTTTCATCATGGATGCCCTCGGGCTCGACATCGAGGCCGACAGCGATGTCTTCAGCGTTTCCATCGACGCGGGGGTTCTGCGGATGCGCCTGGCGCTGGACAAGCGCGTGGAAGAGGATGTCGCTTTCAATTTCGATCTTGGCGCTCTCACCGACTTGGCCGGCGGCATCGCGGGGCTTGAAGGCATCGATGACCTCCTTGCCCTCGAAGGAAGCGGGAACATAAATTTCAAGGCCTTCGCCGACCTCGTGATCGAGGCGGGGGTGGACGCCTCGGGCCGTCCTTCAGGACAACCGGTGGACGTCTTTCTGTATGATTACGACGATGAGGGAACCTCCGACACCAGCGACGATACCGGCACCCGGGTGGACGCGGGTTTCAAGCTTCTGGGCCAGGGGCTCGACCTGGGTTTCGAGATTTTCGATTCCATCGGCCTGGATGTCACCGACGGGACCGTGACCATCGACGCCGACGGCGATCCCGCCACCAACCCGGAACTGACCAACCCGGATGACCATTCCGATTTCGTCACCGTTTCCTTTGTCCTGGACCAGCAGGAAAACACCAATTTCCCCGATGACGGCAAGTACCGTTTCAACGAGATATTGATCGGTGAAAACGTCGATTTCACCGGCGTCACGGGAAGCTTTGACGTATCGCTGCCCCTGGCGCTGGATATATTCGGTACCACGGTCACGCTTTCCGATCCGTTGTGGATCCGGACGAACCCGGTCTATGGCGCCGAAGGGCTCGAGGAGCTGTTCCTGCACCTCTTCGATCCCTCCTCGGCCGGTGCCGAAGATCCGGTGCTGATCGATGCACCGGATCTTACCGCCGAGCTGGGAAACCTTGCCGACAGCGTGATCCGGGGATTGCTGGAAGACATCGCCGGTTTCATCGCCACGCTGAAAGATCGATTCGTCAACACCGGCTTCCTCGATCTGGAGATTCCCGGGACCGGGCGCACCATCGGCAGCTTCTTTGAAGAGGCCGCGGTGGCGGACAGCGGCCTGACGGGATTTGTCGAAGCCACCGGTTTTGAGGCGTTTCTGGACATCGACCGCTACATCTTCGCCTATCTGGAGACCATCAACTGGGTCGGCGAAAACTCCGTGGCCGACGGCGGGGTGAGTGTTTCCGACATCTGGACCGGGTTGGCCGATTTTCTCCAGGCCCACTGGATGGTCACTCTGCCCGGGATCGGCCTCCAGGGCAACTCGAGTTTTTTCACCGTGGACAGTTCGGGGGAAGAGCTGAACATTGCGGTGAACATTCCCTATACCATCAGCGATACCATTCCCATCGACCTGGGAACGGACCTTTCGGCCGTCGGCCTCGAGCTGGATGCGGCCATGGATTTCGCCTTTGACATCGCCACGGGCCTTTCCTTCGATTTCACCGTGGACCTGGCAGGAGAGAACAGCGCCTTCAACTTCAACGAGTTCTCCTTTGACGCCTCGGCCAGCGCCAACGACATCGATCTGGGCATCAGCTACGAGGACACGGTTGATCTGACCACTCATGTGGGTAGCGACTACGGCGATGCGGCCATTTCCATCGGGGGCAGCATCTATCAGGAAGGCGGCCAATTCGTCTTCAATCACCAGCAGAACAAGGCCGGTTCCACCACCTACGACAACAGCGTCTCCCTTTATTTACCGCTGACGCTGGTGATCGGCGGCGGGGGCGTCGAGCTGGGCAACGTCAGTTTCGCCGACACCGATTTTTATGACGGCGCCCTCGATCCAGGCTTCAGCGCTGATCTGCGGGAAGTCGGCGGAATCCTGGAATCGGCCGCCTATCTTGTCCTCGATCTGCTGGGAGAGGCGATTGTCGACCTTAAAGCAGATCTGCTGCCCGTCTACGCGACCGACGGCAGTGTGATCAGCGAGGGGAACGAGTACCTGACCATGACCATTCCGGGGACGGACATCTCCCTGGACCGCATGCTCGGGATCGAGAGCCTGCTCGACTTGGGCCTGTACATTCGGCATTACCTGCGGCCGGAGCTAGGCACCACCGATTTTGAACGCGATGCATCCATTCCCCTCGGCCAGGAAGCGGAAGGGGAGGATTACTACGGGGGCGGCGACCCCACCATCGGCGGGTTCTTCGACTACCTGCAGGAAAACTGGATCCCCACCCTGGGCGGAGAGGGGGGAGGACTGAGCTGGGATCCGATCATGGACGGGGGAGACATCGTGGGCGTGGATGTCTCCTTCATCCATGATTATTCATTCGAGCGCAACGTAGGCCTCAACTTCGGCGAAGAGGCCGAGACCATCGGCCTGACCATCGACGGCGACCTGGAACTGAATCTCGAGGTGGCGATCAATCTTGAAATGAGTTTTTCCTTCAATTGGTTGACCGATGAAACCAGCTTCGCCATCGACAACCTCAGCTTCGACGGACACGCCTCCGTCGATGACATCGTGGTGGGGGCGGCCATCGGCCCGCTGAGCGTCAGCCTGGGCAAGGCGGACGGCCACAAAGGGGCACTTTCCCTGGACCTCGGGGCAGCGTTGTCTTACCACCCGGACAGTGGGGTGACCTTTAATCCCACCTTGAACACCGAAACGGAACGCAACAACTACATCGATGTCCAGCTTCCCGTGTACGCCTCCCTCGGTGATGTGACCTTCGGCGAGTCGGAAAACCCGCCCCAACTTTCCCTCAGCGGAACCATTTTTCCCTCCGCCGGCGGCCCGGCCCTGGCCTTCAGCCAGGAAAACATGGATCAGCTCCTGGACTTCAGTGATTTCAACATCGGCTCTCTCATCAGCATCATCCAGAGCACCCTCGACTGGCTGGGCGGTCTCACCGACAACGATTTCATGCAGTATGAGATCCCGATGATCAACCGGAATGTCGGCGAACTTTTCGATTTCGCCGCTTCCTTCGCCGACAAGATGTCGGCCCTCGATTATGAGAGAATCAACAGCGTCCAGGATTTCATCGAGCAGTTCAGCAACGCGGGCATCCTTCCGGAAGGCCTGGACGTGGTCTATGACGCCGTGGATCGCACCCTGCGCCTGCCGGTGGATTTCGATTTTAATTTCAGCGACCTGGACCTGCGCAACCTCTCCAGGATGGGAGACTTCAGTTACGAGAAGCTCCTCGAACTGGGTGCCATCGACCCCTCCGACACCTTTGACAAGGACATTATTCTCGATGGGCTGCTGGGGATTCTGGAAACGCCGCTGAATGAGCTGGCACGGTGGGAACTGATCGACCTCGATTTTTTCAACTCGGCCAAAACCATCGCCATCTCCGCTCTTGAGGAGCTCGAGCTGATCGAGGCGGATGCGCTTCCGGGGACATCCATCACCCTCAGCAATCTGCTGAATTCGGAAGCGGTAAATGTCACCTTGCAGGATCTGTTTAACGTGGGCCTGCTTTCAACCGCCGATTTTCTCGCCGGCAAGAAAATCGATTTCGACGACTTGATCGCCTCGCGGCTCATCGCCGCCGCCGACCTGGTGGCCGCCGGCGTTGCGCTCTATCGCTGGACCGACCGGGATGCCGGAACTTTCGAGGCGGTGGAACTGCCCCAGGACGCCGACTTCGTCAACCTGTCCGATCTGCTCAATTTGAAACGGCATAGCCTTGCCGATGCGCTTTCCATGGGGTTCTTGTCCCGGGATGAGTTTGATCCCGCCAAGGTGTTGAGTATATCCGCTCTTGAATCGGCGGGACTCATCACCGCCGGCGCCCTCGATTCGCTGGGCGCGTCGACCATTTCCCTGGAGGACCTGCTCAACTCGGACCTCGTGACCGTGGCGTTGAGTGATCTCATCGAAAAAAATCTGATCGGGCGGAGCGACCTGACGGATCTGGCCAGCGTGGCTGCCGAAAACTTCAGCTTCGACGGCTTCGACCTCTACGAGATGGTGGATCTGGGAATGCTTTCCCAGAGCGACATCGTGGATTTCAGCTATGATCTGCTCAATCTCAAGGATGTGCCCATCGATCTGGGATTCGACCTCGGCGATGCCCTGGAGCTGGGCACCAGCGCCACCGCCGATGTGCAGGTGACGGTGGCGGCGGGGTTTGAGTGGGTCATCGATTTTGACGGTCCCACCGGCGAGGAAGGCATCACGTTTCTCATCGACGATGCCCATGTCGGCGGCAAAGCTTCCCTGGATGTGGAAAACCTGGAGTTTCTGGCAAAGCTCGGCTTCATCAAGATGACCGCAGGCGGTGCGGGCACGGATTCCGGGGTTCATCTCTTCGCTGAGGCGATCCTCACCCTCGACGAGGATGGTGACATCGGGACCGATGAGGATCGTGAGTTTTCCTTTACGGATCTTGTCAGCGGGGGGCTTGTCGAGAACCTGCTGTTCGATTTCGACGGGTACGGAGAAGCCCGTTTGAAAGGTCTGGATATCAGCCCCAATATCCCGGGCTTGAACGAGTCCGGGCTGAACGAGATGGAAGTCTCCATCACGATCCCCGATCTTCTCAACTGGGACGATGTGGAGGTGATCACCCAGGGTGAGGCGACGGAAGCGCAGATCGATCAGCACCTGGAACAGGATCATGTCGTGATCATCGTGCCGGATTTTTCCGACGCCTTCAGCGTGCGAGACATGGATTTTGCCAGCATCGTCGAAGCCATCCGCACCGGTGTCGGGTTCATTGAAACCGCCTTGGAAAGGACCTCCTTCTACAACACCGAGATTCCCATCATCAACCGCCGCATCAGCGAAACCTTTGATTTCGTCGATGACCTGCTGGGAAAGGTTGAGGCCGCCGCCGAAGATCCCGCCGCGGCCCTCCAGGAAGTGGAAGAGATCATCGAGGAGGCCCTGGGTATCACGGACCCCGATGCCTTTGCCCTTTCCCTGGACGGCCAGGAGGTGCTCAAGCTGCACGTCGAGTGGGAGAAGGTGCTTTCCGACCTGCTCGATGAAGACGACATGAACCTCAACTTCGCCTTCAACCTCGGGGATATCATCGGCATGTTCGGCGCCGGGGGCAGTTCCGGCTGGGACTTCA